>Ga0190275_10001092_pt1 | contig 20815 bp, 31 predicted proteins | sample Popmic550T_FD_133745 | JGI IMG/M metagenome (GOLD analysis project Ga0190275, IMG submission 133745) | Populus adjacent soil microbial communities from riparian zone of Yellowstone River, Montana, USA - 550 T | ecosystem: Environmental > Terrestrial > Soil > Riparian zone > Trees stand | place...
GGCCCATCGCCTCGGAGACGCTGTAATAGTCCCCGTGGTGGAGGGGGTCAAAGTAATGACTTACCGCGCGGGCGTTGCTCTGGACGGTGATATTGAGCAGAGGTCATCCCCTGTTATGGATGCCCATTCGTATGCGCCTAGGTGGCGGAAGTCAATCAAGTTGACTGGGAATACCAGACTCCACGCTTTGACGCGGCGTCAAAGCTTAATTTCACGATGGAATAGCGGCGGACTCGTGTTGCTCGATGATGTCGGTCATGGTCTAGAACCTGATCTCGTCGGCCGCGACGGAAGCAGGCAGGGGTGCTGCCTTAAGGGCATCCTCGACCGTCCTCGCCGTAGAGGGAGCTTGCCCAGCAGCCTCAGCAGCCTTGAGAATCTTGAGGCACTCGCCGTACTCCTCCCGAAGTGCGTTCGAGGCAGCGATGTCGGAGCCGTGGCGGCTGGCCTTCATCTTCTCCAGTTGCTCCTTGCTCCCTTCGTAGGTCTCCATCAGTTGGGCGACTGACTGGCACCGCTGGAACGACCGCTTAAGGGCATCGGTGAAAGTGATCCGCTTGGCTTCGTTGTCGAAGGCTGGCGGTGCCTCGGGCTGCACCTCGTGCGTCGTGCCGTCCGCGTCGTTGTCGCCTTCGGTCGGGATGCAGAAGGTTTGCAGGCAGGCATACTTGTACGCGGCTGACATGGCCTTATTGGTGGCCTTGTCCGCCGAGTCCATCGCTTCGCCGTAGACCTTCGCCGTGTGGCGGGTCCCGTCCTCCGCCGAGATGAAGTCGTATTCGGCATCGACCACGACGTAGAACAGCACGCCACCTTTAGCGGTGGTGCGTTCGGTCAACCTCCCGCTTGAGTTGCTTCGTGCTGCCGTAGCGGGAGCGGTGCTTGTCCAGGTCGGTGCGTGCCCGCAGGACCGCGTTGACAGCGTTGAGGAGTTCGGTTTGAGTCATGCCAGCCCCCACAGCCAGGAGACGGCACGGTAGATCAGGAGCCAGCCCCCGAACGACAGGGCAAGGCAGGCGAGCCAGCCGAGGAGGATGTGGTTCATCTCCCCCTCCCCAGCAACCGGCTGCCCAGGATCATCGGGAGAGCGAACACGCCCACGACCAGGAGGAACGGATACCCCACGGCACGGGTGACGAGCCAGGAGTAGGCGAGGTGGGTGTTGTGCGCGAGGCGTTCAAGCTGCCGCCCGCGGATGGCTGCGGTACGCTCGGCACGGATGCGGAGGAAGTCGGGGTGGTGGGTCATGCCCGTGCCTCCCGTGCCATGATCTGTCTGCACGGCTCCAGCCGCCCCAGCGTGGCTTGCTCGATGGCATGCAGCAGGTTTGCCCGGTCATGTTCGTGAGCTTGCAGCAGGGCTGCTCGGCCAAAGCGCAGGGCGATCACCTCCGCAGCCATGACGGCAGAAGCGACTTGCGCGTAAGTATGGGGATTGGTAGGGACTCGGTATTGCATAACGCCTCCTATTTCTTGGGCCTGGTGATCGAGAACTTCGATATTCTTATTCCGGCAATGGTCATTTCACCGGCTCCGAAGAATGCTGCCACGGCAAGCCCCACCGGGACCGTTGCCAAGCCGAGCAGGTAGTACGTGAATGGGTCAGTCATGTTGGTCTCCTTGCAGTTGTTGACGAATGGTACGACATACTGTATGACATGAAATAGATAACACGTCAAGCAGCAAATCACACAGTATGACAGAAATTCACAAGCTATTGAACCTCCAGCAGATTTCCGACGCCATCGGCAAGAGGCGAGAGACAGTGTGGCGGTGGATGATCCGCAGTGGCGACATTTTTCCCGTTTACCGCACACGGAACTTAACTCTTTTTGAACCTCTGTGTGTTATGGCTTGGCTAGAAAAGCTGCACGGGGGAAAGTATGCAGAGCGATTTCGTGAGTCTTGTGTTGATGGAAATCAGGGCGAGGAGTAAGCACGGCTCCGCGCCACCGATCCTGACCACCGAAGCAGCGGCCATCTGCGCCGTGATCCAGCGGAAGTTCGCCCAGCTCGAAGCCCGCATCCCGAAGCCGTGCAACGAGAGCTACCGCGAGCAGCCCCGGTGAGCCCTGACTGGAAACACCGCCTCCGCGCCTACCTCGCCTTCAAGCCGTTCCCGTTCAACAAGCTGAAGACCGAAGAGAAGATCAGCTACGAGGTGAACTCTGCCATGATCCAGCTCATGCTGGACGGCACCTACCGCGGCGTCTTCCTGCACGTCCCGAACGAGGGCAGGCGCGGCCACGTCACCAGCGCCGTTCTGAAGGCCATCGGATTCAAGGCCGGTGCCCCGGATTGGGTGTTCATCTGGCACAACGGCGCGGGAGTGATCGAGCTGAAGGCACCGGGCAAGTACCTGGAGCCGAACCAGAAGGAGTTCAAGTTCTGGTGCGACACGATGGGCGTCAGCCACGCCGTCTGCCGGAGCTGGGTTGAAGTGTTCGCCACCCTCGCCGCGTGGGGTGCACTATGAGCCGCGAACCCATCCCCATCGACCCCGCAACCGTCCAGGTCGTGCTCCGCCTCGCCGTGGACAGGCTCTCCCCCGCCGGTATCGCCGAGCGCACGGGGCTACACCTCCGCCAGGTGAAGAGAGTACTGGACGAGCACCGGATCGAGCCGAGCGCCCGCCGGATGAGCCTGGAGCAGCAGATCGTCAGGATGGGCCGGGAGAAGCCCATCGACGACGTGTGCAAGCACTTCGACGTGTCCTACGCCGTCGCCCGCAAGATCCTCGCCAGGCACGGCATCGAGCCGATCCGCAAGCAGTACGCCTGGAAGGGGGAGCCCAACCGCAACGACCCGTGGAAGAACCGCCGGGGCACGAATCCGCCCATGACCTCGAACGAGGACAAGCACTATCCCCCTCCGCCGCAGAAGACCGACCCGACGCGCGCGGCAAAGGAAGCGTTCATCGACGCCTACCTCCTGGGAGGGAAGCCCGCCCGGCTGGTCATCACCCAGGACGGATTCTTCCTCGACGGCAAGCCCATCGGCTACAACGCGCTCATTCGGAAGACGAACGAGATGCGGCTGCGGTGGGGCCAGGAGCAGGTGACGGGGAACCCGGCGTGGGTGCTCGAAGAAACCGCTTGAACGAAGCGGCGAGCCGTGCCATCCAAGGACGAAGGCGAGGACAGGATGGCCATCCTGATAACAACCTCTCCGGGGCTGTTTCCTCGCCGTTCAGCCCCAGGAGAAGAGCCACCGGAGGGCTTATGACCACCTACTCAGAGTTACTGCGTGATCCTCGCTGGCAAAGGAAGCGGCTGGAGATACTCGGCAGAGATGAGTTCACCTGCAAGCGATGCGGCGATTCGGAATCAACACTTAACGTCCATCATTGCTACTACGAGCGGGATAAGACACCCTGGGAGTACCCAGCCAAGTCACTCGTGACGCTGTGCGAGTCGTGCCATGAACACGAAACGACGCACGCCAAGGAAGTCAAGAAGGCGCTGGTTGACGCTTTGAGCATGAAAGGGATGCTAGCGGATCAAATACATGAGCTAGCATGCGCCGTTTACGAAAGCAATTTGAACGGACGAGACGAGCCTACGGTAACGGCTCTGGCGTGGGCGATATCCGACAAGGTGCCCGCGACTGTCTCGGAAGCATGTTCACCGCAGCGACGATGCCAGCCCGAAAACGCGAGGCCGCTAATGGCTGAATTCCCTGCATTGCCGCTGTTTACCGATTCTTACATCGCTGACACTGACCACCTCACCGACGCCGAACACGGACTTTATATTCGGGTTCTGATCGCCATGTGGCGATCATCCAACTGCCGCCTGCCGGACGACGACGAATGGCTTGCGCGGAAGTTCCGCATGGATGCGAACGCAGTGCGAACGCACATGCGACCGCTCCTGCGCGAGTTCTGCGAATGCACCGCCGGTTGGGTTACCCAGAAGCGACTGGCCAAAGAGTGGGCTTGGTGCATGAAGAAGCGCGAGAAGAACGCGGCTTCGGCTAATGCACGGTGGAACAAGGATAATACCATATGCGAACGCAATGCCACGCCCGCAATGCAACCGCAATGCCCCCCACCCCACCCCACCCCAGTTCATCGGAAGGAGGTTAAACCTCCTTCCTCTGCCGCACGCATGGGGCTCAGCGAAATACCAGAGGCGTGGCTCAACTGGGCGGTGGAAGATCGAGGATGACGGCCTTGCCGTCGGTCACCTCGATCACCTCGAACTCTTCCTCAACGTCCTCGTGGATCTGCTCCTCCACCTCCTCCGTCACGGTGGTGATCCGGGGCTCGTACCCGCCGACGGCGTTGGTGTAGGAGATGGGCTTCAGGTCCATCAGGAACGACAAGCCGAGCTCGGATTCCCGGACGTGTTCCTTGCCCCGGAGGTCGGAGGAGACGACGGCGGAGTTGTGCAGGTAGATGTTCTCCACCTCGTTGGCCGCCGCGCCGATGTTGTAGGTCCGCGTCGTGACCGGAAGAATGTGGCCGGGTGAGGTGATCCGCCAGTGGTTGGTCGGCCCCGCCGCCGTCGTCGTGAACAGATCGAGCTGGCCGAGGTTCGTGCCGCTCGATTGCTTGCCGCCCTTCATGCCGCCGTACACTACAAAATCATTCGCATCGCCCTTGCCCCCGAGGGAGAGCATGCCGCCCTTATTGGCCGCGGCCGTGTCGGTGGTCATCACCGCCAGGTTGCCGTTGTATGCCGTCTGGTAGGGCTTGTCCGTGCCGTAGACCACCATGTTGTTGCCCGCCGGAGCAGTGCCTCCGACGCCGACTTCCCCGGCGGCGTTGATGCGGACGCGCTCTGCGTTGTTGGTGCCTAACACCATCGCCGTGTTGTACTGGTTGGAGATCCGGGCGATGGCCGTGGATTGGTCGTAGTCGATCAGGAGCTGCGCCCCGCTGAAGTTGATGCCGAGCTGGGGGGGCGAGCCGTACACCACCACGCCGCTGCTCTTGAACTGGGTGTACCCTCCCCCGGCCAGGGAGATGGTGTAAATGCCCTGCGGGTCGTTGATGTCCGGGTCGACCACGCCGGCACCCATCTGGACGTAGACGAAGTTGCCGGTCGAGGGGGTGCCGTTGTTGTCCCCGTCGCCGTAGAAGATGATCGTGCCCAGGAGGTCGCCGGCCTGGCCGAGCCGCCCGGTGACCGCGCGGGAGAGGGCGAAGACCGGGTTGGTGTCGAGGATGCCGGTGGTCTGGACGATGGTGAAGGAGGTCGTCGCCCCCACCTGGGAGATGTTGGTGACGGTCGGGACGATGTCCCACCCGGCGTACACGCCCCAGAAGACCCCGGGAGTCCCGATGGTGCGGGCGTACTGGGAGCCGTCAGCGAATAGGGCGAACAGGGTCGTGTCTTCCCACGCCGAATCCGCGTTGATCGCGGTGATGAGCGCCTCGTTGATGTCGGCGAGGGTGTCGCCCGATTGCACCGTGTAGGTGTAGTCGTGGTTCACCGCGTCCACGGTGAGGCGGACCCCGATGCTCTGGCCGGCGGTGGCGGTGCCGGTGGCGGTGAGGGTCGGGGACGGAACCGTGGGGTCGTCGCTGCCGATGGTGAACCGGTCGGCGATCCAGTCGACGTTCTCGTCGGTCCACGGGATGAAGTGGCCCTGGATGCCCGGCCCGGCCGGGTGCGCGACGCGGACGTAGGGGGCGCTGTGGGCGAGCACGAAGTCGATGTCGTCGGTGCCGACGATGGGGTCGTCGCTCGTCACCTGCCACAACTCCAGGTATTCCACGTCGCCGCTGGTGGCGGTGACGGCGACGAGCGTTCCTTTGGTGACGTCCCGGGTGCCGTTGAAGTCCTTCGCCCGCTGCCAGGTGGAGGTGGACACCACCCAGATGCCGTTGTCGGCGGCGTCCGTCTGACCGGTGAGCAGGACCCGGTCGCCGGCCGCCAACACGACGGAGGAGATGGTTTGCAGCCCGGAGAGGGTGATGTTGGTCGTGGCGGCGACGCGGCACGGGGCTTTCACTGCCAGTGAGGTCGTTAATCCGTTGATCCGGTCGGTGTAGGTGGCGGGCATGCGGGGCCTTTCTGTTGATGTTTACTGGGGGGTGAAGTCGCCCGGAGCCCAGTAGAACTCCTGGCCGTAGTCCTTTTTCATCTTGCCCTCGATGCGGCGCATCCGCTCGTCGAAGCGCGAGTCAATGGCCCGCTCCAACTGGTCGAGCATCAGGCGTTCGAGGAACAGCCGGGTGTACCACAGTTTGACGCCGGGGATGTTGCGCTCGGCGAGCTGGTAGGCGTCGGCGAAGAACTTGGTCTCCGTCCCCTCGTCGAGGGAGCGGTCGAAGTTCCCCTTGAACACGCGGTACACGTCGTTGCCCAGGCCGACCACAGGCCCGCCGAGGGTCGAGGCGAAGGTCTGGCCGACGCGGGAGTAGTCCTGGAACAGGAAGTCGCCGAAGATGCCGAAGCCGCCGCCCTGCGCCATGGCGGCCAGCCAGAACTTCTCGTCGGTCTCCCGCGCCTCTTTCCCCTGCACGTACTGCCGGGCCTGAATGCTCATCCCCCCGAGCAGGGTCGTCATGAGCAGCAGCGGGCCGAGGCGGCTGAGCCGGTCCACGCCCTTCGCGGTCGCGGCGTGCTGGAGCGCCGGGAGGACGTGGTTCATCAGGACGGTGATGCCGAATGACTTGAACATCATCGCGCTCGACGCCGTGGCGCGGAGCGCGGTGCCGGGCCGGGCGTCGCCGAGGGCGGCCCCGGTGGCGATTGCGCGGGTCAGCAGGCGCGGCTCGTTCGAGGACTGTTGGGCCATGCCGACCAGCCACCGCTCGTACTTCGCGCCGGTCTCGACGTCGGGCACGTCTTCCGGGCGGATGAAGTCGGCGGCGGTGTCGGGGTCGACGTGCGGCGTGGCGGCGACGATGTTGCGGTAATCCGCCTCGGTCATGCCGTGGCGGGCGAAGGCTGCCTTCATCGGCTCCGGCAGGTTCTTCCAGGTGAGTTTCGACGCGCGGGCTTCGGCGAAGAAACCTTGCGCCTCCAGCACGGGGGCCTGCCGCACCGCGTCGGTCATCACGCCCAGGCCGGAGGCGCGGTTGGTGAAGTTGGCGAGCCAGCCGGTGAGCCCGTGCGAGCCCATGTCGTCGGCGAACCGGGCCGCCGCGAGCGAGGTGCCGCTGGCCGCCGAGGAGATGAACGCGATCCGCCGCCCGACCCTGCGGTCGGCGGACGAGGCGGGGTTGAGGAGCTTGAAGTACTGCTTCATCACGCCGGTGGCGGGTAGCCCGTTGGCCTTGGCCGTCCACGCGGCGAAGAAGCTGTCGGACATCGCCGAGACCGGGGCGGAGCCGAGGAGTGTCGAGCGGAGCCAGTTCTGCGTGCCGACGACCGCCCGGTACCACGTCGGGAGTTCGCCGCTGTAGGAGGTTCTCCCCGCGAGCACGTCGTACATGCCCTGGATGGTCCTCTCTGCCTGCGGCGCGGCACCGTCCGCCTGCACCTTCAGCTTCAACCGCTCCAACTGCCCGGCGGGGTTCGGGCCGAGTTCCTGCATGATGGCGGTGTCGCGGGTCATCGCCTGGATGTGACCGAGCATGGTGTCGAACAGTCCGCTGTCGCCGTGGCCGAACGTGCGGTTGTAAGCCAGGAAGGCGTCGGCGTCGCGGAAGTGGAAGAAGCGGGCGGACGAGTGCCGCATGGCGACGCCCCCGCCCCCGCCGAACGACTGCTTCCCTTCGGCGGCTCTCCGGGCCACCTCGTTCAGCCCGTTGGTGCGGATGCCCTGGTACGCCTCCCGCATTGCCACGTCGAGCCCGGCGTCGGTGAACGGCAGGCCGGTGTCGGGGTCGGGCATGCGGTCGCGGTCGAGGAGCGGGCGGATGAAGTCGGCCCACTCGCGGTACGGCACGCTGCCGACGGCCTGCGGGTTGTGCCCCTGGGGGAAGTAGTTGTCGATCCTGCCGAGGATGCCCCCGGCCTGCTGGTACTGTTTGTGGAGGAGGTCGAATACCTCGCGGATGGCGCGGCCCTCGGCCTGGGCGGGGCCATCCACGCTCTCCCCGAGCACGGCCCGGACGACGTTGGTGAAGCCTTCAACGTCCTGGGTGAGACCGGCGTTCTTCGAGCGGTACTTCTCGATCAGCTCGGCGATGCTGAGTTCCGCCCGGCGCTGGAGCGCCTGCTGGCGGGTGTAGGTGTTCTCCAGAATCTGGCGCGTCGCGGCGGCGACGTTCGACTTGCCGAACAGCCACCTGCCTCCCGGCGCGGCCTCGGCCTTCAGCGCCTTGTACGCGGCGGCCTTCTCGTCGACGCTGCTGCTGACGCTCTGCCAGGCCAGCACGTCGCGTATGGTGTTTTCCTTCTTCCGCTGGATGGTCTGGGCCTTGGCCTCGGCGTACTTCTTCGCGGCGGCCTGCGCTCCCGTGGCGGTGCCCATGGTCTGCGTGTAGCGGGCGGCGAGGTCGTCGTACTCCTTGGCGAGTTGCTCCGCCTGCTTCGGCGAGAGGGCGGGGTTTTGGAGGATACAGTCTCTGAAACTCATCCGATGGCACACGTCCTGATGGCGGTTAATACTGCGTCGTCCTCGCCGAGTGAGTCGGCTAACTCATGGACGCTCACCTCCCGCCCGTCCATGAGGATTCGCATGTCCGGCATGTCCTTCACGAGGCGGGCGAAGTCGGCCTGGGCGATGTCGGAGAGCCCGGCGGTATCGGCCTCCTCAACCGTCCGCTGCATCGTTTCTGCCGTGTGGGCGGGGCGGGTGACGAGGTCGGTGTCGGCCGAAGACCGGCCGAACGCCGGCTCGATGTTGGTCGGGCTGAAGACGCCGATGGTGTTGCCATTTTCCTTGGCGCGGAAGCCGTCGAAGCCCGCATCCTGGATCGACTTCTGGGCGGCCCGCGTCTCAACCGCCACCCACTCCCCGCGGGAAACCGCATTGGCGACGGCCTCCGGTAAGCCTGCCACTCTCGCCCGCTCCATGTGGCCCGGGTTGCTCGGGTCGAAGATGTCTAACCCGTCACGCAGTCGAACGGGTCGGATGTTCGGCTGGCCTGCCCCGCCACCGCGGTTTGATGTCGCGTAATCGCTGGCAACCTCGGGGTTGTCGGTGATGAAGGTGGGCACGCGGTCGTAGTAAAGGTTCGAGTACCCTGCCTCCTCCGGGGCGACGGAGCGGAACTCGTCGAACACGGCGTTCGTGCCGTGATACCAGCCCGGACCGACCAAGGGTCGAAAGTCTGGCTCCCGTTGGTTCCGGATCGCCTCCTGCGTCTCCTGAACGGCTTCGCGGTGGGTGGCGAGTTGTTCCCTCAGCTCGCCTTCCTCCCGGAAGGGGGGAATCTCCTCGTCCATATGCGCCACGCGGCTCATGTAGCCGGCAGCCTCTCTCACCGATGACGGTAGGCGTTCGCTGTTGGCGATGCGGTCGAGTGCCCGCATGGAGACGCTGCCGGTCAAATCCCCGGCGGCGCGAAGCGCCGGGATCGCTCCCCGGAGTGCGGTGGTGAAGGCTGCGCCGCCGACGCCGGCGAAGGCGATGTCTGCTGCCGTATCGGCCAGCCCGTACTTGTGCCCGAGCTCCTTCTGCCAGGCGGCGACGAACGGCGCTTCCGCCGCCTCGATCGCCATGTTCAGCCCGCCCTCGATCAGCGCGGCGCGGAGGATGCTCGTCCCGGCGGCGGCTCCGAAGGGGAGCGTGGCGAGGTTGATCGGGTCGGTGAATGCTCCCGCGATGCCCCCGGCCAGCGAGCCGGCGATGCGGTCGAACGGGTCGGCCTTGGCCGCCGTTTGCTCGAACTTGCTTCTGGCATCCCTGGCCTTCTGCCGGGTGGCTTCCTCGATCTCGGCGCGGGTGCGGATGCCCTGCCACTTCTCCGGCTCGGCGAGCCTGCCTTCCGCGATCAGCCGGTCGGTGCGGGCCTGGTATTCCTCGATCAACGCTTCGGCCCCGTAGTCGGGCTTCTCCTTCTTCACCTCGTCCACGACATCGCGGCCGAGCCGCTCGCGGATCAGGTCGTTGCGCTCGCGGAAGGAGTCCGCGTCGCTGAACCACGCCCGGGAGAGCGGCACGTCCTGGCGGTAGCTGGCGTCGTCGAACGCCGCACCGGCCACGTCGCCGAAGTCGGTCGGGTTGAAGGGCAGCGCCGGGAGGGTGGCGGTCTGCGTTTCGGGCGAGAGGAGGTCGGCGACCCGCCCCGGCACCCGCCGCCACTTCGGGTTCGCCGCCCAGGACGTGAAGGCGGCCATGGACAAGCACCGGATCGACGACTTCGCCGGCTGGGTGCTCGCCGACAAGGACGACCCGGACAGCCCGCAGCGGCTCCGGTACGAGCAGTTCGTGCCGGTCCTGGCCAAGGCCGTGCAGGAGCTCGCCGCCCGGCTGGAAGCGATGGAGAAGCCGAAGAACCGCTGAATCAACAACCGCGTCGGGAGCGCGCAGAACATGGGGGTAACATGCCACAAAACCAAGACGTCGAAATCGCCGTGCTGAAGTCGCAGGTGCAACAGCTCACCCGGCAGATGGAGAAGCTGACCGAGCAGCTCGAACACCTGACGACCGCCCTGAACCGCTCCCGTGGTGCCTTCTGGGCCGCCTCCATCCTCGGCAGCATGGCGACCATCGCCGTCGGCGGCCTGTGGGCCGTCTACGACCGGATCGGGAGGCTGTGATGAAGATCAACCGCGAAGGCCTGCTGCTCGTCCGCCGGTTCGAGGGCTGCGCCCTGAAGCCCTACCGCTGCCCGGCGGGCATCCTGTCCATCGGCGTGGGCCACGTCATCGACCAGAACGAATCGCACCTCATGGACGGGATCACCGAGGAAGAGGCGGACCGGCTGCTCCTGGCCGACCTCGCCGAGGCCGAGCGTGTCGTCGCCGATCATGTCCGCGTACCGCTCAACGAGAACCAGCATTCAGCACTGGTCAGCTTCGTGTTCAACACCGGCGGCGGCAACTTCCGCAAGAGCACGCTGCTGAAGCTGCTCAACCGCAACGAGATGATCCTCGCCTCAAAGGAATTCGAGCGGTGGGTGTTCGCGGGCGACAAGAAGCTGCCCGGGTTGATGAAGCGGCGGGCCGCAGAACGGGCGCTCTTCCTGAAGCCCGTCCTCCTCGCCAGCCGCACGTCGCACTAGCCGCATGAGAAAACGCACCCGCGCCGCACTGGGCACCGCCGTCCTCTCCGCCGCCGTCATCCTGACCGCCTTCAAGGGCGAGTTCGGCTACCTGTCCATCGCCGCCACCGCCGTCGCCTTCGGCATCCCCGAGGTGATCGAAATGGTGAAGCTCTACCTCTCGAAAGACAATGACCCTCCTCACTGCCCTGATTAGCCGCCTGCCCCACTGGCGCATCCTCCTCGTCCTCCTGGCCCTGTCCGCCACGCTCTACGCGGGCTGGCACGCACGCGGGGTGGTCGAGCAGGCCGGGCGGGCGGAGGAACTCGAACGGGCCGCCGCCCAGCGGAAGAAGCAGGAGGAGGACACCCTCCGGCAGTCCGCCGCCCTGGAACAGCGACTCGCCGCCGCACAGATGAAAGCCCGCCAACTCAGCAGGAGGCTGACCCATGAACTGCAAAACCCTGGCTACGATTGCCCTCTTCCCCCTCTCGGCCTGCAACTCCGCTCCGACGCTCTGGCCGATTAGCCCGCCCGCGAACATGACCCAACCCTGCCCAGAGCTGACGGACGCGAAGCCGCAGACGCTGGGGGAGCTGCTGGCCGCCGACATCGAGTTGATCGGGATGTACCGGGATTGCAAGGAGAGGCACAACGCGCTGGCGGAGTGGCTGATATGACCCCGGACGACCGCGAGAACTTCTGGCTCCTGATCCACTTCCTGCTCGCCCTGGCCGCGACCTTCCTGTTCCTGCACTGGTCACTGGGCGGTTGCGGAGAATTCTCGCCTGCTGTACCCCTGGAGACATGTCGGGCATGAACAACTACGTCCAACGGGAGCTGCTGAGGAAGAACCGGGAGCGGCAGCCGAAGCCGCCCGCGACGGGCTTCACCGTCTGCACCGTCGGGCTGGGAGCGCTGGTGGCAGTCGCCGCCGTCGGGGCGGGGATGAGCCTGTAAAGGCAGGGAAGTAGCAGAACCCGCCGCCCGGCTCCTCCTCGGATTAAAGCGTCACCTCCGACCCCGCGCCTCTGTCCTCTCCGCCTGCCAGAGCGGGGGATGGATGGAACCCCCGCTCTGGCAGACTCCGAGGACGACGGCGCGCAAGGCAGGGGAAGGAGCATTCAAATAGCAGAACAAGCCCCGGCATCCGCCGGGGTTTTTTGCGTTTCAATGCGCACTCGGAAGGTCATTTTGTGGGGCAACATCGTCCCATATCTCACGCGCTTTCACGTTGTAGGCATGGGCGGCTGTGATTTCGTCGTCGAAGCGGCCCAGCTCGAACCGCTGGCCGGCATGGCACACCACGACCCGCCAGTTCCCCGACCTCTTGTCCCAACGAACACCGCGGAACCTCGAACTCTGTGGCTTGCGCACATTGCCCGCATGCCCACAGCCGCAGCCGTCATGCGTCACGTCATTGAGCCAGGCGAAGTCTCCGAATAGCTCGACCGCTTTCGCGTTGTACGCGGCGGCGGCTTCGACCTCGCACAGATACAGGCCGAGGTCATGCGCCGTTCGGTTGTGGGTGATCTTAGCGGCCCACTTCCCGCCTTTCGTGCGGCACACTCCCTTGTACCGGGAGGTGACCGGGCCGCACTTCCAGTGGTACTTCGGCACGTTGCAGTTGTTCTGCTGGGTCCGGCAGTGGCGCAAGTTGGACTTCTGGCAATTCAGCGGATCGTTGTCGATGTGGTCGGCCATCTTGCCGCCCATCACGACCGAGTGAAGAAAGACGCTCCCCTTGCGACCGTAGCGGGCGACCGCGTACTTACGGCGCTTCCCGTTCAGGTACCACGAGAACCGCGACAGAACCGGGTAATCCTCGTCATCGACCAGTACGACCTTCCCGCACGGCATCGGAATCTCTCTGACCATCAAGCCTCTCGATCCAGCCGCTCGGTGCAACGGACGCGAAGGCGGTTTGCGAACGACTGGCGCCCGCTGCACGGAATGGCTGAAGTATCTGAAGATTGATAGTCGTTCGCATGGTCGGGATAATGACACATCTCGGCTAACCCGGCAAGAAAAACCTTTAACGTGGATTGCGCGATCCCCTCCGATCAGCTCACCTGGAGGCGGAGGTGCGTCATGACCTGTTTCTGCTGCCTTCGACGGAAGATGCTTCCGATCAACTGCAACTGTGACCGGGTCGGCCTTTGCCGCTCGTGTCTGCGGTGCGCCCGCCATTGCGAGTGCAGGCGCAAGCCCAGCGGCCCCGCCTGCGCCCACCCCGCTCAGCCGAAGACAGACGGATCGAACCGGAACACGGCCTCGGGGTAGCGATCCCTCAGCGACGCGATGCACTCGTCGAGCACCTGGCGGGCGGTTTTCGACTCCTTGGCCTTTCGACCCAGGCTCCGCCGTCGCGCCATGTTGTAGCACGCCCGAAGCAACTGCTGGTGCTCCTCCCCCTCCGTGATGCCCTTGAGCTCGGCGTTGACCAGGCGGGTCATTTCCTCGGAACCCATTCGATCCCCCTTCTCGTCGTGACGGGCGACGAGTGCATTACCGCATATGCGTTCGGTCGCCACTATCTCAGTTGCGGCAGTTTACCAGCCGGGGATGTCCCGCTCAGGCGAGCTCATCAGGATTCGCTAGGAACGGCGCTCAGTCGGAAGGAATCGGAAGATGCAATCCGGCACAAGAAACCGTTCCGACCTTTGCCGGACGCCGTGCAGAGTATACTGAATAAGCGTACACTAACGGAGGCGGGCCATGCTGACGTGCGAGCCGGTCGCTGTGAACGGATTCGAGCTATGGGCGCTGGCCGTGGAGACCGACGACGGGATGCGGGTCCGCCTGTCCCTCGACGACTGGGAGAGGCTCGGGCTGTTCCGGGGTCAGCGCGTGCCGATCCGCCGGAACGGGCGGCGGGACGAGTGGCTGTTCGTGGCCGAGGTGGTCGAGCTGCCGCCGCTGGTGTGGGTGGTGCTGGCGACCAGGCTGCGGGCAGCGGGGTGAGCATCGCCCGGGTGTTCGTGACGTGACACACCGCCATGACCGCAGCCCCCGGGGAGCCGAAGCTCACCCGGGGGGTTTTCCCGTTACCAGCTAACCGCGCCTCCGGAACCAAGACTTGAGTATCTCGACCAGCGGCTCCCACTCCATCTTCCGGCCCAGCAGCTCGCGCTCCTTCGGTGTTGAGAGCCATAGCATCGACCAGCGCATCATCCGCGCTGGCCCGACTGAGATCGCGACGAGGGGCAGTGCCTGGAACGGGTTCTGGGCCGTGAGCAGCACCCAGAACGCTCCGCCGATGCACGCCAGGAACAGGAACGGCGGACACACGATGAAGAAGGGCCGATACCGGCGCTTCTCCGGACTGACCGGATTCGCCATCGGCTCTCCTGGGGTAAGGTTGCTGCCGCGCCACCGGACCTTCCGGTGGCGGGAGTCTTGGCTTACCCGGCAGTGAGAGCGCGCAGGCTTTCCTCGACCTGCTTGATGGACTCCTTGGTGTTGTCGATCATTGTCTTGACGCGGTCAGCGACCTGCGCGAGAAGGGTGGGTAGCTTCGAGAAGCTTTCCAGCTTGAGGTCGCGGGGCGAGTCGCTCCACGCCTTGTGCTCGGTGTCGTCGCCGCGGTCATCCACTTCCACGATCGCGATTCGGTAACGGGGTCCGACGCGCCTGTACGCCAGGTACGTCCCTTCCGGATCTTCACCATCGCCGCGAAACTGCACGTAGGCCGGGACGCCGACGGAGCACTGTTCGTTCAGAAACTCCTCGACCTTCTGGACTACGTGGCCAGCGTGGTCGGTGAGTGCGTTGAGCTGCGACGCATTCGCCCGGATCGCGTCGATGGACGACTTCAGGGGATCGGGCTTCGGTGTTGGCGGGGTGCGGCGAGGCGGTGGTGGCGGAGGTGTGGACGGAGTGGGGCCAGTAGGCATAGAGCGCTACTCCCTGGTGGTGATACCGGCGGAATTACCAGACCGTTTAGGTCACACGCTGGACTCCATCGGCTCGGCTAGAGCACGATCTCATCCAACCGGGGTATGATCGCATGTCGGGCGTGGGATGTCAAGGCGCCGAGCCCCTGCGCGGCTCAATCTGCCAGAACGCTTTACTCCGTTTCGACTGTGTATTCCGACAGGCGAAGACGGATGTAGTCGTAGCACGTCGCCGAGTGAAAACGTACGGCCTGCTCGCCAGTGAGCCGGTCGCCGTACTTCTCGTAGAAGGCCCAGAAGGCTTGTTCCGTCGTCAAGCTAGTGATACTCGGCTTGATCGAGCCGATGAAGGCATTGACCCTGATCCTGAGATTCGGGTCGTCGGCGAAGAGAGCATCCTCGAACTTCTTCCGCCGCTCCCAGAACGTCGGGCTCACGGCCTGGGCCGCCGTTAGCCAGTAAAGGAGGAGAACCTGGAAGCCGGGGTTGCTCAGGGCGAGCGCGATCATGGGTTTGCCGGTCACATCAGTCAACCGATGCGTGCCCCCGTGGCCGACCGCGAGGTCGTAAACATGCTGGGCCGTGTCATCCGGCAGGCTGTAGGAGATGGGGATTTGCCACTTCACTGCACCCTCTTCGAGCCGCGCGATGACAGGCTGTATCATCTCGAACCGGGCCGGTGTGCGAACCAGTCGGAGGGCGACGACGATCTCCGAAACCCGCGCCCGTTTCGCTACCTGTGCGATCATTCGGGAATCAACCGGCAGACGGACCATTTTGGCCAGCACGGCAGGCGGCAGGAGGAGTTCCGAGCCGAGTTGATTCGCTTCTTTCTCCTCCGGACTGCGGGGGTCGTAGAGGTCGCTGCCCCTCCTCCCGACCACGTCGGACTGGGTGCCCAGGATCAGGTGCGCGACCTCGTGAGCGAGGGTGAAGCGCCGTCGCGTTTCGGGCGCGTCGTCTTTCAGGGTGATGAGCGCCCCGCCGCCCGGACGCCGCAAGCACCAGCCGTCGATGTTGATACGGCGCAAGCGAATCTCGGCCCCGAGCTGGGCGGCGATCGTCTCGGGGCCGTTCGGGAAGTGTTGCGCGGCAAGCTGGAGCGCCGCCAGCCGGTCCATCACAGGGGGATGACCTGGCAGCCCGGTGAGTCGATGCCCAGCACCTCGGTAAACTGGTCGAGCAGCTCACGCTTCGTCTGCGGGTCCATTTCTGCCAAATTGTCGGCGCGGAACTTGATCGCATCCGGGTACATCCGGAGCAAAGTGAGGAGCCGGGCGGTCAACGGATCGAGGTGATCCGTCCCCTCAAAAGCGGGGTGGGTAGGGCGCGGAAAGCCAGAATCCCGCCCCACAACGGGCGTTTCGTCTTCAGCGTGTGTTGCGGGTCGTTTCATAGCTGCACCAGCAGGTCAGCCAGCAAAGTCCCTGCCGTTTCGGGGTTTAGCTCCATCTCGATTATATCAGTCGGAACGTGCCGCGCCTCCTGAAAACCCAAGCGAGTGTACCACGCGACCGTCGGCGAGTCGTTATAAGCCTCCAGCGTCACCCGCCCGCCGAGCCCGGCGCGATAGCTGTGCAGACTTGCCAACTTGATTAGCCCGGTGCCGACTCCCCGGTAGCGCGGATTCGCGACGAGGCGATCCCGGTTCCGCGGGGCCGACGCAAGCCGCCAGCAATACACAGTCGGCTTCGACGGGTCCAGTGCGGACACGGCGCCCAGCTGGTAAAGGATCGCCCCTTGGCATTTCCCATCATCGGTCATGACCGCCCAAGCGTACCCGTTCCGACCGAACTGGCGGAGTTGGCCCGTGAGCCCGACCCACTTCCACCCAACGTCGCGCTCCGCCCGGCGGATGTCCTGTGGTACGGCGGCGACTTCGCTCCACCAAGTCAGGTCCATCTGCTCTTTGGCAATGTCGCGGGTAAGATCCTCGATCCTGGCACGTTGACTCGTGCCCCTCTGCCGATCCAGGAGCTCGATCTCGTCCGGCAGGGTGATGCCGTCTTTCAGCGAGGGCATGGGGCATTAACCGGACGGCGGGCATCGGCTGGCCGAGCCGATTATAGGGCGAGAAACCGGACCAGAAGGCTACTCACACGTACAGCCGCCCTTCCCCGCAATACCGGGGGTGCCGTGCAATGGCACTGTGATCCGCCGCCAACGCCTTCGCAGCCCCGACGGCCGCGACAACGGCATCAATCGCGCTCTCTGGGTTACGTATTATCACCCGCCGGATGCGGTCGTCGAAGTGAACCTCCCCGGCGAGAAGGAATCGCACCCCCCTGCCCTGTAGCCATTCTGTAGCCGTTTCTTCGCCAAACCCCGCCAAACACCGCCCCGCGATGCCTAACCGTGCCCGATCGAACGCGCTCGCAACCTGCTTGCGGGACGCGGTTTATGCACGTTTTCCCGGTAAGACTAGGGAATGCCCAAATATCGGTACAAGTGACTCTGACTCAGTTAGTCTAGGTTCGAATCCTAGATCCCCAACTCGGTGGGGCAAGGCCCGCGGCGAGGTGACTCGCCGCGGGCCTTCCGCTTTTGATGCCCCCGAACCCCGTCCACGGCCGGCTCCTCCATTCCGCCACCGACCCGGAGGCCGCCTTGCGCACCCTCGCCAGCATCCAGACCGTCAACGCCGTCGAACCGATCCCGAACGCCGACGCCATCGAGCGCGTCCGCGTCTTGGGATGGTGGGTCGTGGGCAAGAAGGGCGAGTACCGGCCCGGCGACCGCGTCGTATACTGCGAGATCGACTCGCTGCTGCCGGAGCGGCCGGAGTTCGAGTTCCTCCGCGCCGGCAGCTTCAAACCCGCGCAGACCGACCCGGTGACGGGCGAGACGACGCCGGCCGGGTTCCGCATCAAGACCGTCCGTCTCCGCGGGCAGGTGTCGCAGGGGATTTGCTTCCCGCTGTCGATTCTGCCGGCCGACGCGCCGACCGCCGAGGGGGCCGACGTGACGGCCGTGCTAGGGGTGTGGAAGTGGGAACCGCCGGCGCCGGCCGGGTTCGCGGGCCGGGTGAAGGGGCCGTTCCCCGGCTTCCTGCCAAAGACGGACGAGACGCGCGTGCAGGTGCTCGAAGCGCTGTTGGAGCGACACCGCGGGCGGACGTTCGTCGTCACCGAGAAGCTCGACGGCACGTCGTTCACCGCCTTCCTCCGCGGCGGCGAATTCGGCGTGTGCAGCCGCAACCTCTGGCTCGAGGAGACGGACGAGTCGAACGGCCTGGTCCGTGTGGCGCGGACACTGAAGTTGGAGGAGCGGTTGCGGCAGATGCGCGACCGGCTCGGGGCGGACGTGGCCGTTCAGGCCGAGGTGATCGGCCCCGGCGTGCAGAAGAACAAGTACGGCCTGAAGGAGATTGGCCTGCGCGTGTTCAGCGTCCTCGACCTGGACGCCGGTCGGCTGGTTGACCACGCCGCGGTGCTGAAACTGCTTTCCGCGGTCGGCCTCCCTCCGGTGCCGCAGCTCGGCACGCTCGTGCTCGGCCACACCGTCGACCAGCTCGTCGCGTTCGCGGAGGGGACGAGCGTGTTGAACCCGGTCGTGCAGCGGGAGGGGGTCGTGCTGCGGCCGCCGGCCGAGGAGTACGACCCGGACCTCGGCGGCCGGCTCAGCTTCAAGGTCATCAACCCGAAGTTCCTCCTCAAGTTCGACGAGTGAGCCAGCGCCGGCTGGGGAGCACACGAGCTCCCCACCGGTGTTAACGGATGTGAACACGTTTGCGCGCCCGACACGTCGAAGTGCCGAGCTTTCCGACGCTTTTTCTTGCACGCGACCGGATCCTGATCTAGCTTCCCGGCCCGCGTAGTGCGTATCCTGACGGCAGTCACCCGTCCGGGGAGCGACCGCACGATGGACCGCCGCACGTTCCTCAAGTCCGCCGTCGCCGCCGGGGTGGTCGGCCCACTGGCGGGCGCCAGCTACGGCCTCTACGAGGCCGGCGCGGTCGTCGTGGAACGACCCGAGGTGGTCGTGCCCCGGCTGCCCGCAGCGTTCGACGGGCTGCGGGTCGCGTTCCTCGCCGACATCCACCACGGCCCCTACGTCGATCTGGATCACGTCGCCGCGATCGTCCGCACCACGCTGGCGCTGCAACCGGACGCGGTGATTCTCGGCGGCGACTACTCGACCGCGGAGGCGCGGTACATCGGCCCGTGCTTCGAGGTGCTGACCGGGTTGAAGGCGCCGCTCGGGGTGTACGGCGTACTCGGCAACCACGACTACTGGCACGGCATCGCCGAGTCGCACGACGGCTTCCGGGCGTCGCGAATCATGGAACTGACAAACGCCGGCGTGTGGCTCGAGCGCGGCAGCCACCGCCTCCGCCTCGCCGGCGTGGACGACCTGTGGTGCGGCAAGACGCACGTCGAGTCGGCCCTCGGCGACGCCGGCGCGGACGACGCCTGTGTGGTGGTGAGCCACAACCCCGACTTCGCGGAGAAGCTGCGCGACCCCCGAGTCGGGCTCGTGCTGAGCGGCCACACCCACGGCGGGCAGCTGTACGTGCCGGGGTTCGGCGCCCCGATCGTGCCGAGCCGTTACGGGCAGAAGTACCTGAAGGGGCTGGTGCAGGCGCCCGCCACGCAGGTGTACGTGTCGCGCGGGCTCGGCACCGTCGCGGCGCCGATGCGATTCCGCAGCCCGCCGGAACTGACCGTCCTCACGCTGCGGTCTGCGTAGCCGCTACGCCGTCCACGTCTCACCGGTCTGACGATGCGTGACGACCACGAGCGGGCGGGGGGCGGCAATTCTGAGCTGGAATGACAGCGGGAGTACGCCGCTCTCCAACACCACTGGGTTCGCCGTTTCCGACCGACACACCGATTGCAGCACTCCGCCGGCAAGTTGGAACAGTTCCAGACTCCACGGGTCGCGGTCGATCACCAGCACCTCGCGCGATCGGACCCGGGCGTAGAAGTCGTTCTTCAGTCTCGGGTCCTCGCCGGGACTGGTAATCTCGACCAGGAAGTCCGGCCCGCCGACCCAATGGTTGCCGTGGTTCACGGCCGGGTTGCCGGTCAGGTACACCACCACGTCGGGTCCGCGGTAGTTCGACTTCCAGTCGGGGTGCCGGTCGGTCACGTTCACACCGGCCCGTACCTTCCCGAGCCCCGGTACGCCGATCACCGTCAGCAGCGGCAGCAGGAGGTTCGCCTGAATCTCCTGGTGCTCGTCGTTCGGGAGCGATGGCATGACGAGCACCCCGTCCCAGACCTCGTTCCACTTGTCGCCGTCCTCGCGCTCGCGGACCGCCCGCAGTTCCATGCCCCAAACGGGGTCGGTGATCAGGACGCTCACGGGCGGCCTCCCTTCGGCGCGGGGTCGCGCAGGCTGCTCAGGAATTCCACCAGGTCGCGCAGTTCCCGGCGGGTCAGCTTCGGGTGGAGGTCGTCCGGCATCGCGGACGGGCCGGTCCGCCGCGCCTCGATCTCGTCCGCGGGAATCACCAGCTCGCGGTTCTCGGGCGTGACGAGGCGGAGGTGCTGCTTCGTGTCCTCCTTCACGACGCCGGTCACGACGCGGCCGTCGGCGAGCGTCACGACCGCGGTCTCGAACCCCTTGGCGATCTGGGCCGACGGCAGGACGACGGCTTCGAGCAGGTAGCGGCGGTCCTTGCCGGGCTGGGCGGCGATGCCGTTCAGCGCCGGGCCGACCTCACCGCCCTGGCCGTCGAGCTGGTGGCAGCGCTGGCAGTACACGGCGTTGTTGTTGAGGAACACGCTCCGCCCGCGGGCCGCGTCGCCGCCGGCCAGAGTCTCGGCCCAGGGGGCGAGCTTGTCGGCCGACTTGGCGGCCGCCGCGCGGTAGGCCGCGGCGTCCTGCTTCAGCGCGGCGTGGAGCTTGGCCTTCCCCTTCGCCC
>Ga0190275_10001093_pt1 | contig 20800 bp, 19 predicted proteins | sample Popmic550T_FD_133745 | JGI IMG/M metagenome (GOLD analysis project Ga0190275, IMG submission 133745) | Populus adjacent soil microbial communities from riparian zone of Yellowstone River, Montana, USA - 550 T | ecosystem: Environmental > Terrestrial > Soil > Riparian zone > Trees stand | place...
GACCGCGTAGCCGATCGAGGTCGAGGCGTGGCCGGCGCCCATGATGTCGTGCTCGGACTCGGCGATCGAGCAGAACGGGGCGAGGCCGTCGTACTGGCGGATCGTCGGCAGCTGGTCGCGGCGGCCGGTCAGGACCTTGTGCGGGTAGGACTGGTGGCCGACGTCCCACAGCACCTTGTCGCGCGGCGAGTCGAGCAGGCTGTGCAGCGCCACCGCGAGCTCGCAGGTGCCGAGGTTGGCGCCGAAGTGGCCGCCGATCTCGCCGATCGTGTCGATGATGTAGGTGCGCATCTCCTGCGCCACCCGCTGCAGCTGCTCGTCGTCGAGCTCGTGCAGGTCGGCGGGGCCGTCGATCGCGGCCAGCAGCGCCTCGGTGTTGTCGTCTTCTCTGCCCTGGGTGGGGGGCTGTTCGCTCATTCGTTCCTCGTGAAGATGTAGTCGGCCACGCGCCTCAGGTCGTCGGTCTCCCCCGCCGCCTCGGACAGCGCGGCGGTCGCCTTGGCGTGGGATTCGGCGGCCAGATCGCGGGCGCGATCGAGCCCGAAGAGGCTGACGTAGGTGAGTTTGCCATGTCGCTCGTCGCTTCCATGTGGCTTGCCGAGCTGCTCGTCGCTCTCGGTGACGTCGAGGATGTCGTCGACGATCTGGAAGAGGACCCCCAACTCGTCGGCGAAGCGGCGATAGGGGATTGTCTCACTTTCGCCCAGCCCCTCGAGTATCAGCACGACGCCGACGCTGGCGGCGATCAGCCGGCCGGTCTTGAGCGCGTGCAGCGCCCGCAGGCCCGCGGCGTCCTGCTCGCGGCCGACGACGTCGACGTACTGGCCGCCGACCATGCCGTCGACGCCCGTCGCCGCCGCCAGCTCGCGCAGCGCCGCCAGCACCCGGGCCGGCTCGCCCGGCTGCTCGCAGAAGAGCCGCACGGCCTCGGCGAAGAGTCCGTCGCCGGCGAGGATGGCGACGTCCTCGCCGTATTTGACATGGGCGGTCGGCAGGCCGCGCCGCAGCTCGTCGTCGTCCATCGCCGGCAGGTCGTCGTGGATCAGCGAGTAGGTGTGGATCAGCTCCAGCGCGCCGGCGACCGGCAGGAAGCGCTCGGGCTCGGCCCCGAGGGCGCGGGCGGTGGCGAGGGCGAGCACCGGCCGCACCCGCTTGCCACCGGCCAGCAGCGAGTAGCGCATCGCCTCCTCCAGCCCGGCGGTGGAGCCGGTGGCGGCGAAGCGAAGGCGCTCGAGCGAGGAGTCGACCAGGGAGCGCAGGTCCTCTGGGTACGTCGACGCCGGGGCGGCGCTCACTCGGCGCTCGCCGCTTCGCGCGCCTGGCGGTTGGCCTCCTCGACCGCCTCGGCGGCGAGGTCGGAGGCCTCGGCCGCGAGCTCGGCGGCGCGCTCGTCGCCCAGGTCCGCCCCGTCGAGCTCGGTCGAGATCTGGCGCAGCCGTTCGGCGATCTCGCGCAGGCGGCTCATTTGGCCGGCTCCCGCTCGCGCACGATCGCGCCGAGGATGCCGTTGATGAACTTGGGCGCATCGGCGCCGCAGTACTCCTTGGCGATCTCGACCGCCTCGTCGATCGCGACCTCGAACGGCACCTCGCCGTGCTCGATCTCGTACAGCGCCACCCGCATCACGTTCAGGTCCAGCGGCGCGATCCGGTCGACGGTCCAGCCCTTGGCGTAGGCGGCGATCGTCTCGTCCAGCTCTTCGCGCTCGGCGTCTACGCCCTCGGCCAGCTCGCGGGTGAGCGGGCGCACGTCGGCGATCAGCTCCTCCAGGGGACGGCCGGTGACGTCGCGCTGGTAGCTGGCGAAGACGGCGTCGCGACGTTGGTCGGATCGGCGCATCGGCCTATTCTCGCGCTTTCGCCCGGGTGAGTGGTCGGTTCAAGCGCGCGACATGTACTCGCCGCTGCGGGTGTCGACCCGGATCGTCTCGCCCTCCTCGATGAAGAGCGGCACCTGGACGACCACCCCGGACTCCAGCGTCGCCGGCTTGTTGCCGCCACCGGACGCGGTGTCGCCCTTCAGGCCCGGGTCGGTCTGGGTGACCTTCATCTCGATCGAGCCGGAGACCTGGACGTCGCTGGGCTTCTCGTCGACGAAGAGGATCTCGACTTCGGAGTTGGGCAGCACCCACTTCATCGCGTCGCCGAGCGCGTCGGACGGGATCTCGATCTGGTCGTAATCGCGGCTATCCATGAAGACCGCCGCGTCGCCGGAGTCGTAGAGGTACTGCATCTTCTTCGATTCGGTGCGGACGGGACGGAACTTCTCCCCCGCGCGGAAGGTTTTGTCGATCACCGAGCCGTCCTCGATCCGCCGCAGCTTGGTGCGCACGAAGGCGCCGCCCTTGCCCGGCTTGACGTGCTGGAACTCGATCACCTTCCAGATCTTGCCGTCGATTTCGATGTGAACGCCGTTGTGGAATTCGTTGGTCGATATCACGGCGGCGAATCCTAGAGTGCCGGGCGCAGGGCCGACTCTCACGTTTTGCGAGGCCGCGGCGTTGACTTGGCATGGAACGCGAGGATCTCGAGTTCGACTGCGCCGGCGACCCCTGCGCGGCCTGGTTGTACCGGGCTTCCAGCGAGGTGCCGGCGGGGCCGATCGTGGTCATGGCCCACGGTCTCTCGGGAACCCGGCGCGACGGGCTCGGGCCCTTCGCCGAGCGCTTCGCCCGGGCCGGAATCTCGGCCCTGCTCTTCGACCACCGCGGCTTCGGCGACAGCGGCGGCGAGCGGGACCGCTTCGATCCCGGCAGGCAGCTCGAGGACTGGCGGGCGGCGATCGCCTGCGCGCGCTCGCTGCCGGGCATCGACCCCACCCGGGTGGCGACGTTCGGCTCCTCGATGGGCGGCGGCAACGCGCTTGCGGCCGCGGCCGACGATGGCGCAGTCGCGGCGGTGGTCAGCCAGGTCCCCTTCCTCGACCTCTGGCGCCAGGCGCACCGCTCCTCGCCGCGCCTCAGCGCCCGGATGCTGCTGGCGGCGCTCCGCGGTAAGCACCTGCCGGCGGTCGGCCAGCCGCACGAAGCGGCGTTCATCAACGCGCCGGCGGCGGAGGCCGGCTGGCGCCACGTGGTCGCGATCGGCGAGGACTCGCGCTGGCACAACCGCGTCTCCTCGCGCTGGCTGCTCGGCCGGCCCTACCGCCCCGCTCGCCTCGCCGCCCGTCTCCACTGTCCCTGGCTGCTCTGCGTGGGCGAGGCCGACCGGGTCGCCAGGCCGGGGCCGGCAATCGCGGCGGCCCGGCGCGCGCCACGCGGCGAGCTGCGCACCTACCCCGGCGTCGATCACTTCGACATCTACGACGGGCCGGCGCACGAGGCCGTCGTCGCCGACGAGGTCGCCTTCCTGCGCCGCCACCTGCTGGACGGCGAGCGCGCCGGGTCAACCGCCGGCAGCGAGGACTGAGCCGGTTCAGCCCAAGGCCACGAAGCGCGACACGGCCTGCTCGGGGTCCGGGAAGACCTCGCCGCGCACGAAGCGGCCGGCGGCGACGTCCCAGATCCAGGCCACCGGCATGTCGCGTATCCCCAGCGCCCGGCTGCGGGCGTAGACCCGTCCGCGGACGAGCAGCGAACCGCCGCGCTCTTCGATCACGTTGGGGGAGATCTGCAGCTCTTCCCAGGCCCGATCGACGTCGCCGAGGTAGTCGCGCAGCCCCGACGGGCCGACGTAGGGAGCGTCGCGCCCGATCGCCTCGGCGGTGCCGATCGGGAAGAACTCCATCTCCTCGTCGCAGACCGCCGCGATCTCGTCGGCGTCGCGGCGGTTGAAGGCATCGAAGAGACGCTCGACCAGCGCCCTCCCCTCCCCCTGCGCCGGCTCGGCGTCGGCCGACATCGGGCCGATCGCGATGATCGCGGCGTCGTCGTCGTGCTCGCCCGCGGTGAAGCCGTGCAGCGCCCCCTCCAGCTCCTGGGTCGCCCGCGCCGGGCTGGAGATGCCCGCCAGCACGCCGTGGAGGCGGTGCTCGCCAAAGCGCCCCTCCTCCCCGGTCGCATCGGTGACGCCGTCGGTGACGACTACCAGCTGCTGCCCTGGCTGCACGCGGGTGTGCTGGACGCCCCAGGCGACGCCGTCGAAGGCGCCCAGGACCGGCCCCGAGGCGGTCGCCTCGACAACCGAGTCGCCGTCGATCAGCAGCGGCGGCGGGTGGCCGGCCACGGCCAGGCGCACGGGCTGGTGCGGGTCTTCGTCGATCGCCATCGCCGCGACGCTGCAGAGCGCCGCGCCGCGCCGGATCAGGAGCTCGCGATTGAGCGTTTCCAGGGCGATCACCGGATCGCCGGTCAGCGCCGCGGCGGTGCGCAGCGTGTAGCGGGCATGTGCGGTCACCGAAGCGGCCTTGGCGCCGCGCCCGGTGACGTCGCCGACCACGACCATCCAGCCGCCGGCGATGCGGAAGGCGTCGTAGAAGTCGCCGCCGATCTCGTTCTCGGCCCCGGCCGGCCGGTACATCGCCGCCAGCGACCAGCCGGGGATATGGGGCAAAGGTGGCGGCAGCAGGCCGCGCTGCAGGGTCTCGGCGATCTCGGTCCGTTCGCGCTCGCTGCGCTCGAGGTCGGAGAAGAGCCCAGCGTTGTCGAGCGCCAGCGCCACCCGCCCGGCGAGGACGCCGGCGAAGTGGGCGTCGTCGGGGCGGAAGCGCCGGCCGGAGTGGCTGACCCCGATTGAAAGCATCCCGGTCGGTCGCCCCCGCGCCCGCAGCTCGACGGCGACGAAGGAACGCACGCCGATCCCCATCAGGAACTCCAGGTCCTGCTCGTCCTGGGCGACGTCGCGCATGTCCGCTTCGACTACGCGCTCGTAGAGTTTGGGCTCCTGGCGGGCAGCAGAGGCGGCGTCGACGAGGCGCTCCTGCAGGATCGGCTTGCGCTCGGCCAGTCCCTTCTCGATCGCCTCGGCCCGGGGCCCGCTGGCGCGCACGGCGGCGCGGCGGATCCGGTCCCCCTCGATTACGTCGATCTCACAGAAGTCGCCGAACTCGGGCACCAGGATCGCGGTGATCGCGTCGAGGGTCTGCTCGAGCGAGCGGCCGCCGTCGGCGACCCCGGCGATGTCGTCGAGGATCTGGAAGCGGCGGCCGATCCGCCGCGAGCGCGAGTGCGCGGCCGCGGTGAGGAGAGCCATCGTCCCGCAGGCGATGACCACGACCGCGATTGCGATTGCGGTCATCGGGCACCGTCCCGGTCGCCCTGTTCGGCGGCGGTGCTGGTGGTGAGGCTCGTCGCCGCACCACCGCCGAGGACGCGACGGGTCAGGCCCGGGGCGAGGATGCGGGCGACGCCGGCGAGGGCGTAGGGGCGCGGGACGTAGCGCTCCGCCTTGCCCCCCGGGCCGACCTCGTAGATCGCCTCGGCAACCCTCTCCGGCTTGGAGACGACCCAGCGGGTCAGCGCCTTCTCGCGCAGCTCGGTGGCGGGGAAGCCCTCGGTGGCGATGTAGCCGGGCAGGACCATGCCGACGTGGACGCCGCATGGGCGCTCCTCGGCATGAAGGGAGTCGGTCCAGCCGATCAGGGCGAACTTGCTGGCCGAGTAGGCACCGGTGCGGGCGCGGGAGACGCGTCCGGCGGTACTGGCGACGTTGACGATCGCGCTCGGTGCCGAGGCGCGCAGCAGCGGCAGCAGCGCCTCGGTGAGGCGGACGACGGCGTCGAAGTTGAGCTCCATGTGGCGCTGGACGTTGGCGTAGCCGGCCTCGGCGAAGGCGCCGCGCCAGGAGGCGCCGGCGTTGTTGACGAGCAGGTCGAGACCTTCGTGGTGGGCCTCGTGGTGGGCGCGGATGCAGGCGGGCGCGTCGTCGTCGGTCAGGTCCACGGCCAGGTACGTCGCCCGGCAGGGCAGCGAGTCGGCGAGCTTGCGCAGCAACTCCTCGCGGCGGGCGATCAGGACCAGCTCGATGCCGGGCTCGCGCGCTAGCCGGATCGCCGTCGCCTCGCCGATCCCCGTCGATGCTCCCGTCACCAGTGCGACGCTCATCGGCGCAGAGTATCGACGCCAGTTCCGGGGGTGTCTGACTTTAGGGGCCCTATACACCCCCCTAAAGTCAGACACGCCCCCCTGGGTTGCAAGGATGGGCGCGATGAGCGCCTCGCCCGAATCTCGCCGGCCGCGCCTCGCCGCCACCCGGCGCGAAGGCGAGCGGGTGACGCCGCTGGAGCTCTTCTTCGACCTCGTCTTCGTCCTCGCGATCACCCAGTGCACGGCGCTGATCGCGCACGACCCGACCTGGTCGGGAATCGCCCAGGGCATGCTGGTGCTGGCGGTGCTCTGGTGGGCCTGGGTGGGCTACGCCTGGCTGACCAGCGTCATCGACCCCGAGGAGGGCGCGGTGCGGCTAGTCATGTTCGCGGCGATGGCGGCGATGCTGATCGTCGCGCTCTGCGTCCCGGAAGCCTTCGGCAGCCTCGGCCTCGCCCTGGCGCTCGCCTACGGCGTCTTCCGCGTCGCCCACATCGCCCTCTTCGTGCTCGCCAGCCCCGACGACCCGGACCTGCGGCACTCGGTCTGGGGACTGGCCGTCAGCACCGCGATCGGCGTCGCCGTGCTGGCCTGCGCCTCCTTCCTCGACGGGGTGCCGCAGGGGGCGCTGTGGCTGCTGGCAATCGTGCTCGACATGGGCGGCCCTTACTTCTTCGGCACCGAGGGGTGGAAGCTGGTCCCGGGCCACTTCGCCGAGCGCCACGGCCTGATCCTGATCATCGCCCTCGGCGAGTCGATCGTCGCGATCGGGGTCGGCGCCGCCGGCGCCCTCGACCTCGGCATCGGCACCGTCGCCGTCCTCGGCATCGCCCTGGCCGCGGCGATGTGGTGGATCTACTTCGACGTCGTCGCCCTGATCTCGGCGCGGCGGTTGAGCCAGGCCGCGGTCGGCCGCGAGCAGAACGCGCTCGCCCGCGACTCCTACTCCTACATCCACCTGGCGATGATCGCCGGCGTCGTCCTCGTCGCCTTCGGGATGAAAACCGCGATCGCCCACTCCGGCGAGCACCTTCACGCGCCGCCGGCCTTTGCCCTGCTCGGCGGCACCGCGATCTACCTGCTGGGCCTGGTCGCCTTCCGCTACCGGCACGTGCGCACGATCAACCGCCGGCGCCTCGGCCTGGCGATCGTGCTACTGATCCTCGTCCCGGTCGCCACGGCGGTGCCGGCCTTGGTGGCGCTGGCGGTCGTGGTCGCCCTGATCTGGGCGATGATCGCCTACGAGCACCGCGGCTACGGCGAGGACCGCGACCAGCTCCGCCACGAAGCCGCGGCGGCCCACTCGTGAACCCGTCGCCCCGGGCTCGGCTCGGACACACGTTCGATTTTCGCCATACTGCGGAACCTTGAGCGAGACGCCCGCACTACTCGACAGTCTTTTGCGCGCCGGCGCCCCCTCCGGCTACGAGGGGCCTGCCGCCGCCGTCTGGCGCGAGGCCGCTTCCTTCGCCGAGCTCAGCGTCGACGGGATCGGCTCCTCGATCGCCCGCGTCGGCGACGCGGCGCCGCTGCTGGCCGTGGTGGGTCACATCGACGAGATCGGCCTGGTCGTCACCCACGTCGACGAGAAGGGCTTCCTCTGGTTCGCCCCGGTCGGCGGCTGGGACCCGCAGATCCTGGTCGGCCAGCGGGTCGAGATCCGCGGCAAGGACGGCCCGGTGCTCGGCGTCGTCGGCCGCAAGCCGATCCACCTGCTTGAGCCCGACCAGCGCAAGAAGGTGGTCGAGCTCAAGGGCCTGCACATCGACGTCGGCGCCGGCGATCGCGACGAGGCGGCGGCGCTGATTCGGGTCGGCGACCCGGTCGTGATCGCGGCCGAGCCGATGGCGGTGATGGGCGACCGCCTCGTCTCCCGGGCCATGGACAACCGCCTCGGCGCCTACGTCGCCCTGGAGAGCCTGCGCCGCGCGAACGAGCGCGGCGAGCTCGGCGGCTCCTTCGCCGCCGTCGCTGCCGTGCAGGAGGAGATCGGCCTGTTCGGCGCCCGCACCGCCGCCTTCGAGGTCCGTCCCGACCTCGCCGTCGCCGTCGACGTCACCCACGCCACCGACGCGCCCGGGGTCGACGAGAAGGAGCTCGGCAGCAGCCCGCTCGGCTCCGGCCCGGTGATCGGCCGCGGCTCCACCCTCTCGCCCAAGGTCTTCGAGCTGCTGGTCGAGACCGCCGAGGCCGAGGGCATCGACTACTCGATCAGCGCCAGCGGCCGCGGCACCAGCACCGACGCCGACGTCCTCCAGATCTCCCGCTCCGGCATCCCCACCGGCCTCGTCTCGATCCCCCTCCGCTACATGCACTCCCCGGTCGAGATGGTCGATCTGCGTGACGTCGAGGCGACGGTGGAGCTGCTGGCGGCGTTCGCGGCGCGGCTGACGGCCGGCGTCGACCTCAGCCGCTGAACGGCGCTACTCGACGACCTGCAGCTCCTTCGGCAGGCTGCTGAGGTTGCGGAACCCGGACTCGGTGACGACGACCAGATCCTCGATGCGCACTCCGAGCTTGCCGGGAAGGTAGATCCCCGGCTCGACGGTGACGACTTCGCCAGGGGCCAGCACGTCATCGGAGCGCTGCGAGAGCCGCGGCCCCTCGTGGACCTCGAGGCCGACGCCGTGGCCGAGCGCGTGGCCGAAGCGCTCGCCGTGGCCGGCCGCGGCGATCAGGTCGCGGGCGACGGCGTCGACGGCCTCGCCCTTGACGCCGGCCTCGATCGCGTCCAGCGCGGCCTGCTGGGCGGCGCGCACGGTCTCATAGACGGCGGCGGGCCCGTCGCCGAGCTCGCCGGTCGCGTAGGTGCGGGTGCCGTCCGAGCAGTAGCCGTCGAGCTTGGCGCCCATGTCGAAAACGACCATCTCGCCGCGGCCGATCTCGCGCTCGCCCGGCTCGGCGTGCGGAAGCGCGCCGTTGGGACCGGCGGCGACGATCGCCGGAAAGGAGGGGTCGCCGCCGAGCTCGCGGATCCGCGCTTCCGCCGCCTGGGCGACGGCGCGCTCGCTGCGGCCGGCGAGTCCGCGCTCCAGGCTCCAGAGCCAGACCTCGTCAGCCAGCTCCGAGGCCGCCTCGATCGCCGCCAGCTCGATCTCGTCCTTGACCTGGCGCAGCCCCTCGACCGCGCCGCCGGCCGCCACCGGCTCGACCCCCTGGGGCAGTTTCTCCTGCAGTTTCGCGAGGGTGCGGACGGGCATGTGGTCGTCCTCGAAACCGACCCGGCCCTCGAGCCGCTCGGAGATGGCACCGAGCCAGTCGTCGGCAACCGTGATCGGCTCCCAGCCCTCGACCTCGGCCGCGGCCCGCTCGGTGTAGCGAAAGTCAGTGAGGAAGAGGCGCGTCCCCGGCCCACACACACAAGCTCCATTCGAGCCGGTGAAGCCGGTCAGGTAGCGGACGTTGGTGAGGTCGGTGACCAGCATCCGGTCCAGCTCGCGCTCGGCGAGCAGCGCCTCCAGCCGGTCGCCGCGCCCGCGCATCAGCGGGTGCCGAGCTCGCCGGCGAGCAGCTCCAGGGCCTCGCGGTAGCCGTCCGGCCCCTTGCCGGAGATCTTCGCCAGCACCAGGCCGTCGAAGACCGAGAGCTTGCGCCAGTCGTCCCGCGACTCGACGTCGGAGAGGTGGACCTCGACCGCCGGCAGCCGGGCGACGTCGAGCGCGTCGGCGATCGCGCGGCTGTAGTGGGTCCAGGCGCCGGCGTTCAGCAACGAGGAATCGGCGAGGTCGGGCAGACGGTGCAGATACTCGACGAACTCGCCCTCGTGGTTGGTCTGGAAGAAGATCGGTTCCAGGCCCAGCTCCCGCGCCCAGGCGGCGATCCGCTGCTCCAGCTGGCTCAGCGAGAGGCCGCCGTAGACGGCGGGATCGCGACGGTCGAGGATGTCGAAGTTGACCCCGTGCAGGATCGCGACGCGGTTGCGGGCGGTGGTCATCCGGTCAGCTCCTCCACGGCGGCCCGGACCCTAGCTGGGTCGACGAGCTGCCCGACCCGGGGCTCGCCCGGCTCGGAGAGGAGGACGAAGCCGACGCCCTCGGCGGTGCGCTTCTTGTCGCGCTGGAGGGCATCGAGGATGGCGTCGACCGCGATCGGCGGGTCGATCCGGACCGGCAGCTCGTGGCGGCGCAGGATCTCCTCGCTCTCCTGGCGCAGGGCGGCGGCGTCGGAGAGGCGCAGGGCTGCCAGCAGGCCGATGCCGACGGCCTCGCCGTGGCGGTAGCGGCTGTAGCCACTCGCCGCCTCGATCGCGTGGCCGACAGTGTGGCCGAGGTTGAGCGCGGCGCGCAGGCTGAGGTCGCGCTCGTCGGCCGCGACGACCTCGCACTTGTAGCGAGCGCAGGCGAAGACGACGTCGTCGAGATGCTCGGGGTCGAGCGAGTCGAGTGACCGCACCCGCTCCCAGAGCGCGCCGCCGGCCAGCAGCCCGGTCTTCAGCACCTCGACGAAGCCGGCGGCGAGCTCCGCCGCCGGCAGGGTCGCCAGGGCCCCGGTGTCGGCGATCACCGCGGCCGGCAGCTGGTAGGCGCCGGCGTAGTTCTTGCCCTCAGGCAGGTCGACGCCGGTCTTGCCGCCGTAGGCGGAGTCGACCTGCGCCACCAGGGTCGTCGGCACCTGCACCACCGGCACCCCGCGCTGATAGAGGTGGGCGCAGAAGCCGGCGAGATCGCCGACGACGCCGCCGCCCAGCGCCGCCAGGTGGTCTTCGCGGGTCATCCCGGCGCGGGCCAGCTCGCGCAGCACCCGCTCCGCCTCGGCCATCGTCTTCGCACCCTCGCCCGGCTCGACCTCGACGCTGGCCTCCAGCGGCGCCAGGCGGTCCGCGTAGAGCGGGGCGACGGCGCGGTCGCTGACGCAGAAGCGCCGGCCCCGCAGTGGCCACCAGCCGGCGTCGAGCAGGCCGCGGCCGACCAGCACCGGGTACTCGCCGGAGGCGCTGGTCGCCCAGAGCAGCTTGGTCCCCGCGGGCAGATCGGCGAGCGCCTGGATCGCGGGCAGGGCGCGGCTGACGATGGCCCGGTCGCCGACCGGCACCACCGCGTCGGCCAGCTCCTCATAGAGCGGTTCGCGCACGACCAGCAGCCGTTCGACATCCTCGGCGCTGGTCGCCAGCGGCCGGTCGCTGTGGGCGATCCGCCGCCAGGACTCGGCGGCGTCGACCTGGAGCCAGACGACCACGTGGCGCCCGAGCGCGGCCCGGATCCGCTCGCTGAGGATGCTGCCGCCGCCGAGCGCGATCGCACCGCCGTCGGCCCGCTCCAGCAGCGATCCGACCACCTCGGCCTCGCGGGCGCGGAATCCCTCCTCGCCGTGGCGCTCGAAGGCGGCGGCGATCGGCATCCCCAGCTCGGCCTCCATCAGGGCGTCGATCTCGGTCGTCTCCAGGCCGGCGTCGCGGGCGGCCGCCAGCGCGGTGCTCTTGCCCGCCCCCATGAAGCCGATGAAGACCAGCGCCGGCCTCACCAGATCACCGCCGGAAGTCGATGCGCTTCTCGTAGGCGGCCACTGCGGCGAGGACGTCGTCGATGTGGTCGCCGCCGAACTTCTCGCGGTAGCAGCGGGCGAGCGTCAACGCCACCATCGCCTCGGCGACGACCGCGGCGGCGGGGACGACCGTCGAGTCGGTGCGCTCGCGCAGGGCCTGGGCCGGCTGCTTGGTCTCGGTGTCGACCGAGCGCAGCGGCTTGGTCAGGGTCGAGATCGGCTTGATCGCGGCCCGCACCGAGAGCGGCTCGCCGTTGGTCATCCCGCCCTCGAGGCCGCCGGCGTGGTTGCTTTCGCGGAAGTAGCCGTCTTTCTCGGACCAGAAGATCTCGTCGTGGGCCTCGGAGCCGGGCCGGCCGGCGACGTCCCAGGCTTCGCCGATCGAGACTCCCTTGACCGACTGGATCGAGGCGACGGCGCCGGCCAGGCGCCCATCGAGGCGGTCTTCCCAGGAGATGTGGGAGCCGAGGCCGGGCGTGAGGCCGAAGACGCGCACCTCGAAGGTGCCGCCGAGGCTCTCGTTGGCCTTGCGCAGGCGGTTGATCTCGGCCACCATCGCCGCGCTCGCGTCGGGGTCGAGGCAGCGAACGGGATCGTCGTCGACGGCGGCGAAGTCAGCCGGCATCAGGTCCTCGCGCTCGCTCGCGCGGACGGAGGCGATCTGGGTGACGTGGCTGTGGATCTCGACCCCCAGCGCGGTGAGGAAGCCGCGGGCGATGGTGCCAGCGGCTACCCGGGCGGCGGTCTCGCGGGCGCTGGCGCGCTCGAGCACGTTGCGAATGTCGGTGTGGCCGTATTTCTGGGCGCCGACCAGGTCGGCGTGACCGGGCCGCGGCAGATGCACCTCGTCGGGCTCGAACCCCTCAACCGGCCAGGGGTTCATCCGCTCCTCCCAGTTGGCGTAGTCGCGGTTGGCGACGAGGACGGCGATCGGGCCGCCCAGGGTGCGGCCGTGACGCACGCCGGAGCGGATCTCGGCGCTGTCGGTCTCGATCCGCATGCGACCGCCGCGGCCGTGGCCGAGCTGGCGCCGGGCCATGTCGCGGTCAAGTGCCTCGCGGTCGAGCTCGAGCCCGGCCGGCATGCCCTCGACGATCGCCACGAGCCCCGGCCCGTGCGACTCCCCCGCGGTGGTGAATCGAAACGTCGTCATCGGTCGCCAAGGCTATCGGCGCGCCGCTCGATGAGTTGACCCCACCCCAGCAGGGTTCAATCCATCGCGCGCCGCGATCAGTTGACCGCGCCCCAGCAGGGTCAATCCATCGCGCGGCGCGATCAGTTGCGGGCGGCGTTGCGCATGACGTCGAGCGAGGGTTCGCGGCCGGTCCAGATCCGCAGCGAGAGGGCACCCTGCTGGACCAGGACCTCGAGGCCGTCGACGGCGATCGCGCCGGCGCCCGTGGCGGCGGCCAGCAGCGGCGAGGGCTCGGCGCCGTAGACCATGTCGACGACGGTCTGCTCGGGCGCGAAGCGGTCGGCGGCAAGCGGCAGGTGGTCGAAGGGGTCCTCGCCGTGGAGCCCGGCGGCGCTGGTGTTGACGATTAGCTCGTAGCCCGGCTGGTCGGCGCTGGTGACCGCGGTCCCGCCCAGCTCGGCGCAGAGGCTCTGGGCCCGCGCCGGCGTCCGGTTCCAGACCTCGACCGCCGCTCCCTCGCGCTCCAGCGCCCAGACCACGGCGCGGGCGGCCCCGCCCGCCCCCAGCACCAAGGCGCGCCGGCCTCGCGGCGAGCCCGGCAGCGCCGCGAGGAAGCCGTCGGCGTCGGTGTTGTGGGCCTGGATTCGCCCGTCGGCGAAGACGAGCGTGTTGGCGGCGCCGATCTCCCGCGCCACTTCGCTGGGGGCGTCAGCCAAAGCCAGGGCCGCGTGCTTGTGCGGGACAGTGACGTTGGCGCCGGCGAAATCATCGGCCGCCAGCGCCCGCACCCGCTCCGCGAAGCTCTCCGGCGCGACGTCGATCGCCTCGTAGGTCCAGTCCCCCCCCAGCCCCAGCTGCGCCAGCGCCGCGTTCTGCATCGCCGGCGAGCGCGAGTGGGCGACCGGGTGGCCGATGACGGCAAGCCGCGACATCGCTACTCCCCGCAGGTGTCGGGCTCGTTGCCGCCGGCCGCTTCGCGAGCGGCGTTATAGCTGGCGACGTCGGCTTCGAATTCGTCTTCGGTCTCCGAGAAGGCGAGCTTGCCGCAGGTGCCCGGTTCGTTGACATAGAAGAGGAAGTCCGATTTGGCCGGGTGGGCGGCGGCCTCGATCGCCTCCAGGCCGGGGCTGTTGATCGGCCCGGGCGGCAGGCCGGCGTTGGTGCGGGTGTTGTAGGGCGAGTCGACCGCCAGCTCCGATTCGGTCAGCGGCTGCGTGTAGTTGCCGACGGCGAAGCGGATCGTCGCGTCGATACCCAGCGTCATCCCCTCCTTCAGCCGGTTGTAGACGACCGCCGCGACCTGCTTGCGCTGGCTCGGGATCCCGGCCTCGTCCTCGACCAGCGAGGCGATGATCAGCACGTCGAAGACCGTCAGGTTCTTCGACTTGGCGTAGCTCATGTCGACGCCCTTGATCCGCTGCTCGAAGTCCTGCAGCTGCAGCTGGACGAGGTCGGCCGCCGGCGCCGCCGGCTTCATTTCGAAGGTGTCGGGGAAGAGGAAGCCCTCCAGGTCCGGCGCGTCCTTGCCCCCGTACTTGGCCGGGTTCAGGTAGGGAGAGCGGATCGTCTCCTTGGTGTAGTCGCCGCGCAGCCCGATTTCCTCGACCAGCTGCGCCGCCTGGGCGCGACTGTAGCCCTCGGGGATGGTCACGGTGACGGTCCGTTTGACCGGCGGCACCGAGAGCGCGTCGAGCGCCGCGCCATAGGACATCCCCTCGGCCAGGGTGAAGCTGCCGGCATAGAGCTCGGAGCGCTTGCCGCCGATGGTGGCGCGGATCTGGAACATGGTCGAGCCGTCGATCACGCCCTTCTCGCTCAGCAAGTCGCCGACTTCGCTGACGCTGGCGCCTTTCGGGACCGTCACCTGGACCTTCCCCGAGCCATCGCCGTGGAAGGGCTGGAAGAGGGCCAGGAGGAACCAGAGGACCACCAGGCCGACGAGCCCGCCGACGAGCCGGAAGGGATGGCGGCCGACGGCGCCGAGGACGCCGGTGCCAGAGCGCTGGCGCGGTGGCGGCGGCGCGGACCTCCTGGTAGGCGCGACGGACGCCGCCGCAGCCGGCGCGGCGACGGGCTCTCCCACGGACGGCTCCGCGGCCACGGGCTCCATCGCAACCGGCTCATCCCCCTCAACCGGCCCCTCATCCCAAAACTCCTGCTCGGGCGTACGAGGTGACGCCGTCTCGGCGGCAGGCTGTCCGAGCGCAGGCCCGGGGGATGACTCGACGGAGCCTCCCCGCTGTTGCGACGACGAGTCATCCCCCGGGCCTGCGCCCGGCGACCCATCCCGCGAATCTCCGCCCGCACCCCTCTCCTTGCCACCCCGCTTCGCCTCCCGCCTCCGCCGCTTCTCCTCCCGCTCGAGCCGCCGCTGCTCGCGCTCGCGCGCGGCCTGGTCCGCCGGGTCGGCGAAGGGGTCGTCCCGCATCCAATCGTCAGTCATCGGCCCGCTCCTCGATCGCGGCCTGGCCGGCGAGATAGGCCTGCAGCAGGTGGGCGGCGGCAATCGAGTCGCGGGCGCCGGTGGCGCCGGCGCGGCGCGAGGCGTCCGCCATCTTCGTGGTCAGGCGCTCGTCGTAGGTCTCGACCGGAATCGCGAGCATCGCCTCCAGTTCCCTGCAGAAGCTGCGGGCGAGGCCCGCCTGGCTGCCCTCTTCGCCGCTGAGGTGCAGCGGCAGGCCGACGACGACGCGCTCGACCCCGTGCTCGGCGACCAGCTCGGCGACCGCGCGCGCCTCCGGCGGCTCGATCACCGGCAGCGGCGTCGCCAGGGTGCCGCTGGGGTCCGAGAGGGCGCAGCCGATCCGCACGGTGCCGTGGTCGAGGGCGAGCACGCGCACGGGCTAGGCGAGCTCCCGCTCGAGCTCCGCGCGCATCGCCGCCAGCGCGTCATCTAGCTTCGCCGGATCCTTGCCGCCGGCCTGCGCCATGTCGTCGCGGCCACCACCACCACCGCCGACCACCGGCGCACCCTCCTTCACCAGCGCACCCGCCGAGATTCCGCGCTCGACCAAGTCCTTGGAGACCAGGACCACGAGACCGGCCTTCTTGCCGAAGTCACCACCGAGAGCGACGACGACGGCTTTCCCTCCGAGCTTCGACTGCACCCGGTTGGCGAGGTCGAGCAGCTGCTTGCCGTCGCCCGCGCTCGCCGACCTGGCCGCGACCAGGACGAGCCCGCCGCTGTCGCCGGCGAGCGACAGCTCGACGCCCGCCGCGGCCAACTGGTCCGCCTCGGCCCCCAGTGCCTCCGCGGCGGCCCGCTCGGCGCCGGCGCCGGCCTCGCGCAGCTGCTCGGCGGCGCGGCGGGCGGCCGCGAGCGGGTCCTGGGCGTTGCCGAGCAGCTCGCCGGCCTCGCGCAACTGCCCCTCGCGCTCGCGGAACCAGTCGATCGCGGCGGGGCCGCTGAGGGCCTCGATCCGGCGCACGTTGGCGGCGCTGGAGCCCTCGGAGACGATCTTGAAGATGCCGACCTCGGCCGTGCTGGCGACATGGGTGCCGCCGCAGAGCTCACGCGAGACGCCGTCGACCTCGACCACCCGCACCCACTCGCCGTATTTCTCGCCGAACAGGGCCATCGCCCCGAGCTTCTCGGCCTCGGCCCGCTCCATGTTCAGCCAGCGCACCGGGCGACTCGCCTTGATCCACTCGTTGACGCGGTCCTCGACCGCGCTCAGCTCGGCGGCGCCGAGCGCCTGGCCGTGGGTGAAGTCGAAGCGCAGCTTGTCGGGGCGGACGGCGGAGCCGGCCTGGTGGACGTGGGTGCCGAGGCGCTCGCGCAGCGCCGCGTGCAGGAGATGGGTGGCGGTGTGGTTGCGCATCGTCGCGTGCCGGCTCTCGTGGTCGACCACGGCCTCGACCGCGGTGCCGGCCTCCACCCCGCCGGCGCCGGTCTCAACCGCGAGCGCCTGGTCTTCGCCGACCCGGTAGACGTCGAGCACGCGTGCCTCGTGGCCGTTCCAGCGCAGCAGGCCGGAGTCGGCCACCTGGCCACCCCCTTCCGCGTAGAAGGGGCTCTCCTCGAGCTTGACCAGGGTGCGGCCGTCGTCGGCGGTGACGGCGGCGAGGCCGGTGGTGGCCGCGAGCGTCTCGTAGCCGACGAAGCGGGTCGGCGGCGCCGCGGCGGCGAAGGCGATCACCTTCTCGTGGCGGTCCTCGGAGCCGTGCGCGGTGGCGGCGCCGCTGCGAGCGCGCTGGCGCTGCTCCTCCATCAGCTCCTCGAAGCCGGAGTCGTAGACCGCGAGGCCGGCGTCGGCCAGCAGCTCCTTGGTCAGGTCGTAGGGGAAGCCGTAGGTGTCGTGCAGCTTGAAGGCGGCGGCGGCGTCGACCCAGGAGGTCTCCGACTCCTTGGCCTCGACGACCAGGCGCTCCAGCAGCTCGGTGCCGCGCTCGAGCGTGCGACCGAAGCTCTCCTCCTCGTCGTTGACCCAGCGGGCGATCGTCTCCCGCTCGGCGACCAGCTCCGGGTAGGCGTCGCCCATCAGCTCGATCGTGCGCGCGGCGAAGCGGCCCAGCCAGGGCGCCTCGAGGCCGAGCGTGTTGCCCTGCTGGATCGCCCGCCGCATGATCCGCCGCAGGATGTAGCCGCGGTCCTCGTTCGAGGGGACGACGCCGTCGGCAATCAGGAAGGCGGCGCCGCGCGAGTGATCGGCGACGATCCGCATCGCCCGCGTCACCGCGGCGCCCTCCTCGTAGCCATGGCCGCTGAGCTCCTCGGCGAGGTCGATCAGCGGCCGCACGTGGTCGGTCTCGTATACCGAGGGGACGTCCTGGAGGATCGCCGCCATCCGGTCCAGTCCCATGCCGGTGTCGATGTTGCGCATCGGCAGCTCGGCCAGGGAGCCGTCCTCGCCGAGGTCGTAGCTCATGAAGACGTGGTTCCAGAACTCGAGGAAGCGGTCGCTGTCGTCGCCGGGCCGGTCGTCGGGGCCGCCGAAGGCCTCGCCGCGATCGAGGTAGAGCTCCGAGCAGGGGCCACAGGGCCCGGTCGGGCCGCCCTGCCAGAAGTTGTCCTCGCGCCCGAGCCGGACGATCCGCTCGTCGGGGACGCCGACGCCGCGCCAGATCTCGATCGCCTCCTCGTCGGGACCGAGGCCGAGCTCCTCGTCGCCGCCGAAGACGGTGACCCAGATTCGCTCCGGGTCCATCCCGAAGCCCTGGGTCGAGAGCTCCCAGCCCCAGGGGATCGACTCCGCCTTGAAGTAGTCGCCGAAGCTCCAGTTGCCGAGCATCTCGAAGAAGGTGAGGTGGCGGGCGGTGTTGCCGACCTCCTCGATGTCGGTGGTGCGGAAGCATTTCTGGACGTCGGCGAGGCGCGACGCCGGCGGCTTCTCGCGGCCGAGGAAGTAGGGCTTGAAGGGCTGCATGCCGGCGGTGGTGAGCAGCACCGAGGGGTCGTGCGAGGAGGGCACGAGCGAGGCCGAGGGGACGATCTTGTGCCCCCGCTCCGCGAAGAAGGAGAGGTAGGTGTCGCGTATCTCCTGGGCCTTCATGTGAGCAAGCCTAAATATTCGCCGGAGTGCGTGCCTTCGCGCGACGCCGACCGGCGTCAGGCGGGGGCGGCGATGGTGCCATGGCCGACGATCGTCTCGCCCTCCAGCAGCACCGCCGTCTGGCCAGGCGAGGCGCCGACGAACTCCTCCCCCAGCTCGACCTCGAGCGCGGCGTGGCGGCCGGCGCCGGTGGCGCCGACGGAGGCCGGGAGTGCCCGCGAGTGGTAGCGCAGGCGGACGGCGTCGACGCGGGCGCCGTCGCGATGGAGGACGGCGTCGCAAACCCGGACCAGGCGCGTCTCCAGCTCGGCCCGGGTGCCGACCGTAACCGTGTTGGCGACGGCGTCGGTGGCGAGAACGTAGAGCGGCTCCGGCGCCGAGACGCCGATGCCGCGGCGCTGGCCCACGGTGAAGTTGTGGTGGCCGCGATGGCGGCCGACGGCGCTGCCGGAGCGGTCGAGGACGTCACCGTCGCGGTCGCTGAGGCCACCGTGGCGGCGTAGGAACTTGCGCTTGCCCTGACCGGCGAGGAAGCAGAGGTCCTGGCTCTCTGGCTTCTTCGCGACCGTGAGCTCGTGGCGAGCGGCGATCTCCCGCACCTCGGGCTTGGTCAGCTCGGTCAGCGGGAAGGAGAGCCGACCGAGCAGCGCCGGCGGCAGCGCCGCCAGCATGTAGCTCTGGTCCTTGGCCTCGTCGGCGGCAGAGGCCAGCAGGGGCCCCTCGGCGTCCTCGACGATGCGGGCGTAGTGGCCGGTGACGAGGCGGTCGGCCCCGACGCGGTCGGCGAGGTCGACCATCGCCGCCAGCCGCACCTCGCCGTTGCAGAGGACGCAGGGGTTGGGAGTGCTGCCGGCGGCGTAGCCGTCGATGAAGCGACCGACCACGCGGCGGCGGAATTCCTCCTCGAGATCGAGCGTGAAGTGCGGGATGCCGAGCGAGTGGGCGAGCCCGCGGGCGCCGAGCACCGCCTCCGGCGAGCAGCAGGCCTTGGCCCCGTCGGTGTCAGGGTCGGCCCAGAGCTTGACCGTGACCCCGACCACCTCCGCCCCGCGCTCGCGCTCGAGCAGCGCCGCGACGGCGCTGTCGACGCCGCCGGACATGGCCACCGCGACGCGCTCGCGATTTGGGGGAGGGAGGGCGAGGGAACGGTTCGAGGCGGCAGCGCCGGCCAGGGCGCGATGCAGGGCATCGCTGGCGAGGACCGCGGCGTGCCGCTTGGTCGCCGTGAGGCCGCCGATCGCCTCGTCGACCGCGTCCACGTCGATCGTCGCGGCCTCCAGCACGGGCGCTCCGTCGACCATCTCGGCGACCGCGGCCGTGGCGGCGACGGTCGCGCCACAGCCCTCGGCATCAAAGGTCACCGTGACGACGCGAGCGTCGTCGGTCGACAGTGAGATTCGCGAGAGGTCGCCGCAGGCCGCCCCGCCGGCGGCGCCCGTGAAGGCGCCGTCTGCCGGCGCCCCACGCCGGCTCCCGTCGCGCAGGTAGTGCTCGAAGAGCTCACGATCCATGCCTACAGGGTAGGAGGCGTGGACTCGACCCGCAGCAGCTCTCGCAGATCGGTGGCGATCGCGTCCGGTTCGTCGCGCAACTGCCGCCAGGTGATCCGGGTCGAACGCCACCCCTCGACGAGCAGCACGCGGTCCCGTCGCCGATCGCTCTCGAAGGCCCGGTCCGTGCCGTGTACTTCGCGGCTGTCGAGCTCCGCCACCAGTCGCTGCTGGGGCCACATGCAGTCCGGCTTCAGCAGCTGCCCTCGAACCGGCAGCGTCGCGTTGAGCCGCGGCCGCGGCAACCGGTGCGCATCGAGGAACTCGACGAACCGCTCCTCGAGCTCGGTCTGGGTGATCCCAACTGGAGTCTTCGCGCCAAGCAGCGCCCGCAGATTCGCCGCGCCGCGTCGGCGCGGATAGCGCTCGAGCAGATCCCAGAGCGAAAGCCGATCCGTCAGCCCTTTCACCTCCGCCTCATGCAGCGCTCGCTCCAACCCCCGCTTCGACAGGACCGCCGCCAGATCGAACTGCGTCCGTGCCACCGAGGTCACCGGTATCCCCAGCACCTCCCCTCGCTCGTCCCCACGGACGAGTCCCCGGTGGACCGAGATCCCCTCGAGCCGACAGGCAGACGGCCTCGTCACTTCGATCCGGCGACTCGCCGGGGGCACGATCCCCCAAAGCTGACCAGCGGACGTCCGGCTGAGGAGCGCCTCCGGCCCACAGGCGAGAACAGCCGCCATCCACCGGTCCTGGACGGAGAGCGGTCGGCACCCAACCGCGTACACGCCTCGATGCACGACGTGAAGCTGACCACGCTCGACACGCGCGTTGATGGCTCCCCTGCCGATCCCGCACTCAAGAAGCTGACGCCGGGACACGAGCCCATGCTGACCCTCGGCCAGCCGCGAAATCACCCGATCGACCCGCTCCCCCACCCTTGCCCCATCTCTCGCGTCGGTCTTCCTAATCCCACGAGCGATGCATTTGTCCTCCCACAGATGACCAATGCATCGCTCGTCGACTCGCACAAGCGATGGTGGCCGCCCTCGGCGCACGAGTGGCGCGCACAAGATCACATCTCTCTCGGGTTACTCCCGAGCCAGACCGAACGAAAAGAGGCCCCAGCCCGCCGTTGCCGCCTCTGGCTTTGATCCCTTCAAGTGAAGGTGGGTGCCTGCTCCTGACCCCAAGGGGCCCGAAGACTCCCGGCTCCCGCGCCGTTTGTGTTGGGTCA
>Ga0190275_10001094_pt1 | contig 20784 bp, 17 predicted proteins | sample Popmic550T_FD_133745 | JGI IMG/M metagenome (GOLD analysis project Ga0190275, IMG submission 133745) | Populus adjacent soil microbial communities from riparian zone of Yellowstone River, Montana, USA - 550 T | ecosystem: Environmental > Terrestrial > Soil > Riparian zone > Trees stand | place...
ACCCACAATACCTCCCGCGCGGCTCAGGAAGATCGAAGACCCGCACGGAGTATAGCGTTTAGAATCAAACTGCTCAAGAGGGTCACTACCCATTGTTCCAGCCGCGGCTTCAGCCGCCTTCCTCGTGCGAGACGTCCGAACTCCATATAGACGCGCATCACGCGGGCGGACGCTCGGCCCACGGCGTCAGCTACCCGGCACGTCCACGGTAAACGCCGGATCGAAGGCGCCGGTGTCCTCGTTCGGGTAGCCGCGCTGGTTGGCCAGCACGCGCGTGCCGCCCACCGTGTAGTCGCAGCAGAAGTGCGTGTGGCCGTGGATCCAGAGGGCCGCGCGGCCGTCGAGGAGCGCGTCCAGGTTGCTGGCGTACGCGGCGGTTACCGGATCGGCGCGGTGCACGGGCTTCACGGAGCGCAGGCTGGGCGCGGCGTGCGTGACCACCACCGTGGGCCCGTCGAACGGCTCATCGAGCCTCGCCAGCAGCCAGTACACGCTGGCGGCGTGCATCGCCATCGCGTCGGTGGGACGAAAACGGCGGTACTGCGGGTCCACGCGGATCGAGCGGAAGTCGTTCATCGCAGCCTGGGCCGCGGCGGCATCCAGCACCCGCCGGCCGAAGAGGTCGAAGTCGGTCCACAGCGTGCAGCCCAGGAAGCGTACACCCGCGATCACCGCCGTCTCGTTCTCCAGGAAGCGCACCCCCGTCCCCGCCGCCGCGTCCTCCAGCTTCCTCAGGTGCTTGGGGATGCTCTCGCCGTAGAACTCGTGGTTCCCCGCGACGTAGACGACGGGACGCACCCGCGCCCACTCCGCCGCCCTCGCGACCCCGCGCACGCCCGTGTCGACATCGCCCGCGAGCACGAGCACGTCGGCGCCGGTGTCCGGGAGCTCGAACGCCCCGAACCCCCCGTGCAGGTCGCTGACGATGTGAAGCTTCATCGGCCGTGATGGATGGAAGGAGTGGGAGATCAGACCCGATGATGTCGCCGAACAACGACACGAAAACCGACTCCTCGCGGGAATCGGCGCACGCAACTGGTTGAATACCACGCGGATGCCGCGCCCACGGCCTCGCGCAGTTTGCGAGGCTTCCCATTGTTCCAGCCGCGGCTTCAGCCGCCTTCCCCGCGCGTAATTTGCCCGCCGCCCCGGCGCCGTCGATGCCTCGACCCGTCCCGAGACCGAGCCGCCGCAGCGCACCTACAGCTTCACCCCGATCACCGCCACCTGCGGCGGGGTGCTGAAGAAGGCGCCGGGGTCCTGCTCGCGCTCGGCCCAGCGCGCGTCGAACGCGTCGGCGTCGGCCCGGGTGATGAAGCCGCGCTCCACCAGCGAGGGGAGGAAGTTGGTGAAGAAGGTCCGCGGCCACTGCCACAGCGCCGACCGGGGCAGCGCCCCGCGGATCACCGGCTCCACGTGGATGATCTCGAGCCCCGCGTCCACCATCATCCCCGGCACCCGCTGGCCGATCGAGCCGTCGCCGCCGGTGGCGCGCCACGATTCCACCATCGCCCCGAAGACGCGGTCGAACGCGGGGTCGCCGGGCGCCATCACCACCCCGTCGTAGCGCAGGTAGTCCCACACCACGAAGGGCGCGCCGGGCTTCAGCGCCGCGGCCACGCGCCGCACCACGGCCGCCGGATCGCTCACGAAGCAGAGCACCCACCGCGCATACGCTCCGTCGAACTCCTCCGCGGGGAGGTCGGCGGCCGTCAGGTCCAGCACCTCGGCGGTCACGTTGCGGGCGCCCATGGCCTCCGCCCGCGCGCGCAGGTGCGCGACGAAGCGGGCGGACACGTCCACGCCGTGCACGCGCCCCCGCGGCCCCACCAGGCGCGCCAAGTCGAGCGTGGCGTAGCCCGGGCCGCACCCCACGTCCAGCAGCGCCTGCCCGGGCGCGAAGCCGGCGCGGTCCCACGCGCGCACCGCGTCCGCCGTCCACACCTGGTGCTGGAAGCCGAGCCGCGCCAGCTCGTCGTCGTCGGTCCCCAGCAGGTACTCGCGCTCTTCGCCCACGTGTTTTCCTCGCTCGAAGTCGTCGCTGTCGACCGATCCCCATCCGCAGAGCCTCATTCGGCAAAAGCAGGTTCACGCAGAGTCAGCAGAGTCAGCAGAAAACAGCTGCAGTTCTGCTCACTCTGCTGACTCTGCGTGAGACCCCAGGCTTCCGTCCCGCACCGAGCTCTGATCGATGAGATGAAGCCCTCGGCCCCTCCAGGGTGCCCATCATACGAAAAGCCCCGGCCGCCGGAAACACCGGCGGCCGGGGCTAAATCGTCCGACAGGAGGAGAAGGTGCAGGCTGTCCCCTGTCCCCTATCCCCTGTTCCCTGCCCGTCCTACTGCCTGCACTGCCCGTGCGGGTCCGGCTTCGGCTTGTCCACCACCATCCGCGCGGGCCGGTTCGCCACGTTCGCGGCGATGTCGGCCACCAGCCGCGAGACGTTCACCAGCTTGGTGAAGTCGATGTACTGCGCCTCGTCGGTCACCTGGTGGTAGTCGGCGTGGCCGCCCGTGGTGAAGAAGGTGATGGGGATCCCCCACCGCGCGTAGCTGTAGTGGTCGCTGCGGCAGTAGATGTTGGCCGGGTGCCCGTTCGCGTCCAGCGCGTAGTCGAAGGTGAAGCCGTGGCGGCCGGTGCGGTTCACCTCCTCGATCAGGTCGCCGAGCTGCGTGGAGAGCCGGCGCGAGCCCACGAGCTGGACGTACGTCGGCCCGCCGCGCAGCGCCGCGCCCGAGGCGTCCTTCCCGGTCTCGTCGCTCGCCGCGCCGCGCCCGATCATGTCCATGTTGAGCTGCGCCACGATCGCGTCGCGGCTGATCCCCGGCGTGAGGTGCTCGGTGAACCAGTTCGACCCCAGCAGCCCCTTCTCCTCGGCGGTGTGCCAGACGAAGAGGATCGAGCGCTTCGGGCGGTTCGCCGCCAGGTACTCGGCGATCTCCAGCACGCCGGTGGTGCCGCTGGCGTCGTCGTCGGCGCCGTTGAACACGCTGTCGCGGCGGGCGCCGCCGTGCGCGGCGCGCAGCGCGGCCGCGGCGGCGCGCACCTGCTCGGCCTGCGCCGCGGTGGCGGTCTCGGGCTCGTCCTCCTGGCCGCCGCGGCGCAGCACCGCGTTGAAGGCGCGCACCGAGTCGTGGTCCAGCGGCCGCGGCGAGGTGCCCACGTGGTCGTTGTGCGCGCCAATCGCCACGAACTCGGCGCGCAGCGCCGGGTCGGTGCCGCGCAGGATCGCCACCACGTTGCGCGCCGGGAACGCCGACGGCTCGTCCCTGAACGACACCGTGCCGGTGACCGTGGCGCCGGTGGCGCCCACCACCATCCCCGCCATCGGGCGGCCCAGCAGCCGCTCGGCGGCCGCGTTGCTCACCAGCAGCCCCGCCGGCCCGGCCGAAACGGCCGGCGGCTCGGCCGGGTCGCGCAGCGCTTCCTGCGGCTCCGTCAGGAAGCCGCGGATCCCCGCGGGGAGCAGGTCGAGCGCCACGATCGCCACGCCCGCGGCCTGCGCGTAGCGGTCCAGCGCCGGGCCGGCCGTCCAGAAGCGCCAGCTGCGGGTGTTGCCGGGCCCCGCGGGCGCGTCGAACACCACCAGCTTCCCCGCCGTCTGCGCGGGGTCGATCACTCCCGGCATGCCGAGCTGCCCGCCGTACACCACCTGCGCGCCGCTCGCCTGCAGCCGCTCGCCGAAGGTGAACGCCCCGGGAACGGTGGGGAGCAGCGCGTAATCCTGCCCCATCACCAGCGCGGTGCCGCCCGCCGACAGCGACGACGCCGGGTCGGCGCCCTTGCGGCGCAGCGGGATGGTCTGGAAGTAGGTGCCGTTCTCGCCGGCGGGCTCCAGCCCGATGCGGCGCGCCTCGCGGGCGATGTAGTCGGTGCCCTTCACGTTCCCCGCGCGCCCCGCCTCGCGCCCCATCATCGAGTCGTCGGCCAGGACGTACAGGCGCGTCATCGCGTCGGCGGTGCTGATCGCGGCGCTGGTGGGCCGCGGGGCGTGCGTCCGCGGCAGCTCGGCGCGCTGCGCCGCCGCGGGCACGGCCGCCAGGGCCAGCGCGGCCACGGCCGCCCCGGTGCGTAGATGGATGTTCACGATCGGTCTTGGACCCGGTGTGGTGGAGTGGATCGGGGAAACGGCGGAAGGCCGCGCCCGCGGGGGGAGAGGTGGAACGACCGCGGGCGCGCCGCCCCGAACGGGCGGCGCGCCGTGGCTATGCCGATCGGGAAGCGGACCGCGGGCTCACCCGCGCGCCGGGGCCGGCACGGCGGCGGTGCGGGCCGGCTGCGCGCGCGCGGCGGCGCCGGCGCGGGCCAGCGCCTCGGCCTGCGTGCGCGCGCCGCGCACGATCCCCAGCGCGCTCTGCAGCTGCGTGTCGCGCGGGATCCCCAGCTTGAACGACGCCGAGTCGCCGAAGGCCAGCGACGCCACGCGCCCCTGCAGCATCCGGTCGATCAGCCCCGCGCCGGCCTGGTACTGCGCGCGCTCCACCGGCACGCCGTCGTGCTGCAGCCGGCGGTACAGCTCCTCGCGCCACGCCGGGTCGGCGGCGAAGCCGGGGCGCACCTGGCGGCTCAGCTCCAGCGAGTACTCGCTGAGCACCTGGTTGCTGGCGGTGGCGCGCGCGCTCAGCGCCCGCAGCAGCGCGCGCTCGGTGGCGGTGAGCGAGTCCTCGCGCACCACCACGTCGGGGGTGATGCCGCCGCCGCCGTACACCGGCCGCCCCGCGTCCGAGCGGAAGACCGGGCGCGCGGCCAGGGCGCTGTCGCTGGGCGGCATCGTGTCCTCCACGAAGCTGCCGTCGGCGGTCACGCGGCGCGGGCGCTGGATCGAGCGGCCGCTGGGGGTGAACCACTTGCCGGTGGTGAGCTTCATCGCCCAGCCGCCCTCCAGCGGAAACAGGTCCTGCACCAGCCCCTTGCCGAACGAGGTGGTCCCCACCACCACGCCGCGGTCGTGGTCCTGCAGCGCGCCCGCCACGATCTCCGACGCCGACGCGGTGCCCTCGTCGGTGAGCACCACCACCGGCTCGCCGTCCAGCAGCGGCGCGGCCTGCGCGCGGTAGACCTCCTGCGGCGCGTTGCGGTACACCACGCGCAGCACCTCCTCGCCCTTCTTCAGGAAGAGGTTGGAGATGCGGATCGACTGGTCGAGGCTGCCGCCGCCGTTGCCGCGCAGGTCCAGCACGAAGCTGCGCGCGCCGCGGTCGCGCAGGTCGGTCATCGCCTCGGCCAGCTCCTGCGCCGAGCTCTCGCTGAAGCGGTCGAGCGGCACGTAGCCGATGCCGTCCTCCAGCATCAGCGCGTACGGCACCACCGGCACGTGCACCAGCGCCCGCCGCGCCTCGATGCGCAGCGGCTCGGCCTGGCCGCGGCGAACCAGGGTGGCGCGCACCGTGGTCCCCTGCGGGCCCAGGAGCTTCGCGGTGACGCGGTCCAGCGGGAGGCCGGTGACCTTCTGCCCGTCCACCTCCACGATGCGGTCGCCGATGCGCACGCCGGCGCCGGCCGCGGGGGTGTTGGGGTACACGCGCATCACCGTGGCGGTGTCGCGCACGCTCTCCACCAGCATCCCCATCCCGCCGTAGCCGTTGCGCAGGTTCTCGCGCTGGAACTGCGCCAGCTCGCCCGGCGAGTACAGGTCGGCGTACGGGTCGCCGATGCGGCGCAGCAGCCCGCGGGCGGCCAGCGCGTACAGGCTGTCCTGGCTCACGCCGTCCACGCCGTGCGACGCGACGCGGGTGAGCACCTCCTCGAACAGGCGCCCGTTCTCCGAGATCGCGCTCTGCAGCATGAAGCCGCCCACCACCGCCGGCAGCACCAGCGCCGCCAGGGCGGCGCGCTTCACCTTGCGGGCGCGGGTGGGGCGGGTGCCGCCGGCCGTCTTTCGTTCACGCATCAGTGTGTCCTGTACGCCGCTGAAAGGGCGCGATCTCGTCCCGCGGGAGCGGGCGTGGAATCGCCCCTCCATACCGGTCCGTGCCCGCAGTTCCGGGTCCGCGGGCATACCCCCCGGCGCGCCCGATGGGTCCCGCTCCGCCTCCGCCATGGGAACGTACATCTCCCCGTGCATCTGACGCCAGCGGAGGGCGATTGGTTTCAGAATCGTGGGTGGGATGATACCGGCTCGCCCCGCATGGTTCTTCGTTCCCCAATTGAAGAAATCTCACGCAGAGTCAGCAGAGTCAGCAGAGTCAGCAGAGTCAGCAGAAAACACCGCGGACGCCCTCTGCCACTTCTGCTAACTCTGCTGACTCTGCGTGAACCCCCGCTGTTCCTGAACGAGCAGAAACGGACGCCGGACGCGAGAAGAGCCGAGGTCCGGAGGGGTTCTCGGCTCTTCCGCGCGTCTGGTGGACCAGCGCTCCCGGTGCTGGAGCGAGGATCAGAGCGGGATGTTGCCGTGCTTCCGCGGCGGGTTGTTGTCGCGCTTGCTGCGCAGCATGTCGAAGGCGCTGATCACCCGCGCCCGCGTCTCGCGCGGGTCGATCACGTCGTCCACGTAGCCGCGGGCGGCGGCGGCGAACGGGTTGGCGAAGCGGTCCTCGTAGTCCTTCTGCCGCGCGGCGGCCTCGGCGGCCGGGTCCTCGGCGCCGCCGATCTCGCGGCGGTAGAGGATCTCCACCGCGCCCTTGGCCCCCATCACCGCGATCTCCGCCGTGGGCCAGGCGTAGTTGATGTCGCCGCGGATGTGCTTGGAGCTCATCACGTCGTACGCGCCCCCGTACGCCTTGCGGGTGATGATGGTGACCTTGGGCACCGTGGCCTCGCAGAAGGCGTACAGCAGCTTGGCCCCGTGCCGGATGATCCCGCCGTGCTCCTGCGCCACGCCGGGAAGGAAGCCGGGGACGTCCTCGAAGGTGAGCAGCGGCACGTTGAAGCAGTCGCAGAAGCGGACGAAGCGCGCCGCCTTCACGCTCGCGTCGATGTCGAGCACCCCCGCCAGCACCGCCGGCTGGTTCGCCACGATCCCGATCGAGCGCCCGCCCACGTGCGCGAAGCCGCAGAGGATGTTCCCCGCGTAGTCGGCGTGCACCTCGTAGAACTCGCCGTCGTCCACCACCGCGCGGATGACGTCGTGCATGTCGTACGGCTTGTTGGGGTTGTCGGGCACCACGTCCAGCAGCGACTCGTCCGCGCGGTCGGCGGGGTCGTCGGTGGGCTTGAAGGGCGGGTCCTCGGCGTTGTTCTGCGGGATGAACTCGAAGAGATGGCGGATGCGGTGCAGGCACTCCACCTCGCTCTTCACCGCGAAGTGCGCCACGCCGCTCCTGGCCGCGTGGGCCGCCGCGCCGCCCAGGTCCTCCATCGTCACGTCCTCGTGCGTCACCGTCTTCACCACGTTGGGGCCGGTCACGAACATGTAGCTCGTGCCCTGCACCATGTAGATGAAGTCGGTGATGGCGGGCGAGTAGACGGCGCCGCCCGCGCAGGGGCCCAGGATGGCGCTCACCTGCGGCACCACCCCGCTCGCCAGCGTGTTGCGCAGGAAGATGTCGGCGTAGCCGCCCAGCGACGCCACCCCCTCCTGGATCCGCGCGCCCCCCGAGTCGTTCAGCCCGATCACCGGCGCGCCGTTGCGCAGCGCCAGGTCCATGATCTTCACGATCTTCTCGGCGTGCGTCTCGCTCAGCGAGCCGCCGAAGACGGTGAAGTCCTGGCTGAACACGTACACCAGGCGGCCGTTGATGGCGCCGTAGCCGGTCACCACGCCGTCGCCCAGGTACTTCTCCTTCTCCAGCCCGAACCCGACCGCGCGGTGCACCACGAAGCGGTCGAGCTCCACGAAGCTCCCCTCGTCCAGCAGCACGTCCAGCCGCTCGCGGGCGGTCAGCTTGCCGCGCTCGTGCTGCTGCTTGATGCGCTTCTCGCCGCCGCCGGTCTCGGCCTGTCGGCGCAGCTCCTCCAGGTGCTCCAGCTTGTCCCGCATCGGCATCGGGCGTCTTCCCCGTTCGGCGTTCCGTCGAATCGATCCCACTCAGGCCGTCGTTGCGCAAGCGCGGGAATCTAACCGCGCCGCGTACGGACGAAAGTACGCCGGCGCGAACCCCGCACGCCGGGTGCTCGCGGCGCCTCCAGCGGCGAGGATTTTGAACGGTGGCTCCGCTTGTCAAGCCGAATGGATGCGGAGCCGTTCTGGTTTTCTGTCGACGCCAGGGTTTGCGTGCCCGTCCCACACCCCTACCTTGTGTCGTTAGGCGCACTGTAGCCTTGATCATTGCACCGCCGCATGCTTCGGGCGACTTACACAGGGAAATCGGCATGGTCAAACAATGGCTCCCGTGGCAAGACAGCGTTGTGCTCTCCGGCGATGTGATGGTCTGCCGCTTCGTTGTGACCGGGCTGGAGATCGAGGAGGAGCAAATGCTTCTCCATCGCCTGATATCACGCGAAGATCAGGAGCTTTCGTTCGAGCTTCGCAAGCTGACCCAGCGGGTCCTTGGTCCTGAGTTCGAGATCACATCGCTTTCATTCCGCAGGGGAAGTATCGAAATCTTTGCCGCCGTTGGCGCAACGTACTACGTCATATCACGATACAAGAACTTCATCGAGAGCTTAGATCTCGCATGCTCGCAAATGCGGCGACTACTTCAGCAATTCTTCGCCCGAAGCGCGCCCGGACAGTTCACGGTAACGGGAAGTTGGTCGCCTGGCGCTGCGCTTACCATCGCTGAATCTCGTGCAAGCAAGTCAAGTTCAGGCCTATATGGAGCGGAGATTCTACTTTGGTACTTTCTCGTCAGCCACGCACTACTTACGGGGGTAGTGGTGTGGCAGCTTTTCGCATCTCAATAACAGTTACGGTCCACCGGCCGCAGTGTCGGTGACCACGCCTTGTCCTAACGATCGGCTGCAGCGGATATGGGACCGGCCATGTTTTCGGCGAACACAGGCTTGCGCGCCGGCCCCGCACCCCTGACCCTTGTGTCGTTAGGCGGCTGGGGCTGAGTTCCGCGAACGGCAGGCGGCTCGGACCCGTGAACCACTGCTGTGGCCGCGTGCAACAGCTGAGAGGATGACGCGATGAATTTTCGTGACCTGCTCAAGCCAGGCGACAAGTTGGTGACCGGCATCTGTTGGTACTCTGCCGAGCAATGGGCACGGCTACGTGAGGTTGCCGCTGATCATGGGGAGCTCGAAGAATCCCATGAGGAATGGCTGACGATGGCGAAGCGCAGCCTCCGAAGTCTCCGGGAGGCCGGCATTCCATACCAGTTGGTTGATATCGATGTGGAGGAGCTCGTGAGCTGGTGCAAACGCAAGAGGATACCGATCAACGGCTCTTCACGTGCGGAGTACGCCACACATCTGCTCCGGCAGCGGCAGGAGAGTTCTTGAACGTGCCGTGAAGCACACAGCGGCGACTGCTCTCCTCGCAGGCACCCGTTGAGCGAAGTAGGATAATATAAGCTGAGCCAAGCACCACCGGATGTAGTGCTCGCCTACCGTACCCTGACAACGGCTGAGCCGATGTCGCTGTGCCGCCGCCTTACAATCGGCTGCAGCGGATGCGGGGCCGTCCATGATTTCGCAGGAGACAGTCTTGCGCGCGGCCCCGCACCCCTGACCCTTGTATCGTAGGCAACAAGGTGACTTAGAGGCGCCAACCAAGTGGAGAAGAAATGAGACCTCGTTGGATTTTCCTGGCTGCATTCGCCCTCGTGTTTTACGGCAACGGAGCAGCATTTATCGAGAGTTTTGTAAATTATCCGAGTTGGCGACTCATCGGTACGGATGAGTTTATCGTGTATCATCAGTTCATCTCGCCGCGAGTGCTGGCGCTCCTGGTCGCACCGGCGCTTCTTGGCACTGTATTCACAATCCTGCTGTTGTGGAAAAGGCCTGGGGAGATCCCGAGGTGGGCCGTGTGGGCGGCGATTGCCGTACAAGCCGTCGTCTGGGTATCCACTGTTTCGACACAGATTCCGATCCAGATCCAATTGAGTCAGCAGGGCATGTCGGTCGAGCTTATCGAGCGCCTGATCGTAACCAACTTCTGGCTGCGCAGAGTTCCCTACGCGGTCTGCGCTGCGCTTTTCCTATGGATGGCAGCACAAACCATGGGCGCTGATGGTGAAAGTCGGCGTGCTTGAGTTCAAGCTTGACCGCCCGCGCAGTTCCGCGCCGCTCACCGCGACTGCATCGACGAGGTGATCGCCGCCGAACGCGCCTCAGGGTAGCGCGGGCGACCATCCATCGCGGTTACGCGCTGCCGAACCAGGCGGTGCAGCCGACGCGGGACAAGGATGACGGATGGGGCACGGGCATCAGATGGGCCGGACAGCCTCCCGGCAGACCGGCGATGGAAAGGGGTGGAGAGCATCGCGCTCTCCACCCCTTCTTCATCCTGCCCGACCGGAAAAACCTGCCGGTGGATTACTCCTCCGGATCGGCCTCGGCGGCGGGCGCCTCATCCGGAGCAGCCTCGGCAGCCGGGGCCTCCTCGGCGGCGGCGACGGGCGCCTCCTCCGGAGCAGCCTCGGCGGCCGGGGCTTCCTCGGCGGCGGCGGCGGGCGCCTCCTCGGCCGAAGCCTCGGCGGCGGGCGCCTCGGGAGCGGCCGCGGGGGCCTCACCCTCGGCGGCCTCGCCCGCGGGCGCGGCCTCTTCCCGCGTGCGGAAGATCGGCTCGCCGCCCTCGAACTTGGGCACGCGCGTCACTTCCAGCACGATCCGGCGGTTGCCGGCGTCCACCTCGGTCACCCGCATCTCCAGCTCGTCGCCCTCGCCGAACACGTCGGCGGGGTTCTGCAGGCCGGTGACGCCCAGCTGCGACACGGGCACGAAGCCCTCCACGTCGTCGCCCAGGTCCACCGCCACGCCCTTGTCCTGCAGGCGGCTGACGGTGCCGTTGATCTCCTGGCCGGCGTGGAACTGCGTGGCCAGGTGCTCCCACGGGTCGTCCTGCGTCTGCTTGAGGCCGAGCGAGATCCGCTTGTTCTCGGCGTCGACCGCCAGGATCACCACGTCCACGTCGTCGCCCTTCTTGACCACCTCGGACGGGTGCTGGATCCGCTTGGTCCAGCTCATGTCGGAGATGTGCACCAGGCCGTCGATGCCGGGCTCGATCTCCACGAAGGCGCCGAACGAGGTCAGGTTGCGCACCTTGCCCGAGAGACGGGTGCCCACCGGGTACTTCACCGGGAGCGCGTGCCACGGGTCTTCCTCGATCTGCTTCATCCCCAGGGAGATCTTCTCGCCCTCGGGATCCACCTTCAGGATCACGGCCTCGATCTCGTCACCCAGCGACACGATCTTCGAAGGATGCCGGACGTTGCGCGTCCAGCTCATCTCGCTGATGTGCACCAGGCCCTCGACGCCCTTCTCCAGCTCCACGAAGGCGCCGTAGTTGGTGATCGAGACCACCTTGCCGCGGACGCGGGCGCCCACGGGGTACTTCTTCTCCACGTCCTTCCAGGGGTACTCCTGGAGCTGCTTCAGCCCCAGCGACAGGCGCTCGCGCTCCCAGTCGATGTCGAGCACCTTCACCTCGAGCTCGGCGCCGATCGTCACCACCTCGCTGGGGTGGCCCACGCGGCCCCAGCTCATGTCGGTGATGTGCAGCAGGCCGTCCATGCCGCCCAGGTCGATGAACGCGCCGAAGTCGGTGATGTTCTTGACCACGCCCTTGCGCACCTGCCCGACCTCGAGCTCCTTCTTGAGGCGCTCGCGCTTGATCTCGCGGTCGGCCTCGAGGAGCACGCGGCGGCTCACCACGATGTTGCGGCGGCGCTTGTTGAGCTTGATGATCTTGAACTCGTACGTCTCGCCGATCAGGTCCTCGATGTTCGGCACGCGGCGAAGCGCGATCTGCGAGCCCGGGAGGAAGGCGTCCACGCCCATCAGGTCCACGGTCACGCCGCCCTTGATCTTGCGGGTGAGCGCGCCCTTGACGGCGGTGCCGCTCTCGTAGGCTTCCTTGATCTTCTCCCAGACGCGGAGGAAGTCGGCCTTCTTCTTGGACAGGACGACCACGCCGTCCTCGTCCTCGAGGTTCTCGAGGAAGACCTCCACCTCGTCGCCGATCTGCAGCGAGTCGGGGTCCTTGAACTCGTCGCGCGAAACGGCGCCCTCGCTCTTGAAGCCGAGGTCGAGGATCACGGCCTTGTCGGTGACGCGCAGCACGCGCGCCTGCACGATCTCGCCCTCTTCGATGTTCGTGAGGGTGTCGTCGTACATCTCCAGCATGGCCTCGTACTCGTCCAGCGAGTACTCGTCCTCGTCCCACAGGTCGGCGCGAACGTTCAGCGCCTTGGCGTGTGCGGCGATCTGCTGCGAGGTGAGGGCCGGGCGCTCGGCGACGGCCACGCTGCCCTCGGTTTCGGTATCGGGCGAGAACTGCTCGTTCTGGTCGGCCATGTAGCTTGGGATCTCCTGAACGTCCCGCGGGCGCAGGGAAAACGCGTGCGCGCCGGCGGTTGGCTGGGGTGGGTGAATGCCGGGCCCAAAGTGGGCGCGGGGAAACGTGAAAATCTACGGAATTCCTTCGCCCTGGTCAACCCCCGCGGGCCTTCGCAAGCCGTACGATCTCAAGCACCTGGGCCTCGAACTCCAAGCGGGTGGTGTCGAGCGTCACCGCGTCGGGGGCGCGGGCCAGCGGCGCCACGGCGCGGGTGCTGTCGGTCTCGTCGCGCCCCTGCAGCCGCGCGGCCTCGCCGCGCACCTCCTCGTCGTCGGGCTCGGCCAGCCCGTGCTCGCGCAGGCGGCGGCGGGCGCGCTCGTCGGGGTCGGCCACCAGGAACACCTTCAGCTCCGCGTCGGGGAACACCACGGTGCCGATGTCGCGGCCGTCGGCCACCAGCCCGCCGCGGGCGCCGGCCTCGCGCAGCGCGTCCATCAGCCACTCGCGCACGGCGCCCACCGCGGCCATCCGCGACACGTGCGCATTCACCTCGGGGGCGCGGATCTCGGCGCTCACCTCGCGGCCGGCCACGCTCAGCGCGTAGCCTTCATCCGAGGGGCGGCCGTGCACGTCCAGCCGGTCCAGCGTCTCCGGGGCCAGCGAGGGCCACGCGTCGGGCGGGATGCCGGCCTGCATGGCGGCCAGCGTGATGGCGCGGTAGAAGGCGCCCGAGTCGAGGTGCCGGTAGCCCAGGTGGCGCGCCACGGCGCGCGCGGTGGAGCTCTTTCCCGACCCCGCCGGCCCGTCCAGCGCGATGATGATCCCGTCCGGGTGCCGCCTGGCCGATGTCTCTTCAGTCATCCGTTCGTCCGTGGACACGTTCGTCGTCTCTTCGATTCAGGCTTTTACATCGACATCAGGGCTTGGGCGTGTTCGGCGCCGAGGCGCCGAACCGGGCTGCGCGCTGCGTAGGGCACGATACCGCCGTGCCCAACGCAGCCGGGCCGCCGCCGCCACAAACAGCCGTGGCGGCGCCGTCCCGGCCCTCCGGGCGCGCATCCCTCACGCATCGCAGCACTTACCCCGCGTGGCCCTCTCCCCGCGCCTGAGAGCGCTCCCCTCTCCCGTTCCGGAAGAGGGAGGCATGCGGCACCACGAGGTGCCCTGCAAGCATGCAAGCGAAAGAGCTTCGGCTCGCCGGAAGCCCGCCCCCACAACCTCTCCCGGAACGGGAGAGGTGGACGGCCTAACCTAAGCCGGCCGGAGAGGGCGCGGCGCCGCCGATCGCAACACTCTTCTACTCCCTCGTCTGCCCCGTCGTTGTCAACCGACTGAGCACCTCCCAGTACCCCGGGTAGCTCACGGCGGCGCACTCGCGGTCGTCGATCTCGATCTCGTTGCGCGGTATCGCGGCGAGCACGCCGAAGGCCATGGCGATGCGATGGTCGCCGTGGGTCACCACGCGGCCGCGCAGCGGGTGGTCGCCGCCGCGGATCACCAGCCCGTCCTCCAGCTCCTCGGCCTCGGCGCCCACGGCGCGCAGCGCGGCGACGATCGCGGCGATGCGGTCGCTCTCCTTCACCCGCAGCTCGCCCGCGCCGGTGATGCGCGTCTCGCCCTCCGCCCGCGCGGCCAGGATCGCCAGCACCGGGATCTCGTCGATCGCGGCGGGGATGTCGGCGGCGCCGATCACCACCGCGCGCAGCTTCGAAGGGCGTACCACCAGGTCCGACACGGGCTCGCCGCCTTCCGCGCGGCCGCGCTCCCACGCCACCAGCCCCATCATCTTGCGCACGATGGTGAAGAAGCCCGTGCGCGTGGGGTTGGCGCAGAGGTCGGGGATGCGCAGCTCCCCCTGCGCCGCCAGCAGCGCCAGCGCCGCCACGAACGCCGCGGACGACGGGTCGCCCGGCACGCGCAGCTCCAGCGGCGGCAGCGGCCCGCCCCACGCCCCCAGCACCGCGCGCACGCCGCCCGCCACCGTCTCGAAGCGCGCGGGGGCGCCCAGCGCGGCGAGCATCCGCTCGGTGTGGTCGCGCGAGAGCACCGGCTCGGTCACGCTCACCGGCACCCCCGCGCCCAGCCCCGCCAGCAGCACGGCCGACTTGATCTGCGCGCTCGCCCTGGGCGACACGTAGTCGACCGAGGAGAGCGATCCGCCGGCCACCTCGATCGGCAGCCGGTCGGGGTCGCCGAGCTCGCGGAAGCGCGCGCCCATGCGCCCCAGCGGCTCGGTGATCCGCCGCATCGGCCGGCCGCGCAGCGACGCGTCGCCGGTCAGCACCGACGCGAACGGACGCGACGCGAGCAGCCCCATCATCAGCCGCGCCGTGGTTCCGCTGTTGCCGCAGTCCAGCGGCGCGGCCGGCGCGCGCCACGCGCCGATCCCGCGCCCGCGCACCACGATCTCGCCCCCGTCCGCCGGCGGCTCGGGCACGTCGCACCCCAGCGCGCGCAGCACCGAGGCGGTGCTGCGGCAGTCCTCGCCGGGAAGCAGCCCGGAGAGGCGGCTGTCGCCCTGGGCGCAGGCGGCCAGCATCAGCGCGCGGTGCGTGATCGACTTGTCGCCGGGCACCCGCACGGTGCCCGAGATGCGGTACGTCATTCGTCTCCGGCGGGCGGGGAGCCACGGCTGCGAGGGGCGAAACGTACAGCCGCGCGAGTCGGGCGCAACGGGAACGGCCCATGCACGTATGTTTCTCCAGCCCCGTTGCAGATTCACCCCGGCACCCCGCCCTGCCATGATCCGAATCCGCTGGACCGCATCGACTTGCGCCGTCGCGCTCGCCGCCGCCTGCATCGCCGCCGCGCCCGCGGCCGCGCAGCGTGCATCCGTGCGAGGACAGGTGGTTGACACCCGCAGTGGACAGCCCGTCCCGCACGCCGCCGTGCACGTGGGCGACAACCGCACCACCGCCGTGGCCGACAAGGAGGGCCGCTTCTTTCTCGACCACCTGCGCCCCGGCTCGCGCGCCATCTGGGCCGAGGCGCCCGGCTACACCGGCGAGGTCGGCGTGGTGGAGATCCCCCGCGGCCCCGTCGAGGTGACGGTGCAGATGCAGAGCGACCCGGTGCGCCTGGAAGCGCTGCTGGTGACCACCAACCGCTTCGACCGGCGCGCCCGCTCCTACGCGGGGAGCGTGCGGGTGTTCAAGCAGTCGGATTTGGCGCAGATGTGGTACCCCAACCTCGCGCAGCTCCTGCAGAGCCGCGCCCGCGTGCGCCCCACGACCTGCCGCGGGTACTCGACCCAGGGCCGGCTGGGCTGCGTGTCCTTCCGCGGCAGCACCTCGATGTCGCGCGTGTACGTGGACGAGGCCCCCTGGATCGGCGGCAGCGAGTCGCTGGCCGACTTCCAGATCCCCGACCTGGCGCGGGTGGAGGTGTTCGCCGGCGGCCGCGAGGTGCGGGTGTACACGCGCCAGTTCATGAACTGGGCGTCGAAGCGGCCGTTCGTGCCCACCCCGCTGGGCCTGGGCATCTAGGCAGTCCGCAGGTCAGCGTCACGGCGCGCCTCCCCGGCGCGCCGGACCGAGGGTGCGCCCGCGCCGGGCGCACCCGTCCCCACCCCGGCAGCCACCGCCATGCGCCCGCTCCGCCCGCACGCGCTCGCCCTGCTGGCCCTGGCCCTGCTCCCAGCGACGACCGCGGCCGCCCAGCGCGCCGTGGTGCGCGGGCAGGTGGTGGACACCCGCAGCGGGAATCCCGTGGCCCACGCCGCCGTGTACGTGGGCGACGACCGCACCGTGGCCCTCGCCGACGCGCAGGGCCGCTTCGAGCTGAAGCACATCCGCCCCGGCACCCGCGCCATCTGGGCCGACGCGCCGGGGTACAGCATGGACGTGGGCGTGGTGGAGGTCCCCGCCGATTCGGCAAGCGTGACGGTGGAGATGCGCAGCGACCCGGTGCGCCTGGCCACGCTGATGGTGAGCACCAGCCGCATCGACCGCCGCGCCAGGGCGTTCGCCGGCACCGTGCGCGTCTTCCGCGAGCGCGACATGGCGGGGGCGTGGTACAGCACCCTCCTGCAGATGGTGGAAAGCCGCGGCGGCGTGCGCACCACCTTCTGCCCCGGCTACGGCCTGGGCTCCACCCGCGAGTCGGCGGGGTTCGCCGCCATGGCCTTCGGCTCCGGCAGGGGCGACTGCGTGTATTCGCGCGGCCGCGCGGAGAGCTCCGCCGTCTACATCGACGAGGCGCGCTGGATCGGCGGCCTGGGCTCGCTCTCCGACTTCCGGCTCCCCGACGTGGCGCGCGTGGAGGTGTACGGCCACGGCCGCGAGGTGCGCGTGTACACCCGCATGTTCATGGATTGGGTGTCGGAGCGGCCGTTCGTGCCGGTGCCCATCGGCCACGGCTTCTAGCCCCCCACCCGGGACGGCGGGCTCGAACGATCCGCGGCGCCTGGAGTTCAGGCGCCGCGGATCGTTTTTTCGATCGACCCACCCTTCGACCTACTCCGGCGGCGCGAGGTCGGCCAGGCGGACGGTGCCGGCGCGCACGGTGCGCAGCGCGCCGGCCTGCGTGCGCACCAGCAGCGCGCCGGCGGGGGTGATGCCGATCGCGGTGCCGGCCACGGCTTCCGTGCCGGTGACGCGAACGCCGCGGCCCAGCAGCGTGTCGCGCTCGCGCAGCGCCTCCAGCAGCGCCCCGCCGAGCTCCGCGGGCGGGTGCGACAGGCGCCGCAGGATCGCCCCGGCCACCGCGCCCGCCACGTCCGCGCGCGACGGCGACCAGCCGGCGGTGATGCGCAGCGAGGTGGCGGTGTCGCGCAGCGCCTCGGGAAAGTCCGCGATGGAGTGAAGGACGTTGATGCCGATGCCGGCGACCACGTACCCCGGCCGCGCCCCGTCCCAGCTTCCCTCGCAGAGGATACCGGCCAGCTTGCGCCCCGCCAGGTGCAGGTCGTTGGGCCACTTGATCGCCACCCGCGCCGGGCGGACGAAGGGATCGAGCGCGTCCGCCGCGGCCAGGCCCACCAGGATCGGCAGCAGCCCCGGCGCGGCGAGCGACTCCGGCCGCAGCACCATCGACAGCCACACGCCCACCCCGGGCGGCGACGACCAGCCCTTGCCACCCCGTCCCCGCCCCGCCGTCTGCTCGTCCGCGAGCACGGCGGTGCCGCCGGGGGCGCCGGCCTCGGCGAGCGCGCGGGCCACGTCGTTGGTCGACCCCGCACGATGGAACAGGTGCACGGCGGGAAGGCCCCACCGCGACGCCAGCGTGGCGGCGGTGGCGCCCTCCCAGCGCTCGGCGGGCGTGTCGCTCACCCCGGCGCCGCCTCCAGCCGCAGCGACAGGTCCAGCGCGGGCGCCGAGTGCGTCAGCGCGCCCACGGAGATGAAGTCCACCCCCGAGCGCGCGAACGCCGCGATCGTCTCCAGCGTGATGCCGCCGGACGCCTCCGTCTCCGGCCGCGGCTCGGCGGCCGCGACCAGCGCCACCGCCTCGGCCATCAGCTCGGGCGTCATGTTGTCGAACATGATGCGGTCCACACCCGCCGCCAGCGCCTGGCGCACCTCGTCCAGCGTGGTGGTCTCCACCTCCACCCGCAGGCCGCGGTCGTTGCGCGCGCGCACGGCGGCCACCGCCGCGGCGATCCCGCCCGCCGCGGCGATGTGGTTGTCCTTGATCATCACCATGTCGTGGAGCCCGCCGCGGTGGTTGGCGCCGCCCCCGGCCACCACGGCCGCCTTCTCCAGCAGCCGCATCCCCGGCGTGGTCTTGCGGGTGTCGATCACGCGCGCGCCGGTCCCCGCCACCTCGCGCACGTAGCGCCGGGTGACGGTGGCCACGCCGCTCAGCCGCTGCATGAAGTTCAGCGCCGTCCGCTCGGCGGTGAGGATCGAGCGCGCCGGGCCCACCACGCGCATCACCACGTCCCCCGGCTCCACCGCCGCCCCGTCTCCCGCGTCGACGAGGACGGAGAGCGACGGGTCCACGCGCCGGAACACCTCCACCGCCACCTCCGTCCCCGCGACCACGCCGGGCGCCTTGGCGACGATCCGCGCCACCGCCCGCCGGTCATCGGGAACCGTCCAGAGCGAGGTGAAGTCCCCCGCCCCCACGTCCTCCGCCAGCGCCGCCTCGATCAGCGCCACCGCCTCGCTCGGCAGGCTCATGGCGCGGCGGGGACGGCGGCCTCGGGCGGCCGCGCCGCCTGTCCGGGCGGCGGGCCGTTCACGATCCGCTCGTAGTAGCGCTCGTACTGGGGGATGATGATGTCCACGCCGTAGCGCTCCACCGCGCTCCGCCGCGCCTGCTCGCTGAAGCGGCGCCAGGTGTCGCCGTCGCGCAGGATGTGCGCGGCGCCGTCGGCCATCGCCTCCACGTCGCCCACGGGTGCCAGGAAGCCGGTCTCGCCGTGGTCCACCACCTCGGGGAGCCCGCCCGCGCGCGACGCGATCACGGGAACGCCGCTGGCCATCGCCTCCAGCGCCACCAGGCCGAACGACTCGTTCTCCGACGGCAGGATCAGCAGGTCGGCGCACGCCATGATCTCGGCCACCGAGTCCTGCTTCCCCAGGAACACCACGCGGTCGCTCACCCCCTGCGCCCGCGCCTCCTCGGCCGCCGCCGGCCGCTCCGGCCCGTCGCCCACGAAGACCAGGCGCGCGGGGATCTCGCGGGCCATCCGCGCGAACACCTTCACCACGTCGCGGATGCGCTTGACCGGGCGGAAGTTGGAGACGTGCAGCACGAGCTTCTCGCCGTCGCGCAGGAAGGCCGTCTTCCAGCAGGGATAGCGGTCGCGGCCGTACAGGTCGGGGTCCACGAAGTTGGGGACCACCTCGATCAGGTCGGCCGGCACCCGAAACGCGTCCACCGTCTCGCGCTTCAGGTAGTTGGAGACGGCGGTGATCCCGTCGGACTTGAGGATCGAGAAGCGCGTGATCTCCCAGAAGTTGCGCTCCTGCCCCACCAGCGTGATGTCGGTGCCGTGCAGCGTGGTGACGATGCGCGTGGACGCCCGGTCGCCCAGCATCTCCCGCGCGATCCAGGCGCTGGTGGCGTGGGGGATGGCGTAGTGCACGTGCAGCAGGTCGAGCCCCTCGCGCAGCGCCACCTCGTGCATCACCGCCGAGAGCGCGAGCGAGTAGTTGTTGTGCTCGAACAGCGGGTAGTGCACCATCTCCACCTCGTGGAAGAACACGCGCTCCATGAAGTGGGGAAGCCGGAACGGCTGGGCGTACGAGATGAAGTGGATCTCGTGGCCGCGCTCGGCCAGCTCGATCCCCAGCTCGGTGGCGATGGCGCCCGAGCCGCCGTAGGTGGGGTAGCAGGTGATGCCGATCTTCACGAAAGTGCCCGGTCCCGAGTGCCCAGTGCCCAGTGAACGGCCGGCGAATCCGGCATCCGGCGTACCCGCCCGCGTGGCGTCAGGTCCGCTCCGCCGCCGCGCGCCACGCGGCGGCGATCTCGCCGGCCAGCTCGGCGCGCGGGCGGGTGGCGTCCAGCCGCACGGCGCTCGCGGGGAGCTGCGTGCGGTTCCAGGTGTCCTGCCGCCTGGTGTAGGCGCGGGTGTTCTTCCGCACCAGCTCCAGCGCCTCCTCCAGCGTCCGCTCGCCGCGCAGGTACGGGATCAGCTCCGCGTAGCCGTGCGCGTTCAGCCCCGGCGCGTCCTCGCCGAAGCGCGCGACCAGGCGCTTCACCTCGTCCACCAGCCCATTCTCCACCATCCCGCCCACGCGCGTGTCCACCGTGGCGCGCAGGCGCTCGCGCGGGACCACGAGGACGAAGGGGAGCACGGCGACGCCGGGCGCCTCGGGCGGCGAGTTGCGGTGCCACCACGCCAGCGTCCGCCCGGTGAGCAGCGGCACCTCCAGCGCCCGCATCAGCCGCTGCCGGCCGCCCCACGCCTGCAGCCGCGCGGCGCCCTCGGGGTCCACCTCGGCCAGGCGGCGATGCAGTTCCTCGTCGCTCATCGCCTCCATCTTGGCGGCGAGCGCGGCGCGGGCGGCGGGGTCCGGCTCCGGCTCCCGGAAGATGGGGTCGGTGAGCGCGCGGAGAAAGAAGCCGGTGCCGCCCACCAGCATCGGCACGCGGCCGCGCGCGCGGATTTGCGGAATCACCTCGCGGGTGTAGCGCGCCCACTGCCCCGCGCTGAAGCGGTGGTCGGGGTCGACCAGGTCGATGCCGTGGTGCGGGATCCCCCCGCGCTCCTCCGGCGTCGGCTTGGCGGTGCCCACGTCCATCCCGCGGTAGACGGAGCGCGAGTCCATGGAGATGATCTCCCCGTCCACCCGCCGCGCCACCTCGATCGACAGCGCCGTCTTCCCCGAGGAGGTGGGACCGACGATCGCGAGCGCCTCCGGCGTCATACGGAGTGCCAAAAGTTGCTGCCGGACCCAAAACGGAAGAGCCGGATCCGGGCGTGTCCCTCCGCTGCGCTCCGGGCCGGGCTTCGCGCGCCGTAGGCAACGATACCGCCGTTGCCAACGGCGCCGAGCCGCC
>Ga0190275_10001095_pt1 | contig 20768 bp, 18 predicted proteins | sample Popmic550T_FD_133745 | JGI IMG/M metagenome (GOLD analysis project Ga0190275, IMG submission 133745) | Populus adjacent soil microbial communities from riparian zone of Yellowstone River, Montana, USA - 550 T | ecosystem: Environmental > Terrestrial > Soil > Riparian zone > Trees stand | place...
AGTGAAAGAGGGGTGGACTGTAGTTCAGGCCGCGCCAACCGTCAAACTATGCAGCGGATTCCCGAGAGACCGGTGGGGCGGGACTGTTGTCGGTTGTCGGTTGTCAGTTGTCCGAACCGGTTTCGGCTGACGGGACACTCACCCCGAGTGCCGGCGGCGCACCGGACCTTCAACGATCGTCGGCTCCCGGTGCAAGTGGCGCCCAGGCCAAACCGGTTCGGACAACCGACAACATCCCCGCGCCACAGCAACAATCTCGGGAATCCGGCACCTTCATTGACGGTTGGCGCGGCCTGAACTACAGTCCACCCCTCTTTTCACTGGAGGCTTCTCCCCTCATGGATCGTCAACACCGGCACGACCTCAAACACGACAAGTTCGTCGACGAAATCGGCGTCCTTTCGTTGAAAGCGAAGGCGAATCAGCGCCTGCTCCTCGCGATCGCCCTCGGGGCCGTCGCCATCGCGCTCCTCGGCTACGGCATTTACTTCTACCGCAGCAATCAGGAACAGAGGGCGCAGCTCGCACTCGCGACCGCCATCGAGACCTTCGAGGCGCCGGTCGGCGAGCTCCCGGCAGGGCAGCCCGCGACCGCCGGTCCCCGCTTCAAGACCGAGCCGGAGCGTACCACCGCCGCCGAGAAGCAGTTCAAGGACGTGAAGTCCAGCTACTCCGGAACCGATGCCGGCGACGTGGCCGGCCTCTACCTGGCCCGCCTCGCCGTCAATAAGGGCGACACCAAGTCCGCCCGCCCGCTGCTCGAAGAATTCCTCAGCGACCACTCCGATCATCTCCTGGCAGGCTCGGCCCACTTCAGCCTCTACCAGCTCCGGATCGAGAGCGGCGAGGCCGCCCAGGTGTCGACGCAGCTCGAAGCCGAGCTGAAAAAGCCCGAGCCCGAGATCCCCGGCGACTCGCTCCTGATCCTCCTGGCCCAGGCCTACGAGGTACAGGGAGACAGCGAGAAGGCCCGCGACGCCTACCGCCGCATCACCACCACCTTCCCCGAGTCGCCGTACGCCGTCGAGGCACAGCGGCGGGTAGGGGCGTAGTAATTCACCCCGAAGGGGTACTGGCAAATAACCGGTGGTTGAGCGCGGAGCGCGATACCACCGGATCCGTCGGTCTCTCCAAGTATGCACCCCGGAGGGGTGCCGGCACCCCTACCGGGGTGCGCCAACGATCGAACCTCATTCCGGTGGTATCGCGCTCCGCGCTCAACCACCGGCTATTCGCCGGAACGCCTCCGGCGTTCTGTCATCAACGTGCGACTCCTCTCCTACATCGTCCTGGCCGGCTGGCTGCTGGCCCTCGGCAGGACCATCCTCAATCTGCTGGTCGTCCCGAAGCTGCGGGTGCGTGAGCCACGGCGGTCGCCGCTGGTCTCGGCGATCGTGCCGGCGCGGGACGAGGAGGGGAGCATCGAGCGGACGGTGCGGGCGCTGCTCGCCCAGACTTACCGGGAGCTCGAGGTCATCGTCGTCAACGACCGCTCCACCGACGCCACGGGAGAGATCCTGGCGCGGATCGCCCGCGAAGACCCGCGGCTCGTGATCGTGAACGGGGAAGAGCCGCCGCCCGGCTGGCTCGGCAAGCCGCACGCCCTCCATCTCGGCAGCCTCCGCGCCCGCGGCGAGCTCCTGCTCTTCCTCGACGCCGACATCGTCTATCAGCCGGAGGCCGTCGGTGCCGCGGTGGCGTACTTCGAGGAATCCGAATCGGCGCTGGTCACCCTCTTCCCGAGGATCGAGATGCGGGGCTTCTGGGAGCACGTGGCCATGCCCAACCTGGCGATGATGGCCTTCTCGGTCCTCCCGCTCTGGCTGACGAACCGGACCCGCATCCGCGTCTTCGCCGTCGGCGGCGGTCCGGGCAACCTGGTCCGGCGCGGCGACTACGACGCCGCGGGCGGCCACGAGGCGCTCAAGGACGCGGTCATCGACGACGTGGCGCTGGCGCGGCTGATGCGCCGCAGCGGCCGGCGCACCGAGGCCGTCCGTGCCGAGCACCTGGTCTCGGTCCGGATGTACGCCGGACTGCGGGAGATCGTCGACGGCTTCACCAAAAACGCCTTCGCGACGTTCGGACGCAGTTACCTCGTCGCCGTCGTCCTGATCGTGGGGTCGGTCGTGGTCCACATCCTTCCGTACGTCCTGGCCGTGACCGGCGACATGGTCAGTATTGTGACCGTCGGCGTGATCTCACTCCTGCGGGTGATCCTCTTCGCCTCCCTCGGCTACCGGCTCGACAATGCACTCTTCGGCAACCCCCTGATGGTCCTGCTCTGGCTCTGGATCATGATCCGCTCGACCTGGATCACCGGCATCCGCAAGCAGCTCATCTGGCGCGGCCGGACGTACGACGCCGCGAAGACCCGCTTCGGAGCGGATTGAGCTTTGCATCGCATCGCCGGGGAGGAGAAGAAGTACATGACTGACAAGCCGTTCCTGACCGACGTCGAAGAGCTCCGCCGGAGGGCGCGACAGCACATCGAGTCGGGCGCCGTCACCGAGGGATACCGCGGCAACCGCGAGACCGTGGTCAAGCTGCTCAACGAGGCGCTGGCGACCGAGATCGTCTGCGTCCTCCGCTACAAACGCCACTACTTCATGGCCCAGGGCATCCACGCCGACCCGATCGCGCAGGAGTTCCTGCAGCACGCGAACGAGGAGCAGGGGCACGCCGACCAGATCGCCGGCCGCATCGTGCAGCTCGGCGGCTCGCCGAACTTCAGCCCCGACGGGCTGCTCTCGCGCTCCCATTCCGAATACGTCGAGGGGAAGAACCTCCTCGACATGATCAAGGAAGACCTGATCGCCGAGCGCGTGGCCATCGACTCCTACACCGAGATGATCCGCTACATCGGCGACGACGACTTCACCACCCGCCGCATGCTCGAAGGCATCCTGGCCGTCGAAGAAGAGCACGCCGACGACCTCGCCAGCTTCCTCGCCGACATGGAGAAGGACTGGAAGGCGAGAGACCGCGGCTGAGGCACCAATTACGTCCCTATGGGACAAAGACTTACCGCGATCGCCGGGCCCCGCAGCGAGGAATCGGAATATGATAGATTTCTCAGGGTTTTAGCCCTGTTACCTATGTCCAAACCCGCCGAGCGTTACGCCCAGATTCTCGATCAGATCATCGGACCCTTCGATCTCAGCCATGACTTTGGCCGGAAGGGCGCCTATGAGGCTGCGCTCGACTACGCACGCCAGAACCTGATCGAGGATCCGCACTGCAACGAGTTCCTGCTCGCGGCCTCGAAGCGCCTCGGCTTTGCGCCCATCACCCGCGAGACCCTGGAGGGGCGGATCAAGCTCCCGAAGGAAGCGTGGCTCGACCTCTGGATCTCCGACGAGGACGACGAGGTCGCGCTGACCGGCACGCGGGAGGGCCTCCAGTACCTGATCGAGATCCTCACCCAGCTCCGCGACGCCAGCGACCCGGAGCAGCACATCCATCTCGACCGCGGCTCGCTGCCGATGACCGAGAACTCGGCCAACCTCGTCCTCTTCAAGGAAGAGGAGACCTGGTTCACCGGCGTGGCCGGCGAGGGCGTCCAGGACTACCCGGAGCGCGAGATCGACCCGAAGGCCATCTACGCCATCCAGTTCATCCACTACCCGCCGGACGACCTCCCCATCAGCGCGCACCGTCTCTACCGCGTGATGAAGGTGGAGGAGGACAACGGCCAGTCGACGAACGTCAAGGAGTTCGGCGAAGGGACGGAGAACCGCTACTACCGCTTCACCTTCGTCGCCGACAGCGACGAGCGCTTCACCTACACCTTCCACCTCGACGACCCGGCCGTGAACTACTTCACGCACCGCGAGATCCTCTCGCTGGCGATGAAGGCCGTCTAAGTCCCTTCCCGAATGGACGCGCGCCGGAAGCTCATCCGTCAGCTTCAGGGCGCCTCTTCCGGCGAGCTTGCGGCGATCCACGCGTACGAGGGTCACTGGCGCAGCGTCAGTGACCCGGCGCAGCGGGAGCGCCTGCAGGTCATCCAGGCCGAGGAACGGCACCACCGCGAAGTCGTGCACGGGCTGCTCCGCGAGCTCGGCGCGGAACCGAACCGCTTGCGCGAGGCGATCTTCTGGTGCATCGGCAACGCCATCGGCATCTTCTGCCGCATCGGCGGCTGGTTCGCCCCGATGTACGGCGCCGGAAAGCTCGAACGCTCCAACATCGTCGAGTACGAAGACGCTGCCGTCTACGCCGCGCAGTGCGGCCATCCGGAGATGATCGAGCCGATCCTCACCATGGCCGAGGTGGAGTGGGAGCACGAACGCTTCTTCCGCGAATGCCTCGCCGGCCACTGGCTGCTCCGCCTCCTGCCCCTCTGGGACGCCCCGCCGCCGAAGACCGCGATCCGCGAGAAACACGCCGTCGACGCGGTCGCGTAAAGCCGCGGAGCTGGCGACAGAATGTAGCCCAGGGCGCCAGCCCCAATGGCGCGAACTTAGCGGTTCTTGTTACTTCCCCTTACGGCGAGACGCCGTACGCCGGCGGGACGCCGCCGGGCCAGCCGACGCGACGTCGGCGCTCCGGCGCATGACCGCGCTCCTTTCGAATTGATCGTCCTTATATCGAAGCGACGCGTGGTTCCATTCAACGCAAACCGTTCGTCCGCGCGTGGAGCGCCCGCGTCCGCGCGGGCTGGACCGGCGGCGTCCCGCCGGCGTACGGCGTCTCGCCGTAAGGGGAGTGACAAAGAACCGCTTAGTTCGCGCCATTGGTGCGTAAGCCGGTTCCCGCAAATGCGGGCGCGCCCTTCCGGACGCGCCCGCGTGGATTCACGTTACGGCGTCTGGGCAGCCGCCTTCGCCGCCTTGTCCGCCGCGCGCTGCTCGCGCTCCTCTGCGGTCAGCTTCCGCACGCGTCCCAGGGCACGGCGCATGTCGGCGACACGCGGAGCCAGATGCGCGGTCGCGGGTTGTTTGGCCAGGCGTTGCGCCAGCGAATACGTCGTCAGCGCCTCGGTGCCCGCAAAGTGCCGGGCCGCGGTCACGCTGTGGCGGACGAACAATGCGAACGCCTCCAACTCGTCCGCAAACGGAGCGTACGCGTCTGCATAGGCCGTGAGGTCGCGGATCTGATCCGGCGTGGCGCCCTCGCCGCGCACGAGCGATCTCTCGTTCGCGACCGCCACGGTGGTCAGCTCGATGAACTCCGGCGGCACCGACGCCGCGCTGTTCAGGCGGATCCGGTCCGCCGGGGAGAGGGGGATGACCCTGCGCGGGATGAGCTCCCACATCTGGCGCAGGTCCTGCCGGCGCGCCTGCGCGCCCTCGGTGTGGGAAGTGAGCGGCGTGGCCGCCGGGATGGGGTCGGTCTTCGATACGACCGTGGATACAACAGTCTCTTTCGTGCTCATGAAGAGCCTCCTTTTTCTTTCTTTCGATCCGTGCTGTGGTCAGAGCAGGCAGACCGGAAAGAGAGGAGGAGCGCGCCCCTGGGACGTGCGGCGGGGAACGCGAAGACTGGCCGGGAGACGGGAGCGCCGTCGTCTCCGGAGAAGGGCGGAGATGCGATCCGTTGCGCGCGGCAGCCGGGCACGCAGGAATGCGCGGACCGGGGCGGGACGCGGGGCAAGGATGATGCGGGGGCGGCGCTCCGCCAGCTGCTCCGGCACGAGCTTGCCGGTCTCGAGGCCGTGGAGCACGTCGTCCTGCAGGCTGAACACCTGGCCCACGGCCCCCGTGAGCCAGCCGGCGACGGAGACGTAACGCTCGGTCGCCTCGATGAGCAGCGCCGGCACGCCGGCCGACTTTTCGGGTGCGCGGGCGATGCAGTCGTGCACCTGCGCGAGCCCCTCCGCGGCCCGCCTGAGCTGCGCAGTAGCGATGACCAGCAGGTCCGATGCCCCGTCGAGCCGAAGTGCGGTGCGGACCGGCCGCCGGTGCGCGCAGCGCTCAGACACGGTGACTGTGCGGAGCGTCGACTGGATCAGCCGGACCGAGGCATTGAGGGCGTAGTGAATGCGGCGGTAGGGACGGACCCACTCTGCCCGTTCGCCGCGTTTCGCGCGGCGCGGGTTCCGGCATTTGCCGGTGGCGCCTCGAGGCGCCGAGGCGGCGTGGGCGAGCTGGTTCGAGTTGCCGACCACGAAGCTGTCGAAGCGGTAGCGGCGGTTGAAGGTCGCGGTCGGGATCTCTTCCTTCGGCGGCGCGATCTGTGAGGACTTGGCTCCAGGTGCTCATCGCTATCTTGACGCTGAGCTCGGTCTCGCCATCACAAGCAAGATGCGATAGACGCCGAAAGGTGTCAAGCCGTCAAAAATGGTGATGTGCGGAGTCGATACAGGACGCACGGGGATCGATGCCCGCCGGTGGAATCGATGCCAGATCGTCTAGCAACGATGATAGTCAGACTGGCAACGATGGTAGTTGGACTGGCAACGATGGCAGGCGGGTCTGGAATCGATGGTAGACGGGACTGGGACCGATGGTAGGCGGGACTGGGACCGATGGTAGGCGGGTCTGGGACCGATGGTAGACGGGGCTGGGATCGATGGCAGATAAGACTGGGATCGATGGTAGTCGGATCTGGGATCGATGGTAGTCGGGTCTGGGATCGATGGTAGTCGGGTCTGGGATCGATGGCAGATAAGACTGGGATCGATGGTAGTCGGATCTGGGATCAATGGTAGTCGGATCTGGGACCGATGGTAGACGGGTCTGGGATCGATGGCAGAGAGTCCGGGATCGAAGAAGGAGGCGATTAGGACCGATGCCGGACCTGCCGGGGTCGATGAAGGTCAGGTCGTCGGACCCATGATGAAGATCGTATTGCCGAACGGGTCCAGCAGGTCAAACGTCCGTGAGCCCCACTCTTCATTGTGTGGAGCGCGCAGCACCTGGACCTTTGGGCTCCATTCTTCATAGTACGCGTCCACACTGTCGACCTCGAGCGCGACACAAGCGTCTCGCCCGTGCCCTTCCATCGGACTGTCGACGCAGAAGTGGATCCCACTCTCGTCAGTCCTAGAATGCCATTCGTGCCATCGTCCGAGACCTCGAACGCGACACGAAACCCAAGCCTGGCAACGTAGAAGTCTTTGGCTTCGTCCAACTCCGCGCTCCAGCCGACCCGAACCGTCGCACCAGCAGCGTGAGTGCTAGAGTAGCGCATGCGGTTCGCGCCCTGAGTGCTGATCCGTGCGGCGGCTTGCGTGGCGCCGTCCGGTAGACTCAGTCAGGCATTTGAAAGTCGTGAAACGGAAGCGCAATTTTGCCACGCAAGGATACAGTCTTCGTGGTTCACGGAAGGAACGTCGCTGCGCGCGACGCCCTCTTCGCATTTCTGCGTAGCGTGAGCCTGCGCCCCCTCGAATGGACGCAGGCCGTCGCCTGCACCGGCAAGCCATCCCCGATGATCGCAGAGATCCTCGACGCAGCGTTCGCTGAGGCCCAGGCGGTGGTTGTGCTCTTGACCGGTGATGATGAGGTGCGGCTTTCTCCGTCGCTGTGGGGTGTGTCCGAACCGCCGGTCGAGCGAGACCTATCGCCTCAGGCACGCCCGAACGTCCTGTTCGAGGCAGGCCTAGCGCTCGGCAGATCTCCGGACAATACGGTGTTTGTTGAACTGGGACACGTAAAGCCGTTCAGTGACAACGCTGGGCGCCATGTTGTTCGCCTATCCAATGCCGCCACGACGCGCAGGGACCTCGTGAATCGTCTGCGACTCGCCGGCTGCGACGCAGACGACTCTGGATCGGACTGGTTGTCGGCGGGCGACTTCTCGCTTCCCGCCGCGCTGGTTACCCCTTCCTTACCGGCACCGGATCCGCCGCCCTCAGTGGCGCTCGGCGGCTGGCTTTCGACGGTCGTGGAATGCGCCGAACCCGACACCACCTCCGCGAAGGACTTCACCTGTCGCTTGTTGAAGGCGGGAGATCCCTTCTGGCGCTTCGGCTGGCAGCTGGAAATAACGAACCGTTCTAGAGGACCGTCTGCCTACCGCATCGAGTGTCGAGTATTGGATAGCAATGGCCACGAACTCGACAAGGACACCGATCAATCTGGCGTGGTCGTCAATCCTCTCGAGACGAAGACGTTTTCAGGCGCTGCCCGCATTGATGCCACGTTGGCGCCGTCGGCGGTCAGAGCAATAGCCCTTGTGAGCCGGAGTAGGCCGCCGAACTAACGCTTGCAGCCGACGTAGCCCGCTGCCCAGTCGGCGTAGGTGCTACGATTTCGCGTGCGGGCTACGCGGCTGAAGCGTAGGCCGTTAGCCGCGGCGATCACACACGGTGATCGCCGTGCGCTACATCGCCACGGCGCAGAACTTACACCGCCTCGCCGCGATCGGAATCGCCGGCAGCCGTGGTGGGGGTCACACGTTCGTTCTTCGCTTCCCACACGCAACTCTACTGTCCCTAGGGTCGCCCTGCTTGGGTCATACCTTTGTTCTTCTCCGAGAGCAAAATAGAGGTCTGGCCCTGCAGCGCCTAGCGCCCACGACTGCCTTCCGCCGGAAGGGCGTCCGCGAGAGCTGAGCATCACGACGTCGTTCCGGGCGAGCCAGCGTGCCCGGGCGCGAGTGCCCTACTCGCGCTCTCCGGGCGCTGGCCCAAGCAGTACGGCCTGACGCGGAGCCGCGTCGTCTTCTACGGCGAGCCGGGGGAACTCGTCCTCACCCTCGCCATAAAGCCAGCGCGCGCATGAGCGGCCGGAGCGGCGAGGTGGTGGCCTGTTCTAGAATGTGATGGTCATGCAAGTCACACTCGATTTTGCCGGATGACATCTCCGCAGCCCTCGAGGGTCACTGGCCGGATCTGCCGCGGCATGCTCTCGGAAGCGCTGGCCGTGGATGCCTATCGCACAGGCGCGTTGATCGAAAGTCAGGTTCGGCGTCTGCTGCGACTGGAGACGCGGTTCGAGGTGCACTCGCTGCTCAAGGACCACGGCGTGCCGCTGCGTTACACCGAGGCGGATTTCGAGGACGATCTGGCGGCCCATCGTGAGCTCGGGATTCTTCGCGATCGATGATCGTCGTCGCGGGCAGCAGTCCGCTGCATTACCTGATTCTTCTCGTGGGTGGGCGGGAGTGGAAGGCACGCCCATGGCTCCCCCGCCCGCCCGCGTCCTTCGCCGCCATGCTTTTGCTTCATGGCAAGTCCCTGTGGCTTCTAATGACACTTGTCCCGAAGGGACGTAAGAAGGTAGCCGGTGGCAAGCCGCGCAGCGGCGCGGCCACCGGTACAGTGGACCGATTCAAAGCGCCCCGGCAGGGGCGCGAGAGCGTGTTCTGCGGCCCCTCCGGGGCCGAATATTCATTGCGCATTGATCCGGTGGCCGCGCCGCTTCGCGGCTTGCCACCGGCTACCTTCGGATGCGCCTCCGGCGCATGGATCGCTGTCATTTCCATCATCGCCGGCGCACCTCGCGCCGTTTCCATGCCTCGGATGACAGCGAAGCGCGCCAAAGCCGGCGTTGACCGCGTGAATGGTGTGCATTAGCGTCTTGATAGCCAAAGACATCGGTGGACTGGGCTCCCAGAACGTTTTGCGCGACGAGCGTTCTTTTGCCGCTCCGCGGCTAACCAGGGAGGGCACGGCTTTCCCCGCGTAAGCCACGGGGCTACACTCTTTCGCCGCTCCGCGGCTGACCGGGGTCCATTTTCTGCCCGGTTGACGCCTTGGCTCCTTACACCGCCACCGCGCAGAACTTACACCGCTTCGCCCCCATCGGGATCGCCGAGAGGCATTCCGGGCAGTCCCTCATCGACGGGGTCTCCATCTCGGCGGGCTTCCGGTTCCAGGCGTTGACCTTCTTGACGAAGAGGAAGATGGCGAAGGCGATGATGGCGAAGTCGATGAGATGGTTGAGGAACAGCCCGTAGTTCAGCGTGACGGCCCCGGCGGCTTTGGCCTGCTCGAGCGTGGCGAAGTCGCCGCCGCGGAGGGTGACGAACTGGTTGGTGAAGTCCTTGCCTCCGGTCACGAAGGAGATGGGGGGCATCAGGATGTCGTTGACGAACGAATCGACGATCTTGCCGAAGGCGGCGCCGATGACCACGCCGACCGCCAGGTCGATCACGCTGCCGCGGATCGCGAATTCCTTGAACTCTTTCACCAGACCCATGAAAGCCTCCTCGTTGATAAACTTCGCGCCTCAATGATTCGACAGATCACGATTCTAGGCACCGGAACGATGGGACGGGGGATTGCCTATCTTAGCGCGATCGCCGGTTTCGACACCGTCCTCTTCGACGTCGACCAGGCGGTGCTCGACACCGCGAAGGCCGCCATCGACTCGACTCTCCGTAAGGGAGTGGAGAAGGGGAAGGTCGAGGAGAGCGTGGCGCGCGATGCCATCGCCCGCGTGCAGCTCATCCCGGAGCTGGAGCCGGCGGTGAGCGGCGCCGACCTGATCATCGAAGCGGTGCCGGAGAGCTATGAGCTGAAGACCGACCTCTTTGCTCAGGCGGATCTCTTCTGCGGCCCCGACACCATCCTGGCCTCGAACACCTCGTCGATCTCGATCACGAAACTCGCCTCGAACGTCGAGCGGCGCGATTGCTTCATCGGCATGCACTTCTTCAATCCGCCGCATGTGATGAAGCTGCTCGAGATCGTCCGCGGCGAGCGGACGTCCGACGAGACGGTCGCCCAGGTCCGCGAGATCGCGGAGAGGATGGGGAAGACGCCGATCGTCGTCCGCGACAGCCCCGGCTTCGCCACCTCGCGGCTCGGTGTGGCCATCGGGCTCGAGGCGATCCGGATGCTGGAAGAAGGGGTGGCCTCGGCCGAGGATATCGACCGGGCCATGGAGCTCGGCTACAACCATCCGATGGGACCGTTGCGCCTCACGGACCTGGTCGGCCTCGACGTCCGCCTCGGCATCGCCGAATACCTCGCCTCCACGCTCGGCCCGCGCTTCGAGCCGCCGCAACTCCTCCGCGACCTTGTCTCGCAAGGGAAGCTCGGGAGGAAGACCGGCGAAGGGTTCTACCGCTGGCCGGCCGAATGAGCGGCGAGGCTTACGGGGCGTTCGCGTACGCGTACGACCGGGCTCTCGGCGCGCGTTTCTTCAAGGCCGTGCAGCGGCTGCTCGACGAGTTGCTCGACCGCTATCCGACGCCGAAGCGGACGCACCTCGACCTCGCCTGCGGTACCGGGCTCGCGCTCGATTACTTCCGGGCCCTCGGCTGGCGCTCGCTCGGCGTCGACGCCTCGCTGCCGATGCTGGAAATGGCTCGCCGCCGCGCGCCGCGCGTCGTCGCCGGCGACCTCCGCGCGCTCCCTTTGCGCGGCCGGTTCGCGCGCGTGACCTGCCTGTACGACAGCCTCAATCACATGCTCGACCGCAACGACCTCGTGGCGTCGTTCCGATCCGTCCGGCAGGTGATGGACGACGACTCGCTGTTCCTCTTCGACGTCAACCACCCCGAGATCTACCCCGAGGTGTGGGGCCTCGCCGAGCCCTTCGTCGCCGCCGCCCGCGACTACCGCCTGGAGATCGCGACGACTTACCGCAGGCGCGAAAAGATCGGCCGCGCCAAAGTCACCGGCTGGGCCGACATGAACGGCAAGCGCGTCGCAATCGACGAGCTCCACCTCCAGCGCGCCTACAGCGAACGAGACATCGTCAAAGCCCTCGCCGAAGCGGGGCTGATTCCGGTGGACGTGATCGATTTCGATCCGTATGGGGAGGCGAGCGAAGTGCAGGCGCGGACGGTGAAGCTGTTCTTCATCGTAAAGGTGGGGTGAGGGGTTGGTGAGCTCCGCCGGGATGACAGGTCCTGCAGAACGAAGCGTCACGTGTAAGATCACATCGATGTCTCGACGCAAACAGCACGATCACCGCACGAATGTGACGCGACGGTTCTCCGAGGCGTTTGATGACTTCAGACGCGAGTTCGATCTGGCCGAGCTCGACCTCGATCCCGACGAGGTCTTCGCCGGGATTCGCGCTACCGAGGGTCGAGCCCCAGCCGCCGAAGGCGGCGGAAGATCTGTAGACCCGCCCTTCAGGGCGGGTACAACGCGGGTTGCGTTGGCGAGCCCGCGAAGCGGGCGAAAGAACAGGTGATCGCGCAGCTCTTTGCTGTCGCCCGCTTCGCAGGCTCGACCACGTGTGTCGCGCTGTACCCGGCCTGAAGGCCGGGTCTACAGATCTTTTGCTGCCTACGGCAGCAAGATGTTAGATCTCCCTCTACCACGCCAGTTCCCTCAACTGCTGCAACTCCGTCGTCTTGATCGTCGCCCCGGCTGCGAGCGGTGCGAACGCCGGGGTGGTCATGCCGAGGGCGGTGCGGGCCTGGGTGAGGGCGGTGCGGAGGGTGGTGATGTGGGAGGCGCGGATGACGTCGAGGGGCGATGCGTAGTCGAAGACCGCGAGGCCGGCGGCGGTGCGGGTGATGTTGACGGCGGCGCGCAGCTCGAGCAGGTGCATGCGCTGGACGATCAGGCCGGCGGCGAGCGGCTCGTCGTTGAAGAGCATCGCGGCATCGACGTTCGAGACGATGTTGGCGCCGGTGTTGGTGGTGCCCTGCAGGCGGTATTCGTAGACGACTCCGCGCTGCAGGGAGTCGCTGTCGATCCCGGGGCCGTAATACCACCAGGAGATCGGTTGCCATGACGTCGTGCCGGCGGCGCGGCGGTAGAGGCGGAGCGAGTCCAAGTTGGCGTTGGTCGGCGCGGCGTAGGCGATGTGGACGGCGGACGGAAAGCCGCGCGCTTCGATCGCGAGGGGGTGGTTGGCGATGACCTCGAGCGTCAGGTGGAGCTCGGAAGGATGGTAGTGCGTGTCTCCCGGATAGACGACGCGTACGGCATGCAGGCCGCGCGGTAATTGCTGGGGCACCACGATCCTGGCAGCGCCGTTGGCGATCGGCCCCGAGGCAAGGAACGTATTTCCTTCGTACAACGCGAGCGTGCCGGCGGCGTCCGACCCCTCCACTTCAAAATCGAGCGCCTGAGATGTCCCCGCGCGGATCACTTTCGAACCGGCGGAGTGCCACACGAACGACGGAGCCTTTTCGGTGACGAAGGTCAGCGTCGCCGACTCGCTCGGCGGATACGTCGTGCCGGGATAGGCCGCCGAGATCGTGTGGGTGCCGGTGGCGGGGTAGACGTAAAACGGGGAGGAGGTGTGGTGCAGGCTGTCCTTGCCGTCGTAGGTCACCCAGACCTGATGTCCATACGGACCGGCGCCGACGATCTCGATCTCGATCGGCCACGGCTGTCCATGCTTCGACGGGTACGACGGGAGGTGGACGATCGTTTCCGTCCGCGTCGACTGGATGATCACCTTCGCGCTGTTGGACCCCATCGCCGGCAGCTCGGCGTTCCCGCTGAACTGCGCCGTCAACGTGTGCTCCATTGCGGGCGTGAGTCCTGACACGGCGAAGCGTGCCTTCCCTTTGTTGTCCACGTCGACCGTACCGTGGCTGGTCGCTCCCTCGTAAAGAGTCACGGTGCCGAACGGCCCGCCCGGGGCGATCCCGGGCACTACCGCCTCGAAGATGGCGTCCTCGGTGTCTTTGAACCAGTAGTCCGCCGCCCGCAGCTCCATCGTCGCCTCGCATGCGCTCTCGAGGACGAGGTATCCGTCCCGGGCAATCACCACGTCGTCTTTGCCGTCGTTGTCGAAATCGGCCAGCTCGAGCTTGCCGTAGGAAATGTCGAGCGGCGAGTAGAGCGGGCTGCGGAACGTACCGTTGCCCACGCCGATGAGTGTGGCCAGGTAACTGTTGGAGATGACGACCATGAGGTCGAGGTGACCGTCGCCGTTCACGTCGCGGAGTGCGAGCTCATGGGCCGATCCGATCCGCCCCGCCACCCGCAGCGCGTACGTGGTCGCGGAGGTGAACTGACGCGTGCCGGTGTAGCGGTAGACCTTGACGCTCTCGTCTTCCCAATTCGAGACGGCGAGGTCCGGCCGGCCGTCGCCGTTCACGTCGCCGGCGGCGATGTGAGCCGGCGAGGTGCCGGCCGCGAGGACGAGCGGAGCGGTGAACGAGCCGTCCGCCTTGCCGAAGTAGACGCTTGCGGTCCTGGGCGCCTGGGCCGTGACGACGATGTCCATCAGGCCGTCGCCGTCGAAATCGGCCGCGTCCATCGCGGAGCTCCAGCCGCCGGTGTTCACACGCCTCGTCTCGACGAAGTTGCCCAGTCCGTCGCTGTTGTCGAAGATCGCAAAAAAGCCCTCGGTGTTGCCGTTCGACCGGAACGCCAGTTCGAGGGCCGGGTCGGCGTCGAAGTTGGCCAGCTTCAGGTCCTGGGGATACAGGTAGCCCGGCCAGACATAGGACGTCGGGCCGAAGGTGCCGTTGCCGTTCCCGAGCTTGACCCGCAACCCATTGCCGCGCGCGCCGACGAAGTCCAGTTTTCCATCGCCGTTCACGTCGCCCACGGCCATCGGAGAGTCGATCTCCGTCGCCATGATCGTGGCCGGCGGGTGAAACGTGCCGTCGCCCTTTCCGCGCCGCAGGAGGAGCGGGCCCGAGTCGACCGCCTCGTGCGAGAAGAGGTCGACTTTGCCGTCCTTGTCGACGTCGACCGCGAGGAGCGAGCCGACCTCGCCGGTCTCGGTGAACTGGCCGGTCGTGCTCCACTGCAATGAAGGGCACGGCGCCGCCGCCAGGGACGAGGCGAAGAGGGCGGCGAGGGTGAGGAGCAGGACCTTTTTCATAGAGGCGGGGAGCTCCCGGGCTCCGAGGAGCCCGGGGAACGGCGAAACCTACTGCCCCAGCACGCCCTTCTTGAAATCACCGCCGGGGCCCGGCTTCGGGCCGAGCCAGGTGTTCAGCAGGGCGTCGGCGACGGCTTTGCCGCCGAGCGTGCCCTTGTTCTTGCCGGCCACTTCGACGGTCGTGCCGGTGCCGGGGAGGTAGGTGAGGACGATGCGCTGTCCTTCCTTCATGTCGTCCATCCAGGTGGAGAGCGTCTTGAACGCGGTCTTCACCTCGGCCGAGGCATTCGGGGTGTTGTCACTGAGCCCGTCGGCCCACGCTTCGGCCATCTTCTCTTTGTCGACGTCGTAGGTGAAGTGCATCACCATCCGGCGCGGTGCGTCGGCGGCGAGGATCGAGGTGGCGTTGTTCTGCTTCGACGGGAGGTAGAGCGCGCCGACGTAGACCTTGACCACGAACTTCTTGCGGAGCGCGGCGCCGTTGAGGACGAGGTTCTGCCCGCCGGCGCTGATCGTGTCTTCGATCTGGACACCGCCGACGGTGGCGGCCTGGGCACTGCTGACGGCCGCGAGCGTGAGCGCCGCGGCGATGATGATTCTTCGCATGAAGAGTCCTCCTGTTCGATATCGGATGATGGGGGCGATTGTATTCGTGGAACAGCCCGTTTCCGGGAGAAAGTCCGGTGTCAGCGAAGGGCGTCGCGAAGCTCGCGCACATGCAGCGCCTTGATGCGCGTCGCGGCAGCCGTCAGCACGTCCGTGAACGTCACCGGCGTGGCGCCATGGGCGGCCCTGCCGGCGTTGATGGCGTCGCGGAGCGTGTTCAGGTGCGAGGCGGTGATGCGCTGCCCCGCGCCGGCGCCGCTCAGGGAGATCGGAGCGAGACCGCCCGAGGAGCGGAGGACGTTCGTCATCTGCACCAGCTCGCTCAAATGCTGTGCGCGAACCTTCGTCCCGGCGGTCAGCGGATCGTCCGAGAAGCTCGTGAGCATCGCCACGTCGACGTGGCTGGTGTGTACGAGCTGGCCGCCCTGGTCGAACCCCTGCACGCGGAGCGTGTAAACCACGCCGGCCTGGGGGTTCGGAAGCGTATAGGTGGGCGTGTACCACGGGAGGTATCCGGAGACCGTCTGCCAGGTTCCTCCGGTCAGGCGGGAGAGCGCGTAGCTGTACGCGTTCCCGGTCGGCATCCAGTGGGCGACGATGCTCGAGCCGCCGAACGCTGCGAACGGCACCGGCGCATCGGGCAGAACCGTGATGGTGATGCCGCCGATCTCGTACGGAAGGATGTTCGGATCGTCGGCAAAGACCGCGCGGAAGGTATGGGTCCCGACCGGCAGCGATGGGATTTCGAGATCGGCCCACCAGCTGCCATTCATCGCGGCGGAGGCGAGCAATGTCGCGCCTTCGTAGAGCCGGACCACCCCGTTGGGCGCGCCGTCATGCTCCGGCTGCACGTAGATTTCGACCGGAATCGGGGAGCCGGCGCGGACCTGGGGTTTCAGATTAGAGGTCTGCATCGACGCGACCTGGTCTTTCGCGACCTGGACCGTGAAGACATCCGACGCCGACGGCGGGTAGGAGGCGTTGCCGGAGTACCGGACCTGGTAAGTGTGGGTCCCGGCGTTCTGGAGCTCGTGGAGGTAGGGCTGGGAGCCGTTCTGCCGCTCCACGCCGTCGACGTACCAGAGGAGCTCCCCGGTGGGCGAGCCGCCGTCGGATGACGACGTCACATCAGCCAGGACGGTGAATGTATTTCCGTAGATGAGCGGCGGACTTTCGTCGGAGATCGAGAGGGTGACGCTGGTCGTGGCGGTCGTCACCTTCTGGACGAACGGATCGGAGGTTTCGGGGTGGTAATAGGCGTCGCCGCTGTAGGCGACTTCCAGGGAGTGCTCGCCGGCCGGAAGTCCGGTGAGGGTCAGGCGCGCGCTGCCGTTCGCGTTCAGCGGCCCCGAGGCGAGCTCCGTCGCGCCGTCCATGATCGTGACGGTTCCGGAGGGACGGATTCTGGTCTCGGGGTAGAAGTATCCGTCGCCCGGAACGTGGACGAGTACGGCGATCTCCGCTTCCTGACCGACGGAGATGACCGGTGCCTGCGGCTGCACGGTGATCGAGGACTCGCCGCAGTTGTTCGGGAACAGCGCGGCTTTCGAGTTGTACGACGACACGAGCAGGAGGTCGATGCGGCTGTCTCCGGTGAACTGGCCCACCGTCACCGCCGTCGGGTATCCGGAGTAGCCTCCGGAGAACGCGTCGCCGACCCACACCGGAAGCATGTCCGCGAACGTACCGTCCCCCTCGTTGAAGAACGTGGCGATGCTCTGCGCGTTCATGGAAACCAGGACGACGTCGAGGTGCCCGTCCTGGGTCACGTCCGCCACCCGGATGCTGTACGGATCGGTGAAGGTGCTGCCCTGGAGCATCGCGTCGTACGTGACGACGGAGAAGGCGCGCGCACCAACGTGACGGACGGCGGTCATCGTGTCGCCGGTCCAGTCGGCGGTGACGAAATCATCGTCGCCGTCGCCGTCGAGGTCCGCCACGGCGACGTCGGCCGGATCGTCGCCGCCGGTGAGCTGCACGGCCGGATCGAACGTTCCGTTGCCATTGCCGAAGAGGACGTCGACGCGGGTCGAGCTCAGGTAAGGCACGACCAGGTCGGTCATGCCGTCGTCGTCGAAGTCGCCGGCGCCGAATGCCGTGTTGTACTCGTGCAGCGGCGTGCGGGCCAGCTCGGTGAAGCCGTTCGCGCCGTCGCCGGCGAGGATGGCGATCGTGCTCGCGCTGTAGCTGCGCAGAGCGACGTCGATCTTGCCGTCGCCGGTGAAGTCGCGAAGCAGGATGCGCGTCGGCGCGATCGCCAGGACCGTCGTGACGGCGGTCCCGAACGTCCCGTCGCCGTTGCCCGGCAGGACTTCGACGGTGTTGGTGGCGACGTCGGCCAGGATCAGGTCGAGCTTCCCGTCGTTCTGCACGTCGGCCAGCGCGAAGTCGCCGAGGTAGTCGGTGGTGGTGACGATGGTCTGCGCCCCGATGCCCTGCGGCGTCGTCAGGAGCAGCCGCACCGTCGTGGTGCCCGCTCCCAGGACGTCGGTGAGGCCGTCGCCGTTGACGTCTCCCTCGCGCACGATGGCCGCGGCGGTGAACGGAGCGGACTGCGAATGCGCCCAGTTGACGACACACGCCCGGACCGTTCGTGCGGCGAGCACGATCAGCACCGCCGCCAATACGAAGCGGACGTGCTTCATCGAATCGCCTCCCGGAGCTCCTGGATGTGCTGCGCGCGGATCACTCCTCCGGGTGCGATCGTCCCGGTGAAGGCGAACGGTACCGCCCCGAGCGCCGCCCGCGCCTCGGCGATGGCAGTCCGCAGCGTATTGACGTGCGCCGCGGTCACGGCGTGCGGCGAGGTGGCATTCGTCAGCGATACCGGCTGTAGGTTGGCCGCCGCCCGCAGGTTGTTCGCTCCCGCGACGACTTCCGCGATGTGGATCGCCCGGATCGGCTTGCCGGCCTGCAGCGGATCGTCGGTGAACGAGATCCGTTGCCCGACATCCGCACCGCCGGTCTGGTTTCCGTTCTCTGCGAGAGAGTAAACGTAGACCGTGCCGGGGATCGCCGTCGTGTCCAGGTGCGGCGTGATGGCGCAGCAGTTGAGGAGTTGCGCCGGGCCGAGGCCGATCCGGCGGTGGATCGCATAGAACCATCCGGTCCACGCCAGACGGATGCCGGAGCTGTCACCGCGTGCGTCCACCGCGACCGTGCCGGGGACAAAAGCCGTGTGCTGTACGCTGGCCGTCGTCGGGGTGTAACGGGCGTCGCCCGAGTATTCGAGGCGCAGCAGGTAACGTCCGGCATTGAAGTTCATGGCCTCGGTCGAGGTGTAGGGGCCCTGCAGCGTCACCGTCTGCTTCAGCACGGAGTCGATGAACAGCTTGACCGTGCCGGTGGGACTGGGCGCGTCGGAATTGTGGGGGTTCTGCACTGTGACCCGCATGTAGATCGTTTCACCGGCGACCGAGGCGCCCGGGCCGACGTAGATCCCCGGCGTCGCCTTGACCACCGTGAAGGTCTTCGTGACGCTGCTCGTCGGATGGTTCGAATCGCCGAGGTAGCGTGCCGTCACCGTATGCGTGCCGACGGTGGCTGGCAGATACTCGAGGGTGCCGGACGGGGCGTTCACGTACCGCGATTCGGGCAGGCGGATGCCATCGACGGTGAACACGACTTTGCCGGACGGCGTGCCCGGCACCGTCGACGTCACGCTGGCCGTCAGGAACAGCGGCTGCCCGTACGTGAGGGTGGCGGCGCTCAGCGAGAGCGCGGTCGAGGAGGTGCCGGTGATGATGCGCTGTTCGAGCACCTCCGAGACCGCCGGCTTGTAATTCTCGTCTCCGCTGTACGAGGCGGTCAGGGCGTGCGTACCGGCGGGGAGCGTCGCGTCGAACGAGATCATCCAGTCGCTCAACGTCTTCGTCTCGAGCTCCGTGGCGCCGCTGCGGAGCGTGACCGTACCCTCCGGCCGGGAGTACGCGTTGCCCGGCGGCGGAGCGAACGATACCTGGAGCGGGAGCGGCTGCCCGGCCGAGCCGACCGGGGAGGCGCTGGTGAGCCGGACGTCGAGCTCCCCGCACTGATTCCGCATCACCCTGACGATCTCGCTCCCGTAGCGGGTGCCGCCGACGATCGCGGCATCGTTGCGGCCGTCGCCGTCGAAGTCGGCCACCGCCGAGTCGTCCACTTGATACGCGGCACCCGCGTCGTCGGCATACCACCAGCCACTGGGACGCAGGGCGCCGGAGGCGGTGCCTTTCATCGTGGTGATCTCCGTGTCCCATTCGGGCACGAAGACATCGGCATGGCTGTCTCCGGTGAGCTCGCCCACCGCGAAGCCGAGGGTGTAGGCCGTGTAGTGCAGCGGGTCGCCGAAAGTCCGGCCGGTGAGGTTGCGCATCACCGCCACCCAATTGTTGTACACCTGCCCGACCAGGTCGAGCTTGCCGTCGCCGTCGATATCCGCCGTGCGGATGCGCGTCGAGTGGTCGAACGCCGGCTGGGAAAAGGTGCTGGTGAACGTCCCGTCGCCGTCTCCGAAGAAGAGCTCCAGACGCGCGGTGTAGCGTCCGCCGACCGCCACGTCGAGGTGCTCGTCGCCGTCGAGATCGGCAGCCGCCATGCCGCCGCCGATCGTCGGCAGCGCCAGCGTCCTCATCGCCTCGAAGCTTCCGCCGCCGGTGCCGCGGTAGATCCGCGCTTCGAGGTTCGATACGTAGAGCAGGTCGTTCTTGCCGTCCTCGTCGAAGTCTCCGGTGGCGAGCTCCGTCGCCAGCGCCGGGATCGCGGTCATCACGGGCGTTCCGAACGTGCCGTCGCCGTTCCCCGGAAGGACGATGAGCCGCGGCGTGGTCCAGTCCGCGAGCGCGATGTCGACTCCGCCGCCGCCGGTCAGCTCCGCGACGACCAGCGTCTTTTCGAACGAGCCGGTGGCGACCTGCGTCGCCGCCCCAAACGCCCCGCCGCCGCTGTTGAGGATGATCGCCACGGTGTCGCGGCCGGCAGCGACCAGATCCGGCTTCCCATCTCCGTTCAGGTCGCCTGCAGCGACGGTGAAATAAGAGTCGCCGGGGGGAATGACCGCCATTTCCGACCAAAGCGGGAAGCAGTCAGCGGACGCGAGCGTCGCGCAGGCGAGCATGAGCAGAGCGGTGCTCGACCGGAGCAGTCGGAATGGGTGCATACGGACCGCCGCCATAGTACCCGAGAATTGGTTATTTGGGACTCACGCCGACAATTTGAGCGAACCGGGCGCAGGAAGAATGTCCGCACTGCGGACGTTAAACTCCTCTCAATGACGAACTTCCTCGAGCGCTCGTTTTCGATCGGCGGCGTCCACATCGCCCAGCCGCTCGCGCTCGCCCCGATGGCCGAGGTCACCGACACGTACTACCGGTCGCTGATCAAGGAGCTCGGCGGCGTGGGGCTCGTGGTGTCCGAATTCATCTCCGCCGAGGGGCTGACCCGCAAGAACGACCGCAGCCACCAGATGCTCGCCTTCGACGAGAACGAGCGTCCGGTGGCCATCCAGATCTACGGCGGCGACCCGGAGCGGATGGACGACGC
>Ga0190275_10001096_pt1 | contig 20750 bp, 22 predicted proteins | sample Popmic550T_FD_133745 | JGI IMG/M metagenome (GOLD analysis project Ga0190275, IMG submission 133745) | Populus adjacent soil microbial communities from riparian zone of Yellowstone River, Montana, USA - 550 T | ecosystem: Environmental > Terrestrial > Soil > Riparian zone > Trees stand | place...
CGAGGGCAGGCTGATCGAGATGCAGCTGGAGGAGACGATGGTCGGCGTCGCCGCCGACAAGACGGCGCTGATCCGCGACTACAGCGTCGAAGACTCCGAGGGAAACCTGACCGCGGTGCTGCAGGCGCTGGGCCGGATGCCCCACCAGGACGTGCTCGACTTCGGTCGCCTCGCCGAGCTGCTCGGCTACGACCGCAAGGTCAACACCCTGGACTTCCCGCTGGCGCCGCGCGGATACCGGGTGTTGGGCCGGGTCCCACGCATTCCCAAGCTTGTCGTACAGAAGATCACCCAGGAGCTGGGCGGGTTGGAAGAGGTCCTCGCGGCCTCCGATCCCGACCTCGCCGCCGTCGACGGAGTCGGCCCCACCCGGGCCAAGGACATCCGCGAGGGCCTGCGGCGGCTCCAAGAGGTTGATCTGGTCGACCGGTACTTGCAGAGCTGACGGCCCACTCGCCGTCGAAACAACGAAAGGAGCCACCGATTTCCGAGCTAGACGAGGCCACCGTGGAGGCTGTCTTCGAGGACGTGGAGTACGTCTGCGACTTCGAGATAGGCGACAAGGTCGTTTACCCGCATCATGGTGCGGGCCTGGTGCTGACCAAAGAGAGCCGCGAGCTGATGGGGGAGGAGCGTGAGTACATCACGATCAAGATCCTCCACAACGAACTGACGGTGATGGTCCCCAGCGAAAACGCCGGCAAAGCGGGCTTGCGACGCATCATCGACGAGGAAGAAATCAAGAAAGTCACCGACGTCCTCACCGATGAAGTTTCGGAGATGCCGAAGAACTGGAACCGGCGCTTCAAGTACAACCGCGAGAAGATCAAGACCGGCGACGTCTTCGAGCTGGCCGAGGTCGTTCGCAACCTCGCCATCCGCGAGATGGAAAAGGGCCTCTCCACGGGGGAGAAGCAGATGTACACCCGGGCGAAGAAGATCCTCGCCTCGGAGTTCATGTACGCGCTCGACAAGGACGAGGAGGGCGCAGAGGAGTACCTCGACGGCCTCCTGGAGGAGCGTTTCGCCGCCACTGCGGCTGCGTAAGCAGCCCGCAGTTGCCGCAGTCATCGCGGCCGCCGGCTCCGGGGAACGACTCGGAGCCGGCGGCCCGAAGGCTTTCGTGCCGCTGGCAGGAAGGCCGATGCTCGCCTGGTCGATCGACGCCTTCCGGGCCTGCGACGCGGTGGGCGCGATCATCGTCGCGGCGCCGCCGGGTCACCTCGGCGAGGTCGAGGCGGGCGAGGGCGTCACCGTCGTTGCCGGCGGCGCGACCCGCGCCGAGTCGGTAGCCAACGCCCTCGAAGCGGTGACGGCGGAGTACATCGCGATCCACGACGCGGCCCGGCCGCTGCTGACGCCGGAGCTGGTCGAGGCGCTGGTCGCCGCCCTCGACGCGAACCACGAGGCGGCCGGCGTGATCGCCGCCGCTCCCGTCACCGACACGATCAAGCGCGTCGGGGAATCGACCTTGCGATTCGCCACTTCTGAGGTGGAAAATCGCAGCCTCGCGATCGAGGCGACTGAGGACCGCAGCCAGCTCTGGGCGGCGCAGACGCCCCAGGTCTTTCGCACCGAGGCGCTGCGCGCGGCCCTCGCCTCCGCCGCGCGACCGCAGGAGGCGACCGACGAGGCGATGCTGGTCGAGGGGGCGGGTGGGACCGTCCTCATCCATCCCGTCGAAGGGCAGAACCTGAAGGTGACGACGCCGCTCGACCTCGAGGTCGCCGGGCGGCTGCTCCGGTCCCGCATCGGGACATAGGCGGCCGGTAGGCTCGAACCAATGCTGACCGACTACCACCTGCACCTGCGCCCGGACGAGGAGGGCACCACTTTCGAGCGCTACTTCACGGCCGAGAACGTCGAGCGCTACCTGGCTGCCGCCGCCGCGGCGGGGATCGAGGAGCTGGGCGTCTCCGAGCACGTCTACCGCTTCCGCCAGGCGCTCGACCTCTGGCGCCACCCGCTCTGGGTCGAGAACGCCCGCGACGACATCGATGCCTACTGCGACTTCGTCCGCGGTACGCCGCTGCGGCTCGGGGTCGAGTGCGATTACGTGCCGGGTGCCGAGGAGCGGATCGCCTCGCTGCTGCAGACGCGCGACTTCGACTACGTGGTCGGCTCGGTTCACTTCATCGGCGAGGGCGACGCGGCCGTCGACCACACCGGCTTCGACGTCTGGGATGGCTCCGGCGACGCCGACGAGATCTGGCGCCGCTACTTCGAGGCCCTCGCCTCCTGCGCCCGCTCCGGCCTCTACGACATCCTCGCCCACCCCGACCTGGTCAAGGTTTGGGGCCGGGCACGGCCGCTGCCCGACCGCGATCTGCGCGCCTTCTACGAACCAGCGGTGGAAGCGATCGCCGAGAGCGGGGTCGCCGTGGAGATCTCGACCGCCGGCATCCGCAAGCCCGTCGGCGAGCTCTATCCCTCGCGCCAGTTCGCCGAGATGTGCGTCGAAGCGGGCGCCGTCTTCGCGCTCTCCTCCGACGCCCACCTGCCCGAGCAGGTCGGCTTCGAATACGACCGCGCGGTGGAGTTCCTCGACGAGCTCGGGGTGGGGGAGATCTGCGTCTTCGAGCAGCGCCGGCGACGGCTGGCGCCCCTGGGCGATCGCGTCAGCTGACCATGGTCGGCCTCGGCTACGACAGCCACCGTTTCGCCCCGGGCCGGCGGCTCGTCCTCGGCGGGGTCGAGATCGAGCACGAGCAAGGACTGGAAGGCCACTCCGACGCCGACGTCCTCACCCATGCGGTGATCGACGCCCTGCTCGGGGCCAGCGGCGGCGGCGACATCGGCTCGATGTTCCCCGACGACGACCCAGCCTGGAAGGACGCCGACTCGATCGATCTCCTGCGCACCGTGGTGGGGACGATCGCGGGGCCGATCATCAACATCGACGCGACTCTGATCTGCGAGCAGCCGCGCCTGGCGCCCTACCGGCCGGAGATGGAGCGGATCATCGCCGAGGCGACCTCGGCCCGCGTCAGCGTCAAGGCGACCAGCAACGAGGGCATGGGATTCGTCGGCCGCGGTGAGGGGATTGCCTGCATCGCAGTCGCCAGCGTCGATTCCGAATAGTCTTCCCAGCGGGATGGCGAACTCGAAAGTCAACTCGGCGGGGCTGAAGGCAGCTGCCTCCGATCTCAGGTTCCAGGCGAAGGTTCTGCACGAGGCGGGGATCGTCGGGCCGATGCGCCCCGACAAAGCGCTGAAGATCGGCACCACCTTTCTCCGCTGGGGCGCCTCGCCGGCGACCGGCGTCACCACCGCTGCGATCCACTATCCGCACGAGCTGGCGATCGTCGACGAACGCGGCGCCCTCACCTGGGAGCGCCTGCACCGCCGCTCCAACGCTCTCGCCCACTCCTTCGCCGCGATGGGGATCGGTCCCGGCGACGGCGTCGGGATCATGTGCCGCAACCACCGCGGCTTCATCGAGGCGACGCTCGCCTCGGCCAAGCTCGGGGCCAGCGCCCTCTACCTGAACACGATGTTCGCCGGGCCGCAGCTGGCCGAGGTGACCAAGCGCGAGAGCCCGAAGGTGCTGATCCACGACGAGGAGTTCGGCGACCTGCTCTCCGAAGTCGATGACTCGATCACCCGCATCGTCGGCTGGTGTGACGGCGAGGTTTCGAGCCCGACGCTCGACAGCCTGATCGAGGGCGGCGACGAGTCGAACCTGAAGCCGCCGCCGGCGAAACCGAAATTCGTGATCCTCACCTCCGGCACCACCGGCACCCCCAAGGGCGCCCAGCGCTCCAGCCCCGAAGGGCTGCTGCCGATCGCCGCGCTGATCGACAAGATCCCCTTCCGCAGCCGGATGACGATGATGATCGCGGCGCCCCTCTTCCACTCCTGGGGCTTCTTTCACTTCGTGATGAGCCTGCCGACGGCGGCGACGATGGTCCTGCGCCGGCGCTTCGATCCGGAGGACACGCTGCAGGCGATCGAAACGAGCCGCGCCCACGTGCTGGCGGCGGTGCCGGTGATGATCCAGCGCATCCTCACCCTGCCCGAGGAGACGCTCGACAAGTACACGCTGCCCTCGCTGAAGATCACCTCGCTCTCGGGCTCGGCCCTGCCGGGAGAGCTGGCGATCGCCTGGATGGATCGCTTCGGCGACAACGTCTACAACCTCTACGGCTCGACCGAGGTCGCCTATGCGACCGTCGCTACCCCCGAGGACCTGCGCGCCGCCCCCGGCACCGCCGGCAAGCCACCGCGTGGCACCAAGATCTGCCTCTACGACGAGAGCGGCGCTGAGGTTCCCCGGGGTGAGGTCGGCCGCATCTTCGTCGGCAACGCAATGGCGATGGAGGGATACACCGGCGGTGGCGGCAAGGAAATGCTGGACGGCCTCTACTCCAGCGGCGACGTCGGCCACATCGATTCCAATGACCGCCTCTTCATCGACGGCCGCGACGACGAGATGATCGTCTCCGGCGGCGAGAACGTCTTCCCACGCGAGGTCGAGGATCTGCTTGCCGACCATGCGGCGGTCGAGGAGGTGGCGGTGATCGGCGTCGAAGACGACGAGTTTGGCCAACGGCTTAAGGCATTCGTCGTCATCCGCAGCGAGGTCGAGGTCTCCGCGCAGGACCTGACCGCGCATGTGAAGGCGAACCTTGCTTCTTACAAGAGTCCTCGGGAGATCGAGTTTCTTGATGAGCTGCCTCGTAATGCGACTGGCAAGGTCTTGAAGAAAGATTTGCGGGCTCGCGAGTCCGCTGAGAAGTCCGCTTAGCGCCTCTGCGTAGGGACCCCGGGAGAGGGGTTCGGCGGACAACTGCGGGGAGGGTCCGGCGAACCCCTCTCCCGGGGTCCGAAAGCCGGAGGCGTTCTTCGAGTTGCGCAAAATGCGCGGTCTTGGATTTGGGGCTGGGAAGTGGTGGGTTGGCCTCCGATGGTCCTAGTAGGTTGCGCGGGATGAGTGGCCCAGCGCAGCAGCTGCATCAGGTCGGGGAGGCGACGCGGGTTGTGCGTGGCGTCGCCGATCAGGCTTTGGAGTGGGTGCGGGTGAGCGAGGCTCGGGTTGTCGAGGCTGAGAAGCGGGCCGAGGCGGTCAAGGGCCAGGTCAAGGAGCGAGCGCTTCTGACGCTGCGCAAGGTCACCGCCGAGGCACGCGAGCGGATCGCCGCTGAGCAGAAGGCACGCGCGGAGGCCGACTCCCGGACCGGCGCCGCCGAGGCGGCACGCGACCGGGCCGAGAAGGCTTTCGAGGATTTGCAGCAGCGCTCACAGCGGGAGCGTGAGGAGATCACCGCGCAGGCTTCGCAGGCGCGCGAGGCAGCCGAGCAGGCCGTCGCCACGGCTCGGGCCGAAGCCGACGACGCCGTCGCGGTCGCGCGCAAGGCAGCCGCAGAAGACTTCAAGGCCGAGCTCGAGGAGGCGCGGCAACAGATTCAAGCCGAGGCCAACCGCCGGATCGCGGCAGCCGAGCAACGCGCCGCCGACGCGGAGGCCGCTGCAGCGGAGTCCCACGAGGCCGCGGTCAAGCTTGAGACCGAGATCGAGCAGCGAGTGATGGAAGGGACCGAGGACGTTCGCCGCGAGGCCGAGGAAAGCGTCCGCCAGCTGCTGGAGAAGGTCGAGCGGGAAGCCGAGGAGGCTGCCCGCGCTCGCGCCGAGGACCAGATTCGGATGGAGGCGGACCGGATCCGCATCCAGGCCCAGCGGCGTGAGGACCGCGTCCGCGAGGCGACCGAGGACGAGATCAAGGCCAGCGTCGGCAAGGCCCGGCGCGAGGCGCAGGCGGCGGCCGAGGAGGTCGCTCCATCGTGGCTGCGGGGCAGCGAGCCAAAGTCCACGACGGCCGGCTACCGCACGTTTTAGTTAGGTGAATTAACCTCGCCTCGCGATGCGGGAGGTGAGGATCAAAGACACCCTGACGGGGGAACTGCGGCGGCTCGACTCCGAGGAGGTCGGCATCTACGCCTGCGGCCCGACCGTCTACAGCCGCATCCACATCGGCAATGCCCGCCCCTTCGTCGTCTTCTCGCTCTTCGCCGCCTTCCTGCGCTCGGAGGGCTACCGGCCGAAGCTGGTGGTCAACGTCACCGACATCAACGACAAGATCTACGTCGCTGCGGGGGAGGCCGGCAAGAGTTCGGTCGAGTTTGGGACGGCGATGACCGCTGCTTACTTCGAGGACACTGACAGGCTCGGCCTCGGCCGTCCGGACGCCGAGCCGCTGGCCAGCGAGACCGTCGAGGGCATCGTCTCCTTGATCGCCGAGCTGGTCGAGGGCGGCCACGCCTACGAGTCCGGCGGCGACGTCTACTTCCGGGTTCGCAGCTTCGGCGAGTACGGCAAGCTCTCCAACCGCCGACCCGAGGACATGGACCAGGGAGAGGACGCCGGCTCGGCATCGCTGAAGGAGGACCGGCTCGACTTCGCCCTCTGGAAGGCCCACAAGCCCGACGAGGACACGAGCTGGGAGTCCCCCTGGGGCCCCGGTCGCCCCGCCTGGCATATCGAGTGCTCGGTGATGGCCGAGCAGGAGCTCGGCGCCAGCTTCGCCATCCACGGCGGTGGCTCCGACCTCGTCTTTCCCCACCACGAGAACGAGATCGCCCAGTCCGAGGCGGCCGGGCGCCCCTTTGCGCGGGTCTGGATGCACAACGGGATGATCGAGACCGGGGCGGCGAAGATGTCGAAATCGGATGGGAACATCTTTCAGCTGTCGGAGGCGCTCGATGCTTACGGGCGCGAGGCTGTTGTTGCTTACCTGATCTCTGGGCATTACCGGCAGCCGCTTGCTTTTGGTGAGGAGCAGATGGAGGAAGCGGTGGCTCGGGTGGAGAGGCTTAGGAACTTCTTTCGGGAGAGCTCTGTGGGGGCCGATGGGGGTGACTCGGCGGACCAACAGCGGGGAGGGTCCGGCGAGTCACCCCCATCGGCCCGACTCGAGCGCTTTCGGGACGCTCTCGCCGACGACTTCAACACGCCGAAAGCTCTCGCTGAGGTGTTTGAGCTGGTTGGGGAAGCGAATCGTGGCGAGGTGCGTGGGGGAGAGGCGGCTGTCGTCTTGGCCGAGATGCTGGGCCTCGTCGGTCTGGGCTCCCTTACCCAGCCGGACCAGGGAGTCCAGACCGACGAGGCTGCTCAGAGGCTGATGGAGGAACGTGAGGAGGCTCGGGCGGCGAAGGACTTCGGGCGGGCTGATGCGTTGAGGGACGAGCTTGCTGGGATGGGTTGGGAAGTTCGTGATTCGGCCGGGGGACCGACGTTGGTTCCGAGGGCCTGATGGCGCACCAGTTCATCTATGGGCGTAATCCCGTTGCCGAGGCGGAGCTGGGGCGGCGGCAGGTGCACCGGGTCTGGCGGGCGCCGGAGATCTCCGCGGCCGAGCTGGAACGGCTTTGCGGGTCGCCCGACCATCAGGGGGTTGTGGCCGAGGTCGACCCTTATCCGTATGGGGACCCGGTGGGGATGTTGCGGGGCGAGGGCAGCTTGCTCATTGCCCTGGATCAGGTCCAGGACCCTCGCAACCTCGGCGCCGTCTGCCGCTCGGCTGAGTTCGCCGGCGCTGCCGGGGTTGTGATCCCGGAGCGGCGCTCGGCCGGCGTCACCGCCGTCACCTGCAAGACCTCCGCTGGCGCCGTCGAGCATCTCGAAGTCGCACATGTCCGCAACCTGGCCGACTGGCTGGCCGCGGCGAAGGAGGCGGGCTTCTGGATCTGGGGCGCCGACGCGGAGGCGAAGCAAGCCCCCTGGGACGCCGACCTCAGCGGTTCGACCATTCTCGTCCTCGGTGGTGAGGGGGAGGGCCTGCGGCCGCGGGTCGCCGCCGCCTGCGACGGGCTCATCGCGCTTCCCCAACGGGGGCAGGTCGACTCCCTCAACGTCTCCGCGGCGGCCACGGCGCTCCTATTCGAGGCGCTCCGGCAGCGCGGCTGAAGATCCTCCGCGACGCCAGCAAATGCAACGGCGGTTGCATTTTTTGCGACTGGGGGTTGACAGAACTCCGCGCGAACGTAAACTAGCGGCGGAATAAGGGTGAACCTCAGGTTGAGGTGACCCCGGTGAATAGGGCGCCTCTGGGGAGGTAAGCGGCGCCACGACCCTTCAGCAAGGAGAAGGATCTGTGGCTCTATCGACGCCTACGCAGCAATTGCCGCTTGCGGTTGCCCAACCGACCGGCCGCATTACCAGCCCTAACCCTCAAGTTGAACTTGATGATCACTATCTCGTCGCTCTGGCCAAGGAAGGCCGGCCCGATGCCTACGACACGATCGTCCGCCGCTATCGCGGCTTCGTCCGTCTCAAGGCCTCTTCCTACTTCCTCCTCGGCGGTGAGTCCGACGATCTGATCCAGGAGGGCCTGCTGGGCCTCTACAAGGCGATCCGCGACTACCGCACCGACCGGGAGTCGAGCTTTCGCAACTTTGCCGAGCTCTGCATCACCCGCCAGATCATCACCGCGGTGAAGACGGCGACTCGCAACAAGCACACGCCGCTCAACCAGTACGTCTCTTTCAGCCAGACCCCAGCCGCCGCCGGCGACTCGGAAACCACCCTGGACGAGATCCTGCCCGGCCCCAGCGTCCACGACCCGGTCAACCAGGTGATCGCCGGCGAAGAGCTGGAGAGCCTCGTCTCCTGCCTCTCCGGAGTCTCTGGGGTCCTCTCCGACCTCGAGAGCCGGGTCCTCTCGCTCTACCTCGACGGTGAAAGCTACGAGCTGATCGCCGAGCGTCTCGAGTGCGACACCAAGACCGTTGACAACGCCCTGCAGCGGGTCAAGCGCAAGGTTGGCGCCCACCTCGCCTCCCGCGAGGTGCCTTCCTAAGCAGCCGTCGGTAGATCGGCGAGGACGTACTCGAGCAGTTCGCGCCCGTGGTCTGAGGCGACGGCAATGTCGTCGGCCTTGACTCGGACCCGGTGCAACGACTGCATCCGCAGCACGTCCCCGTCGGTTCGTGGGTTGGGGAAGACGCCCGCGTAGGAGACGCCCAGGCGCTCGAGATGGTCGGCCAGCAGCGCCGTCGCCGGCTGCTCGAGCGGCAGATCGATGTAGACGGCGTCGAGGTTGGCGCCATGGAAGAGGTGGTGGCGCTCGGCGCCAATCACCTGCTCGAGGTCGGCTCCCGGCTCCAGGACGGTGAGCAGGGCGAGGTTGTGATCGCGGTCGACCTCGACGTGGAGTCGGCTGTGCGCGGCGAGGGCGGCGTCTGCCGGCGGCTCGGCGAGCGTGCCCCGTAGCTCGCAGAGCTCGATCGTGCGGGCGACGACCTCGCGGTGGCGCTCGGGCGCGTAGACCTCGCGCTCGTGGCCGTCGTTCAGCTTCGTGTAGAAGAGCGCCGCCGATTGGCGACCGCTCCGCCCGCCCGCCGCGTCGTTTGCGACCGAGGCCGGGATCCAGCCGAGCAGGAAGCCGGTCTCGTGCGCTCCCAGGTCGATGTTCGCCTTCTGGCTGTAGGGGTGAGCGGCGGTCGCCTCGCTGTACATGCCGGCCAGACCACGCTCCTGCGCCCAGTCCATCAGGTAGCGCTTGGCACGGGTGAACAAGTGCTGCCCCCGCGCTGCCGGGAGCGTCACCGCTTGGCCAGAATGGCCGACCGCGTCACCGGCCGCCGCCAGGCTCATCCCGATGTGGCAAAGCAGCTCTCCTGCGGGGGTTTCGGCGACGCAGGCAACGTAGGTGCCGGCGCCGATTCGCGCTCCGACCTCGGCTGGGTCGTAGACCCACCGCACGTCATAACTTTGACCATAGGCCGCTTCGATCGCGGTCGTCAGCACGGTACCCTCGTCGGGCCCCAAGAACCTGAACGTCACGTCCATTACGGACATCATCGCCACCACGCCCGCCTAGCTCAACCTGGGAGAGCACCTCATTTGTAATGAGGAGGTTGCCGGTTCGATTCCGGCGGCGGGCTTTTCCCCGCTCAGCGCCCGAGGGTCGTCATTGACCGGATGACTCTTCGCGGCTGAGCAAGCGGGCTTTCTCCGCCGCGAACTCCTCCTCGGTGAGGATGCCTTTCTCGCGCAGGCTCCCCAGTCGCTCGAGGCGCTCGAGGCGGGCGTCCTCGGCCTGCACTGGCAGGGCCGCGGTCGGCGCCTCGGCGGCGGCTGCCTCCGGCGGGCGCTCGTCGCCCTCCGCCCGGCGCCGCTCCGGCAGGCGCAGCTTCGAAGCCTGCTCGCCGACCTTCTCCGGGATGTTCGCGTCTTTGACCGCGGTGACGACTTTGTCGCGGGTGCGGCCGAAGACGTCGTCGTAGGTCGCCTCCGGAAACTCCTCTTCGGTCTGCCGGCGCAGCTCGTGGATTCCGAAGGCGGCCATCCCGGCGACGATCAGGGTGGTGAGGAAGGAGCGCAGTCCCTGGCCCGGGCTGTTGAGGAAGTAGAAGCCGACGAGGACCGCCAGCCCGGCGTAGACGTAGGCGGCGTGCAGGCGCAGGGTCGGCGCCAGGAAGCGGCGGGTGGCGTGGGCGCCGCGGGTGGGGGAGGACAGCCAGCCCGCGATCAGGAAGAGAACCCCGACCACGATCACCGTCGTCGCGATGCTGGTCATCAAGGAGGTGCCGATCGCCCAGGCCGCCTCGCCGGCCGGCTTCACGCTCTCGGTCTTCACCAGCTGGTCGACGACGATGCCGCCGGCGATCTGGCGGGCGACGATGACGGTGAACCCGGCCGCGATCAGGCCGACGCCGCTGAGCAGGACGGTGACCCAGCGCCCGTCGCGAGAGAGGTAGATCGCCCCGGCAAAGCAGGCGAGGGCGAGGATCGAGAGCAGTATCGCCAGGCCTTTGACCGCGATCGCGACGTCCTGCGCCGTCCTCAGCTCGTCTGACTTGAGGATCTGGATCTGGCCGGCCTCGGCTGGAAGTTTCTGCGCCAGGTCTTCCCCGATCCCAACCTGCTCGGCGAAGTTGGTGACGAGTTGGCCGACGTTGAGGCTGACGTTGCCTTCGTCGGTCGAAACCGCTTCTTTCTTGTTTTCCAGTACCGCCAGGAGCTGTTCGTGCGCGGTCCGGTTCGACTCTTCCCAGAGCTCTTGGGCGGTCGAGGTTTCCAGCGCTTTTTCGGCGCCCTCGCCCGCGAATTGGCGCAAGCCGCCGGCGGCGGGCCCGGCAAGCTCCTTGAGGTCATCCGGGAAGCGCTCTTCAAGTTCCTTGCGGACGTCGACGTTTTCGTAGAGCTGGTCGACCAGGTACTCGCTGAGGGCGGTGCGGATCTTCTTGTTCTCCAGCAGCCGGCCGCTGGTCGAGACCCAGTCGTCGGTATTGAGCGCCTGGCGCTCGGTCCAGATCGCGACGACGCTGAGGAAGGTGAGGAGCGACCCGAGGATGACGAGCCCTCTCACCACTCGTCGTCGCCCGCGGCTCATCGGCGGATGGTATACGTGAACAATGAAGCTAGAGGGCATCCACCACATCACCGCGATCACCGAGAACGCTCAGCGCAACGTCGATTTCTACGCAGGCGTGCTGGGGCTACGGCTGGTCAAGAAAACCGTCAACCAGGACAACCCGACCGTCTACCACCTCTTCTTTGCCGACGAGCAGGGGGATGCCGGGTCCGATTTGACCTTCTTCGAGTACCCGGGCGCGGCGCCCGGTCGTGCCGGCGCGGGCATGGTGCACCGGATCGTCTGGCGCGTCTCCTCCGGCGCGGCGCTCGACTTCTGGGCCGAGCGCCTGGGTGCCAACGGCATCGAGTCCGAGCGCGACGGCGACAGCCTCGTCTTCTCCGACCCGGAGGGCCTCGACCACGAGCTGCTCGTCGCCGACGTTCCCGACCAGCCGCTGATCGCCGACCACCCGGAGGTCCCGGGGGAGGTGGCGCTGCAGGGCTTCCACGCCGTCCGCGCCTACGCGGTCACGCCGCAGGCCAGCAGCGGGCTGCTGGAGGCGCTCGAGTTCGAGCAGGTCGATGGCGGCTGGGAGGCGCGGGGTTCGCAGCGCGGCGGCCTCTACATCTACGACGAGGCTCCGGCCGAGCGCGGGTTGCAAGGCGCCGGCAGCGTCCACCACGTCGCTTGGGCCTCGACTCCCGAGGAGCACATGCAGTGGCGCGAGCGGGCGCTGGCCGGCGGGGCGCAGCCGACCCCGGAGATCGACCGCTTCTACTTCAAGTCGATCTACTTCCGCGAGCCCAACGGCATCCTCTTTGAGATTGCGACCCTCGGCCCGGGCTTCACCGTCGACGAGCCGCTCGAGAGCCTCGGCGAGAAGCTCTCGCTGCCGCCTGATTACGAGCACCTGCGCGAGGAGGTCGAACCGAAGCTGCGGCCGGTGGTCAACCCGCGGGTCAAAGCCCAGGGTTGACGGCCGACTTCACCTGGCGCGACGCCGGGCGCACCGTCGTGCTCCGGCGCGGGGGAGTGGCGAGCGCGGTGGAGCTGTTGCGCGAGAGCGGCGTCGATGAGTTCGAGCTGCTGAGCACGGAGCGCGCGCTGGGGGCGCACGGCTTGGCCGAAGCGGCCGGCCGGGTGCACGAGGTTGCGCCAGGGCAGGTCCCGGGATTGGCCGCGGCGTTGCTGGACGCGGTTGCCCTTCGTCCACTCGTCGCGTTGGGTGGGGGACGGGTGATCGACGTGGCGAAGGCGATCGCTGCCGTCTCGGGGGCTGAGGTCGTGGCGATCCCGACGACGCTCTCGGGGGCGGAGATGACCGCGATTCACCGGTTGCCGGCGGGGGCTGAGCAGCGGGTCAAGGGGATGGTTAGGCCGTCGCTGGTCATCGCCGACCCGGAGGCGATGACCAGTCAGGAGGAGGGGCAGCTGCGCGCGAGCGCGATGAACGCGCTCGCCCACGGCGCCGACACGCTCTACCTGCCGCTCTCGAATCCGGTCTCGGAGATGGCGGCATTGCGTGGAGCGGCGCTGATCGCCTCGGCACTCGACCAGGAGCGGGAGCGGCGCGACCGCGCTGCACTCGCTCTCGGCTCGCTGCTCTGCGGCTACGCGATCGACTCCGCCGGTCTTGGCTTGCACCATGTCATCGCGCAAACCCTCGTCCGGATCTGCGGGACCCCACACGCCGAGACCAACGCGGCGGTGCTCCCGCCCGCGCTCGCGTTTCTCGCCGAGCGGGCGCCGGGAGCCATTGAGCCACTGGCTGTATCCCTCGGTGTTGACCTAGCCGGGCTGCGGCAGCGAATCGAAGAGCTCGGCCGCCCGCGGCCGCTAACGGAGTGCGGCGGCGATGCCTCCAGGATCGACGAGGCAATCGAGGCGATGCTGAAGCGCTCGGAGCTGGCTCATGTGCCGGGCTCTGTTTCGCGTCAGGAGCTGACGGAGTTAGTGCGAAGCGCCTGGTAGAGCAGCGCCCGCAGGTCCGCGGCAATCGCCTCTGGTTCGTCATCGAGCTGATTCCAGGTGAGACGGGTGACGTTGTAGCCAGCGACGGCGAGGATGCGGTTCCGAGCCCGATCCTCGCGGAAAGCAGTGCGGGTCTTGTGGCCTTGCCAGCCGTCGAGCTCGACGATCTGCCCGGTCCCGGGCCAGTGGCAGTCGACTCGGAAGCGCTTGGCACCGACGAGGATCCAGTCGTTGAAGCGTGGCAGCGGTAGGCGGTGGCGACGCAGGAAGGGGACGAAGCGCTTCTCGAGTGGGCTGCGCTTGCGGCCCACTGGGTCTTCCCTCAATCGATCGAGAGCCGCCCGAACCCTGCGGACGCCGCGCTTGCCGGGGTAGCGCTCCACCAGGTCCCAGAGCGACAGCGGGTCTCGGAGTTCGAGGAATTCCATCTCTCGCAGGAGGTTCTCCACCGCATCCTGCGGTTCGCTCGCGGCCAGGTCGAAGATCGTCCGCGGCACCGAGGTCACCGGGATCCCTTCCTTTGTCGTCCGCTCGTCAGCCGGCACCTGCGAGATGTGCCTGCGAATCAGGTCCGAGGAGCGGCTGCGGTGGGAGGCGGTGACGTCGATTCGTTCCCGCGAAGCGGACCGCAACCCCCAGAGGGTCGCAGCTGACCAGTGGCTCAAGACTGCTTCAGGGCCCGAAGCCAGCACCGCCGCGATCCAGCGCCCCTCCTTCGATAGGAACCGGTGTCCTACGGAGAACGCTCCTCGGTGGATCCGGTGTAGCCGTCCCAATCGGACGCGATGCCTGATGGCGGCTTCTCCCAGCCCGAGTGCCTCCAGCTGATCTCTCCCCACGACGCCGTATTGCCGGCCAGCCAGCTCGGTCAGTGCCCTCTCCAGATCGCGAGTCCGCGAAACCTGACGCATATGGCCAGCTTTCGCAGACTCGGCGGGCATGGGTCGAGGCTGGCGGGAAACCTCGCGCTTGTGGCGCGCGGTTTGTAACCGGAGTCGAAAGCTTGTGTAGCGCTCTGCGTGACCGCCGAGCGTCTTGCCACCTACCACGCCTATACGCGTAAGCACAGCGTCAATTGGCCGCTGTACTGCGTTGCCCGAACCTTCCTGCTGCCGTTCTTCGTCGTCTACTTCCGGCTCGACCGGCGCGGGCGGGAGTACGGCCGCGCCAAGGGGGGTGTGATCGTCGCCGCCAACCACCGCAGCTTCCTCGACCCCTTCGTCGCCGGCGCCTGCCTGCCCTGGCGGCGGCCGATGAACTACATGGCCAAGGTCGAGCTCTTCGAGCGGCGCTGGCAGGGCTGGATGCTCTCGCGGCTCGGCGCCTTCCCGGTTCGCCGCGGCGAGTCCGACGAGGAATCGATGCTGACCGCGCGGATGATCGCCGAACGCGGTGGCGCCGTCTGCGTCTTCCCCGAGGGGACGCGGATCCGCCGCGGCACCCTCGCCAACCCGAAGCGGGGGGTGGGGAGGTTGGCCCTGCAGACCGGTGCGGTGGTGATCCCGACCGCGGTCCTCGGCACCGAAGAGGTCCGCCGCGGCTGGCGCATCCGCCCGCGCAAGGTGCGAGTGCGGCTGGGGCCGCCGATGACCTTTCCCCGCGCCGAGGAGCCCTCGCCGGCGCTGGCGGAAACGGTGACGGGGCGGATCTGGCCCAACGTGCTGCTGCAGTGGGAAGACCTCGGCGGGCTGCCGCCGATGCGCCGCGCCGCGGTGATCGGCGCCGGCAGCTGGGGCACGGCGGTGGCGGTGCTGCTCGCCCGCGGCGGCCTCGAGGTGCAGCTGGGCGCGCGCACCACGGAGCGGGCGGAGGAGCTGATCGAGGACGGGGAGAACCGCCGCTATCTGCCGGGGGTGCCGCTGCCGGAGTCGATCGACGTCCGCCCCGCCTCGGCGATCGAGCTGGCCGGTCTCGACCTGATCTGCCTCGCGATCCCCTCGGCGCAGCTGCCGCAGGCGGTGGGGGCGATCGCCGACCGGGTCAGCTCGCGCAGCTCGGTCCTGCTCCTGACCAAGGGCCTGATCGCCCCCCAGGCTCAGCTTCCCTCCGAGTACGTCGGCGAACGGGTGCGGGCGCGGGCGATCGCCTCGCTCGGCGGCCCGGCGCACGCCCGCGAGGCCGTATCCGGCTCCGCGGCGCTGGTCCTAGGGTCGGGAGACGACGAGCTGCGGGTCCAGATCGGCGAGGTCTTCGACCGCGCGGGACTGGTCTGCGAGCGCACCCGCGACATCACCGGGGTCGAGATGGCCGGCGCCGCCAAGAACGCCGCGGCCCTTGCCGCGGCCGCCGCCGAGCCGCACGGCCTCAACGCCGCCGGCATCGCCGTGGCGGCGATCTGGCGCGAGTGCATCGAGCTCGCGGTCGCCCGCGGCGCCGAGCTCGAGACCTTCGCCGGCCTCGCCGGGGTCGGCGACCTGACCGCGACGATGATGGCTCCCGCCGGCCGCAACCGCCGCGCCGGCGAGCTGCTCGGGACCGGCACCCCGGCGAAGGAGATCCCGAAGAAGATCGGCCAGGCCTCCGAGGGCCTCGACACGGTCCCCCTGCTGGCGCAGGCGGTCGCCGCCTCCGCCGTGCAAGGCGACGCGCTGGCCGGGTTGGCCGCCCTGATTCGCGGCGACTGCGACGCCGAGGAGTGGATGGCGGGCCTGCGTCAGGTCGAGCGCCAGAGGCAGGCCGCCTGATGGCCGCCGGGGTAGGCTTGGCCGGTGAGCGGCCCCGAGGAGAACGTCGAGCCAGCCCAGCTGGCTCCGGCGGCCAAGGCCGAGCTCGACCGCGCCTTCGAGGACTTCTACCGCCTGCACCTGCGCGACGTCTATTCCTACGCCTACTACCGGATCGGCAACCACCACGACGCCGAGGACTTGACCGAGCAGGCGTTTCTACAGGCTTACCGGCACTTCGACCGCGCCCGGCGCGAGTCCGACGGGCGGCCGCTGCGCCCCTGGGTGATCAGGATCGCCCACAACCTCGCCTCCAACTACTACCGCGACCGCTCGCGGCGGCCGCAGACGCCGCTGGAAAACGCCGACCCGATCGCCGCTCGCCACGACACCGTGGCGATCGCCGAGGGCCGGGAGGAGCTGCGGCAGGTGATGAAGCACCTCGAGCACCTCTCGACCGATCGGCGCGAGGCGCTGATCATGCGCTTCGCCCTCGGCATGGACAACCGCGAGATCGCCCGGGCGCTGGGCCGCTCCGACGGCGCGACCAAGGTCCTGATCCATCGCGCGATCAAGCAGCTGCAGGAGGAGATGGAAGACGATGACGGGTGATCGCCCGACCGAGTCGAACTGGGACGTCGAGGCCCTGCTGAGCGATGCCCTGCGCCCGATCGAGCCGCCTGAGCGGCTTTCGGGGCGGCTCGAGGACACGCTCGCCGCCGTCACCCAGGCCGCTGCCGACGAGCTTTCCGAATGGGCCGAAGAGCTCTCCGAGGAAGAGCTGCGGGCGCTGCGCGACCCCCGCAACTGGGTGCGGCCGGTGGTGGCGGTCGGCGCCGGTGGGGCGGCGACGGGCGCCCTGGTGTTGCTCGAGCTGCGCCGCCGCAGCCGCAGGAAAAGCGAGAGCGGCCTACGCGCGCTTGCCGGCGGGCTTCGCTCGCGGCTTTGAGCGCCGCGGCCGCTTCCCCCGCTCCCTGACCGGCCAGCTCCGCTTCCTCACCGTCCCCGCGAATGCGGCCAGGCCGAGCAGGCCGATGACGAGGTTCAAGGCGCCGCTGCCCCAGCCGAAGATCGCCAGCACCGTGTAGAGCAGGCCGATTGCCAGCGAGTAGCCGCGGGACGAGGCGCCGGCGACGAGCAGCCCGAGCGCCCCGGTGGCGATGTAGAAGAGGTTGAGCCAGCCGTTCGCCTTGAGGCCGCCGAGGGCCTCCTCGTAGTCGCCGAGGCGATCGAAGGAGGCGGTGTAGAAGAAGCCGAGGATGCCGAGGATTACGAGCAGTGCCCCGATCACGGTGGCGTAGAGGCGGGCGGGGCTGGCGGGCTCCATCGGCGGCGATTGTAGGCTCCCCTGCTCGATGGCCGAGACCTGTTACCGCCACCCCGACCGCGAGACCCGTGTTTCTTGCTCTTCCTGCGGGCGGCCGATCTGCCCCGACTGCATGACTCCGACCCCAGTCGGGATGCGCTGCCCCGAGTGCGCGAGCGAGCGGACGAAGGTGGTGCGGGGGGTGGGCAAACCGGAAGGCTTCGCGCAGACGCCGGCCACCTACGTGCTGATCGCGATCAACGTCGTCGTCTACCTGATCCAGATCGCCACCGGCACCGGCGGGCTGTTCTCGGACGGGTTGAGTCAGTTCATGATCGACTTCGGCCTCTTCGGACCGTTCATCGCCGAAGGCGAGTGGTACCGCCTGATCACCAGCGGCTTCCTCCACGCCAGCATCATCCACATCGGCTTCAACATGTTCCTGCTGCTGATCCTGGGTCGGCTGCTGGAGCCAGCACTGGGGACGCCGCGCTTCCTTGCGATCTACTTCGCCTCGCTCCTGGCGGGATCGTTCGGTGCCCTCGTGGTCGAGCCCGAAGCGCTCACCATCGGCGCCTCCGGAGCGGTCTTCGGCTTGGCAGCAGCGGTCTTCGTCATCGCCCGCGGGCGCGGCATGGACACGATTGCCAGTGAGATCGGCTTCCTCATCCTCTTCAACCTGGTCCTCGGGTTCGTCGTTCCCCGAATCAGCGTCGGCGGCCACGTCGGCGGCCTGATCGGTGGTGCGCTCTGTGCTCTCGTCATCGTCGCCGGCGAGAAAGGCCGGTTGGGGCCGAGCCGGCTGCCCCTGGAGCTGCTGGCGATCGCCGCGATCGCCGTGGCCTCGGTGGTCGGCGCGATCTCCGTCGTTTAGATGGGAGCGATCAGGATTCGAATGCGCGCCGGGGCACCGGCGCCCGCAGCGCCGTGAAGCCGATGTTGCCCGGCGGGTCGACGAGGTCGGGATGGAGGATGTGGCCGAGCAGCTCGACGGCGTCGACCAGGCTCGGGCCCGGGTTCATGAAGGCGGTGCCGTCTACCGCGAAGAGCCGGGTGGCGCCGAGCGCGGCGATGTCCTCCCAGTGCTCCATCGCCAGCGCCTGGGCGTCCTCGAGCTCCACCTCCGGCATCACCACGACGACGTCGGCGCCGAGGCTGGCCAGCTCACCGAGGCCGACCTCCGGCGGGCTGAGGCCGGGGTCGCCGGCGACGTCCTCACCGCCGGCGATCGAGATCATCTCCGGGATCCAGAAGCCGCCGACCCGCGGCGGATCGAGCCGCTGCAGGGCGATCACCCGCGGCGAATCGGTCCCGGCCACCGCGGCGCGGATCGTCGCCAGCCGCCCCTCGAGTTCGCCTCGCAACTCGTGCGCGTGCTCTTCCATGGCGGTCGCCTCGCCCAGCCTGACGACCTCTTCGAGCATCTCGCTGAGCGTTGCGATTCGCATGGCCACTCAAATATCGCAGCATTTCTCGCTGGCTTCGCCGTGGGGTGGGAGAGACGGACCCGAGCGGGTAGCTATATTCACGGTGCCGAATGGCCGAGGACGTCCCAGCTCGAAGTATCGGGCCGCATAAGTGATGAGCGTCCTACTGCTCGTCATCCTTTTGCTGCTGATTGCGGTCAACGGCTTCTTTGTCGCGGCCGAGTTCGCGATCGTGCGCTCGCGCCGCTCACGGCTCGAGCAGCTGCGCGAAGAGGGCGATAAGCGGGCCAACGCGGCGCTCAACCAGGTCGACAACGTCGACCAGTACGTCGCCACCTCGCAGGTGGGGATCACGCTCGCCTCGCTCGGCATCGGCTTCCTCGGCGAGCCGGCCCTGGCGGAGCTGATGGAGCCGCTGGTCGGCGAATTCTTCGGCCACGCCGCCGCGATCGCGATCTCGATCGCCGCCGCTTTCACGATCGTCACCTTCCTCCACGTCATCCTCGGCGAGCAGGCGCCGAAGATGTTGGCTATCGGCAAGGCCGAGGGGGTGCTGATGTGGATCGCCGGCCCGATGGCCTTCTTCCGCAAGATCCTCCATCCGCTGATCATCGCTACCAACGTCCCCGCCAACTTCCTCGTCCACCGGGTGCTGAAAGTCGAGGTCGAAGACGGCGAGGAGACCTCGCCGGAGGAACTGCGGCTGCTGATCTCGCGGGGTGCCCAGCGCGGCCGGCTTGACCCCGGCGAGGCGGGGATGCTCGGCGGCGTCTTCCACCTCCACGAGCAGGAGGCGAGAGAGGTGATGACGCCGATCCCGGCGGTCGTCACCGTCGACGCCTCCGAGACGGTGGAGGCGGCGCTGCGGCGCTGCGTCACCTCCGGTCATACCCGCCTGGTCGTGATCGAGGACGAGAACCCCGACCGGGTCAAAGGCGTCGTCCACAACAACAGCCTCGCCCGGCTCTACATGAGCGAGGGCCCGGAGGCGGCGCTGGACACTGTCGTCCGCGACGCTCTGATCGTCCCCGAGACGCGGCCGCTCGACGACCTTCTGCACGACCTCCAGGTGCAGCGGACCTCGCTCTCGGTGGTCGTCGACGAGTACGGACGCACGGTCGGGATCGTCACCGTCGAGGACATCCTCGAGGAGGTGGTGGGGGAGATCGAGGACGAGACCGACCCCCGGGCCGCCGCGGTGCGGAAACTGACCAACGGCGACTGGTTTGTCCGCGGCCACGTCTCGCTGGGTGACCTCGCCGATGCCGGCATCGACCTGCCGGTGGACACCGAAACGTACAACTCGGTCGGTGGCTACGTCTTCGGTGAGCTCGGTCGGTTGCCGAAGCGGGGCGACTCGATCACCACCAACGGCTACAAGATCCGGGTCGAGGCGGTGCGGGAGAACCGGATCGAGGCGGTCCGGATCAGCGGCGGCAGTAGCGATTCCGTCCGCCCGGCCGCCTAGCTTCACCGAGCAACCCGCTATCGCTCAAACCTTGGAGGTACCGCATGTGGGTTGTACGCCTGACCGACAAGCAGCTCGAGGTACTGAGAGCGTTGCTCCGCTCCGAAGAACACCTCGGCCCCGCATTGAAAGGCTCCCTCGAGGCCCTCGACCTCGCCCGCTGGGACGATCTTCCCGACGCCGAGCTCCCCTGGGACGAGATCGAGATCTCCGCTCGGCGGCAGAACATTTCTGAGGCTGATGTGATTTGGGATGTCAGCGGTAAGAGCAAGGCTGCGTAGACGAAGCGTTGCGGTAGAGGGTCCGGTCGCCCTCCGCGGGAATTGGGTCGCGCCCCTATGTCGGGGCTGCTCCACAAGATGCTGCCCGCCTATGGCGAGCAGGAATCAGATTGCATATCGCCGCTTCGCGAACATTCCCGCGGAGGGCGACCGGACCCTCTCTCACACACAGCATCAGGACGCCGAAGGGCCAGCGTCTGCCGGAGCTTCCCTGAGAGAGCTTGCTTGATTCGGCGTCAGACGGGAGCTGTCGAGAGGGGTCCGGTCATCCCCTGAGCGAATGTTCGCGAAGCGGCGGAAATGCAATCCGGTATCTGCCCGCCATAGGCGGGCACCAA
>Ga0190275_10001097_pt1 | contig 20746 bp, 20 predicted proteins | sample Popmic550T_FD_133745 | JGI IMG/M metagenome (GOLD analysis project Ga0190275, IMG submission 133745) | Populus adjacent soil microbial communities from riparian zone of Yellowstone River, Montana, USA - 550 T | ecosystem: Environmental > Terrestrial > Soil > Riparian zone > Trees stand | place...
CAATTACCTGCAGCCAGCCGAAGTCCGCCCCGGCCTGATCGAGGTCATCGCGGCCACCCCCTCGGTCGCGCCGTACTTCGACCTCTCCTTCCAGCACTCGGCTCCCAGCGTCCTGCGTCGGATGCGCCGCTTCGGGTCCTCGGAGCGATTCCTCGAGCTACTTGCCTCGATCCGGGCGATCAACCCCGAGGCAGGAGTGCGGACGAATGTCATCGTCGGTTTCCCGGGCGAGACAGAGGCCGACCTCGCGGAGCTCGAGGGATTCCTGGACGAGGCCCGGATGGATGCGATCGGTGTCTTCGGGTACTCCGACGAGGAAGGGACCGAGGCGCAGGGCTACGACGGGAAGTTGTCGCAGGACGTGATCCAGGAGCGGGTACGCCGGCTTTCGACGCGGGTCGACGAGCTGAGCTCGCAGCGGGCAGAGGACCGAATCGGGACCTCGGTCGAGGTACTCATCCACGCTCTCGGCGCCGAAGACGGCGACGAGGACATCGGTACCGACCTCGACCCGGGGGTCGCCTGGGGGACCGCGGCACACCAAGCCCCCGATGTGGACGGTCAGACGATGCTCGGCGTCCCCGACCTCGGCGCGCCCAATGGGGCGAATGGCTACCGAATCGGGGAGCTGGTGTCGGCGACGGTCATCGCCAGTGAGGGCAGCGACCTGATGGCTGACCCGGTCAACCTCAGCCCCGCCGGTGACGCCGTGAGCGCGCGGTGAGACAGCGGTGAGCGCCCGATGAGCAGCGTCGTACCGGATCCGGCGGCGGCGGCGGCGGATCCGGTGGGGATCGTCAATATCGCCAACGGACTGACCGTGCTGCGCCTTGCCCTGGTCCCGGTCTTCGTGGCACTGCTCCTCACCGACAACGGGGAGGACGACACCATGCGGATGATCGCGACACTGGTGTTCGCCGCCGCGGTCATCACCGACCGCTTCGACGGGGTGATCGCCCGCCAGCGCAACCTGATCACCGAATTCGGAAAGGTCGCGGATCCGATCGCCGACAAGGCGCTGATCGGAGCGGCCTTGATCGCCCTGTCCTTGCTGGAACTGCTGCCGTGGTGGGTGACAGCGCTCATCCTGTTTCGCGAGGTCGCGGTCACGGTGCTCCGATTCTGGGTGATCCGGCACGGCATCATCGCGGCCAGCCGTGGCGGCAAGCTCAAGACCGTTGTCCAGGCAGTGGCCATCGGGCTCTACATCCTGCCGCTGCCCGGTGCTCTTGGCACTGTGCGCTGGTGGGTGATGGCGCTGGCTCTCATCCTCACCGTGGTGACTGGAATCGACTATGTCGTACGCGCTCTGCGGCTTCGACGTACCAGCGCTCGGGCGATGGAGCAGGCAGCGCTTGCTCGTCGCCGGCGAACCCACGAGTCGACCTGAGCGGGCAGCCGGATCCCGGAGCAGTCCACCGGCGCCTGCTGGCGCTCGGACTGACGGTAGCTGTAGCGGAGTCGCTGACTGGTGGCCAGCTCAGTGCCGCTCTGTCTCAGACACCCGGCTCGAGCAGGACCTTTCGCGGTGGTCTGGTCGTCTACGCCACCGATCTCAAAGCCGCCTTGGTCGGCGTCTCGCAGGGACTGCTCGATGCTCAGGGACCGGTGAGCGCCGATGTGGCCGCCGCTCTGGCCAGCGGCGTCAGACAGCGACTCGGCTCCGACCTCGGCGTCGGCATCACCGGAGTGGCCGGTCCTGAAGCCGTCGGCGAGGATCCGGCTGGGACGGTCTTTCTGGCCGTGGCCGGCGCACGTTTCGCTGAAGTGTCGCGAGTCGAGCTCGTCGGGTCCCGCGCCGAGATCCGTGCTACCTCCGTGGACCGCTCGTTGACCCTGTTGAACGCAGTGCTCAGCACCCTTGAACAGCCAGGAATACCGGGACCCTTGCCCGGCGTTACGCCCTGAGCAAACGCCCGAGTCCACGGCTCATGCCCGGACAGCCAGCGGGTAGGGTCGAGCGCACTCAGTCGACCGGCGGGAAGGCCAGAAGGGACGCATCGATGACGCTGATGAGGACAGCCCTCGGCCGTCGCCTGCGTTCACACCGCGAAGGCCAGCGCCGCACCCTGCGTGATGTATCCGGCAGCGCCCGAGTCAGCCTCGGCTACCTCTCCGAGATCGAGCGCGGCCAGAAGGAAGCCTCCTCGGAACTGTTGTCCTCGATCTGTGACGCCCTCGACCTGGAGCTGGCCGACCTGCTCTCCGAGACCAGCGACGACCTTCGCACGCCGGTGGGCGGAACCGATCTCCTGAAGGCTGCACTGCTCTCCGAGGCCCCGGCGCTCAAGGCCGTCGACTCACTCATCGCCGCCTGAGCACCATCGCCGAGCGGCTCCCCGCGAGCCCAAATACCAGCTTGAGCGGCATCGCCGCCTATCATGGGGGGTAATCCCATGAACACAGCCTCTTCCGTGCTGGCCACGGACAACTCCCACACGCCTGGCGGCGGCGCGCCCAGGGCCGTGCGATCTGACCTGCGCAACCTGGCCATCGTCGCCCACGTCGACCACGGCAAGACCACCCTGGTCGATGCTTTGCTGCGTCAGTCCGGCGCCTTCCGTGCCAACGAAGAGCTCACCGACCGGGTGATGGACTCCGGAGACCTGGAGCGGGAAAAGGGCATCACGATCCTGGCAAAGAACACCTCGTTGGTCTGGCACGGGACGACGCTGAACATCGTCGACACTCCCGGCCACGCCGACTTCGGCGGGGAGGTCGAACGTGCGCTGACGATGGTCGACGGAATCGTCCTGTTGGTCGATGCGGCGGAGGGTCCGCTGCCGCAGACCCGGTTCGTCCTGCGGAAGGCTCTGGAGCGTGATCTGCCGGTCATTCTGGCGGTGAACAAGATCGATCGACCGGATGCTCGGGTCACTGCCATCGTCGACGATGTCTACGAGCTGTTCATGGACCTCGAAGCGACCGACGACCAGCTGGACTTCCCGATCGTCTACTGCTCAGGGCGTGAGGGCACGGCGACACTGGACATGACAGAGCCGGGATCCGATCTCGCCGCGCTGTGCCAGACAGTGCTCGACACGATCCCACCGCCGACCTACACCGAGGGTGCTCCGCTACAGGCGTGGGTGACCAACCTCGATGCGAATCCCTACGTCGGACGGCTGGCGCTGTGCCGCATCGTCGAGGGCACCATCACCAAGGGCCAGAACGCGGCGTGGTGCCGGGTCGACGGCAGCATCCAGCGCGTCAAGATCTCCGAACTCTTCCTCACCCAACAACTCAACCGCGTCCCGGTCGATCAGGCGCGACAGGGCGACATCGTCGCCGTTGCGGGCATCGCCGAGATCACCATCGGCGAGACCCTGACCGACCCGGATGATCCGCGGCCCCTTCCGCTGATCACCGTCGACGAGCCCGCTCTGTCGATGACGATCGGGATCAACACCTCTCCGCTGGCCGGTCGGGACGGCAACAAGCTGACCGCCCGCCAGGTCAAGAACCGGCTCGACTCCGAGCTCGTCGGCAACGTCAGCCTGCGCGTCGAGCCGACCGACCGACCCGATGCCTGGGAAGTGCAGGCCCGGGGCGAACTCCAGCTGGCCATCCTCATCGAACAGATGCGCCGAGAGGGGTTCGAACTGACTGTCGGTAAGCCGCAGGTGGTCACCCGGGAGATCGACGGGAAGCGCCACGAACCTGTCGAGCGGGTCACGATCGACGTCCCCGAGGCCCACCTCGGCGCGGTCACCCAACTCTTGGCCGGCCGCAAGGGTCGGATGACGAACATGGTCAACCACGGCCTGGGCTGGGTCCGTCTGGACTATCTGGTCCCGGCCCGCGGGCTGATCGGGTTCCGCAACGAGTTCCTCACCAACACCCGCGGGACCGGCGTGCTCAGCCAGGTGTTCGAAGGCTTTGAGCCCTGGTTCGGCGAGATCAACCTGCGCAACACCGGCTCCCTGGTCGGCGACCGAAGCGGGCCGGCTACGACGTTCGCCATGATGAACCTGCAGGACCGTGCAGTCATGATGGTCAGCCCGGGAACCGATGTGTACCAGGGGATGATCGTGGGGGAGAACAGCCGCGTCGGCGACATGGACGTCAACGTCGCCAAGGAGAAGAAGCTCACGAACATGCGGCAGTCAGCCGGAGACGAGACGGTCAAGCTCTCCCCGCCACGGCTGTTGTCCCTCGAGCAGGCGCTGGGCTTCATCTCGCCCGAGGAATGCGTCGAGGTCACCCCGAAGCATCTGCGGCTGCGCAAGGTGCACCTCGATCCTCACGTGCGCAACCGCTCTGCGAAACGGGCCAGCGCCGCGACCTGAGTGAGCGGCCGGGCGGAGCCTGGAAACCGCCTTGGCTGGGGTGGTGAGGGCAGCGTGGGTCAACCCGTGCGCAGTCTCGGCAGTCCGCGTTGGATCTGCCTGCATGCCTGAGCAATCCGCTGCTCGTTCTCGATCAGGGCGAACCGCACATAGCCCTCACCTTGAGCTCCGAAGCCGATGCCCGGTGAGGTCGCCACGTCGCAGTCGTTGACTACGAGCTTGGCGAAGTCGATCGAACCCAGATCTCGGTACGGCTCGGGGATGGGTGCCCAGACGAACATCGTCCCCTTGGGCACAGCGATGGCCCAGCCGGCTCGAGCCAACCCACCGCAGAGCGCGTCGCGCCGGGATTCATAGATCGTGTTGACCTCACGCGGATAGTCGCTGGCCTCGTTCAGGGTCACGGTGGCGGCGATCTGGATGGGCTGGAAGGTGCCGTAGTCCAGATAGCTCTTCAGCTTGGCCAGCGCGGCGACGACCTCGCGATTGCCGACCAGGAAGGCCACCCGCCACCCGGCCATGGAGAACGACTTGGTCATCGAGTACAGCTCGACGGAGCACTCGCGGGCCCCCTCGCACTGCAGAATCGACGGTGCGGTCCACCCGTCGAAGGTCGTCTCGGCGTAGGCGAAGTCGTGCACGAGGACCACGTCGCGCTCACGGGCCCAGTCGACCAGGCGTTGCAGGTCGCCGAGCTCGACGGTGGACGTCGTCGGGTTGTGCGGAAAGGAGAGCACGACGACACGAGGCTTGGGCCAGCCGTACTCCCACGCTTCCATCACGTTCTCCACGTAGTCCTCATCCGCGCCGATCGCGACCTGTCGGGCGTCCGCGCCGGCGAAGTAGGGGCCCCAGATATGGATCGGGTACGACGGTGAGGGCACTAGAGCGGAGTCTCCGGGCTGCAGCAGAACCCACATCAGGTGGCTGAAGCCTTCCTTCGCCCCGATCGTGCTCAGCACCTCGGCATCAGGGTCGAGGGTGACGCCGAACCGGCGGTCGTAGAGGTCGGAGACGGCTTGGCGCAGTTTCGGGATTCCGCGGGAGGAGGAATACCTGTGGTTGCGCGAGTTCTGGGCGGCCTCTGCCAGCTTGCTCACCGCGATCTCGGGGGAGGGGATGTCCGGATTGCCGAAGCCAAGGTCGATGACATCCCTGCCGTCGCGGCGCGCGGCCACCTTGAGACCGTCGATGATCGTGAACACGTACGGCGGTAGGCCCTGAATCCGGCGAAACTCCATGACTGCCACGGTAGCCAGCCGGACGCGGCCTCACGTGCGCGCCCACCAGGCATCCCGCTCCACTCGGGTCGGCGGATCAGCCCCCTGCCGGGTGCAGCTCAGAGCCGCCACTATCGCCGCGCTACCGAGGACGGCGTCGAGTTCGGAGTCGTCGAGCCCCACCAACGCATCTCGATGCAGGCGTCCGCGGTCGGCCAGGGCTGCGAGTAGGCCCGCGGTAAAGGCATCCCCGGCGCCGACGGTGTCGACGACGGGAACCTTGCGGGCTGCCACGTGGCGCGGTGGGTTCCCTTGCCGGTAGGCGATTGCCCCCTTCGAGCCGTCCGTGAGCACCACCAGGTCCGGACCGGAGTGCGCCCAGCGGGCTGCAGCCGCAGCGGGCGACTCACCGGGACAGAGCCAGGTGATGTCGGCAACGCTGACTTTCACGATGTGCGCCAGCTGGATCAACTCCGCTATCCGCACGCGAACCTCGCCGGGGTGGTCGACCGCGGCCTCGCGCACGTTGGGATCGAAGCTGATCAGGACCTGTCCCCGGCGGGACTCGCGCAACACCATCTCGGCGATCGCCACGCACGACGGAGCCCGCCAGGACGCCAGCGAACCGACGTGTAGGGCTGCCACCTCTGCCGGCAACGGGTCTGGCAGCTCGGGAGCGCTCCAGCCCCAGTCCGCCGTTCCCTGGAGATAGAAGTCATAGACCGCATCTGCGTCGTGATCCAACGAGAGCACGGCCAGCGTGGCCGGCTCCAGAGCATCAACGCTGAACTTGAGGTCGACCCCCGCTTCGGTCAGATGGAGACGCAGCAGCTCCCCGAACCGCCCACCGCACAAGCGGGCGAGCATCGCGGTTTCGATCCCCAGCCGTGCGCTGCCCGCGGCAACGTTCAGCGGGCTACCGCCGGGCCGCGCCTGGTAACCCGCGGGGGAGCCGTCACTGATCAGATCGATGACCGCTTCCCCGCAGACGACGAGCACTCAGTCACCGTAATGTCCGGGAGCCGACGTCCGCGGCGCGGACAACTCGGCTCATGGCACGATGGACCCAGTTGCACAGACGCGGCGCAGACAGCGCCCGGGGAGAGGACTCGCATGGCCAACCCGTTCGTGACGGCCTGGAAGTACTTCATGGCTGCCTTCGGTGCCAAGATCGAGGAAAAGGCCGATCCCAAGATCCAGATCCAGCAGGCCATCGCGGCAGAGCAGCAGCGGCACCAGGCGCTGGCCAATCAGGCCGCTGCCGTGCTCGCCAACCAGCGCCAGCTGGAGATGCGACTGACCCGCCAGCTCGGCGAGGTTGAGAAGTTGCAGGGCTCGGCTCGCCAAGCCCTCGTGCTCGCAGACCAGACCAAGGCAAAGGGCGACCCGGAGAAGGCGAGCGATTACGAGAGCGCCGCCGCCGCCTTCGCCACGCAGCTGGTCTCTGCCGAGCAGTCCATCGAGGACCTCAAGCGTTCGCATGACGAGGCCCTGCAGGCCGCCGTACAGGCGAAGGGGGCAGTCGAGCAGAGCCGGATGCGGCTGCAACAGACGCTGGCCGAACGTTCGAAGCTTCTCAGTCAGCTCGAGCAGGCCAGGATGCAGGAGCAGGTGTCTGCCTCCCTGCGCTCGATGAGCGAACTGTCGGCTCCCGGCAACACACCGACGCTCAGTGAGGTGCGGGACAAGATCGAGGCGCGCTACGCCCACGCCCTCGGTCAGCAGGAGCTGGCCCAGACCTCGGTCGAGGGCCGGATGCTCGAGGTGCAGAAGGCCACCTTGGACGTCTCCGCCGCCTCGCGACTGGAGCAGATTCGGGCCAGCATGGAATCTGGATCCGACAAGACGTCGAGCGAGCGGGCCGATCAGGCCCCGCCGGCGGCCGTCGAAGGTCCCGCCACAGGCCCCGCGATCGATGCCACCTCAGCCACGAGCGAGGCGCTCGGCGATCCCGCGCAGCAACAGCGCCGACCCGAACCGGCCTGATTCCCCGCCATCCGACGACCTCGCAGCAGGGCAGCGCACAGGTCGTTCCCGGTCAGTCCTCCGTCGAGCAGCGCCACGCGCGAAAGCGCAGCCTGTCCCGGCGCGGGTTCGCCTACCGGCTGCTGGGAGCCGGCGGGCTGATCGTCCTCGCCTTCGTCATCGGCCGACGACCGGAGCTGGAACCTGCCGAGATCGTTACCGGTCTGGCAGCGATCGTGGCGATGGTCGGTGCCCTGGATGCCGGCGTTCGGGCCTACCGGATCAATATGGGCACCAGCCCTCGCAAACCACAGGTGGCCGCCAGCGGACTGCCCGATGAGCAATCGTTGGCATTTGCCCCCCTCGTTCGACTGGGCGCGCGCGAGCGGGAACTCGCGGAATACATTTCTGCGCTGCCCACGGAGGTGTCGGGCGACACCTGGCAGCAGGCATCTGCCGCGGTTCGCGCGCTGCGGACCCATGCCGCGCGCATAACCTCGGCCGAAGCATCGCCAGGCAGCAAGTCATCAGGAGGTACGGCGTCCGCGTCGACCAAGGACCTGGACCTGTTCGCGTCACGGCTGCGGGAGGGCGTCTCGGCCTACGACAAGTTGACCGCGACGGCCGGCGAGCTGGCCGGACCCGAGGCGGACGCCAAGGTGTCCGGCAATGCAGCGCTCCGATTGGCCGATGCAACTGACGCCCTGGTGGGGATGACCCGCGGTCTGGCGTCATGAGCTCGGGTAAGACCACACTCGGCGCGCTGGGTCAGTGCACCGGCGGCAGCCATCCCTCGAGTTCAGGTCGCTGCCAGTTCTCGCCGACCGTGGTTGACGCGGCCAGCCACGATCCGAGTTCGGGTTGGGCGAACTTCGCATGTTTGTGCTTGAGCCAGATGCCGTAGGAGTTGCCTTCCTGCAGATGCTTGATCAGCACCTTGCGGGCGAACTCGTCCTCCCGGCCTTCCGGTATGTCGAAATGGATCTTCAGGAAGGCATTGGTGTAACGGTCGAAGACGGCGTTCATCCCGCCCTCTTGCATCAGATGGATGTCCTCGACCAGGGTGCGGTCGAACTGATACGGGAAGGTGCGTCCGGTCAGTTCCTCGGTGTCGATGCCCTTGTTGGTGGTGAGTTTGCGGCCTGAGGTGTCGAAGTCGTCAGCCACGGGGCGACCCCCCGTACCCGTCGTTGGCCACGTGCTTGGCGAGCAGGTCCTTGATCTCGGCCAGGGTCTGTTCCTCGGTGATCCCTGGGATGTACTTCGTGCCGGCCAAGGGCACCTTGGCCATAGCCGCGGCCTCGACCGTCAGCGCACAGAGATCCTCCGGCTCGAGACTGTGCACGTCGGTCTTCCCGCATGCCCGCGCGAGCATCTGCACCTCGAGGGTCAGGGTGTGCAGGAAGTTGTAGACCCGCTCGGCCCCCTCGTCGACGTTCAGGCGCTTGCGCAGTTCCGGGTCCTGCGTGGTGACCCCGACCGGGCAGCGTCCGGTGTGGCAGTGGTAGCAGGAGCCGGCCGGTACGCCGACGGTGCCCTCGTAGTCGGTGACCCCGGGAATTTCCTTGTTGCAGTTGAGCGCGATCAGCGCCGAGTGGCCGATCGCGATGGCGTTGGCGCCCAGTGCGAGCGCTTTGGCCACGTCGCCACCGTTACGAATCCCACCAGCGACGACGAGATCGATCTCGTCGGCCAGGCCTACGTCCTCCAGGGCGCGCCGCGCCTCCGGAATCGCGGCCATCAGCGGAATGCCGGTTTCCTCAGTAGCGATGTGCGGGCCGGCTCCGGTGCTGCCCTCCGCGCCGTCGAGGTAGATGATGTCGGGGCCGCACTTGGCGGCCATGCGTACGTCGTCGTAGACCCGGGCGGCCCCGAGCTTGAGCTGGATCGGCACCTGGTAGTCGGTCGCTTCCCGGATCTCCTGGATCTTCAACGACAGGTCGTCGGGACCGAGCCAGTCCGGATGGCGAGCTGGCGAGCGTTGGTCGATACCTGCTGGCAGGGAGCGCATCTCGGCCACCTGTTCGGTGACCTTCTGGCCCATCAGGTGCCCACCGAGGCCGACCTTGCAACCCTGGCCGATGAAGAACTCGATCGCATCGGCCAGCATCAGGTGATGCGGGTTGAATCCGTACCGGCTTTGGATCACCTGGTAGTACCACTTGGTCGACAGGTCCCGCTCCGGCGGGATCATGCCGCCTTCCCCCGAACACGTGGCTGTTCCCGCCATCGATGCGCCCTTGGCCAATGCCATCTTGGCCTCGAGGGACAGGGCTCCGAAGCTCATTCCCGTGATGTAGATGGGAATGTCCAACTCGATCGGGTTCTTCGCGTAACGAGCACCGAGCACGGTCTTGGTCTCGCACTTCTCCCGATAGCCCTCGATGACGAACCGAGTCAGCGTGCCGGGCATGAACATCAATTCGTCCCAATGCGGGATCGGCTTGAACATGGAGAAGCCGCGCATCCGGTACCTGCCGAGCTGAGCCTTCGTGTGTATGTCGTCCATGACGGTCGGAGTGAAGATGCGGCTCTGACCCAGGGGTCGACCCATCGGGCGCTCGGTCGGCGTAGGGAGGTTTTCCTGCCCAGTCATTCGGTGCTCCTGAAACGTCAGAGGACGAGCTTGCGTTCGTGCGGCTCGAGGTTGTCGTAGTTCCACAATTTCTTCCCGCAGACGAACTTGCGGAACGAGTCCGGACGGTCCATGCCGTAGATGCCGAACTTGCGGTTGATCATCTCCTCGTCGTCGGGGCCCATCTCTGCCTCGACGCAGTCGACGCCCAGCGAGGCCACCGTGCCGCCGACATAGATCGCACCGTCATACATCGAGTCGCCCAGGCCGTGGCCGGCGTTGCCGCAGATGATTTGCCGGCCTCGCTGCATCATGAATCCGGTGTTGGCGCCGGCGGTCCCACCGACGATGATCGTGCCGCCCTTCTGGTCGATGCCCGTACGAGCGCCGACCTGGCCGCGAATCACCAGGTCGCCGCCGCGCAGAGCGGCACCGGTCAGCGAGCCGGCGTTCTTGTCGATCACCACGACACCGGCCATCATGTTCTCGGCCACCGCCCAGCCCACCCGCCCCGTGATGTGGATCTCCGGGCCGTCGATCAGTCCGCAACCGAAGTACCCGAGGCTGCCTTCGATCCGGATCCGGCAGCGGATCAGCAGGCCGACAGCCAGTGAGTGCTTGGCGCCGGGGTTGCGCAGGGTCACCTCGGTGATCCCCTCGCCGTAGATGAGCCGGCGGAGTTCCAGGTTCACCTGGCGGGTCGTGAGAGGTTCGGCGTCCAGTTCGGCTGCATCGCCGGTGACGATGGCCGAGTTGGGCGCCTCGGCATCCGGCTCGGCCAGGCCGCGGACGTCGTAGGCGGTGGTCCGCCTACTCTGATTCGTTGATTTCATCGCGACCACACAAGGACCTCGGACTCATACGGGTCATAGGTGTCGATCTCGTGGTTGATGATCGCCCTGATCGCCATCTCCTCCGAGGCCAGGGCCACCATGTCGTCACTCTCGAACAGGACGAGTGGCTTTGCCGCCATCTCGTCCTTGGCCACACCGAGACTGTCGTCGGTGACCACGAGGTAGGTGAACACCCCGTCGAGATCCTGCAAGCTCTGCTTCATCGCGGTCTCCAACGACAGCCCGTCGGTGAGCCGCTCGGCGATATATACCGCGATGATCTCCGAGTCACATTCGGACTGGAATCGGTGACCGTTCTGTTCGAGCCGTCGGCGCCACTGGTGGTAGTTGGTCAACTGACCGTTGTGCACCACGGCCACATCGGAGAATGGATAGGCCCAGTACGGATGTGCCCCGGCGATGTCGACGTCGGACTCGGTTGCCATCCGGACGTGACCGATTGCGTGCGTCCCACGGAAGTCTCCGAGCCGATACTGCTCGGAGACCGTCTCGGCGTCACCCAGATCCTTGATGATCTCCAACGAGTGGCCCAGGGAGAGGACCTCGGCGCCCGGTACGTCCTCGACGTAGTCGGTCAGCGGCTTGAGATCACCCTCGTAGCGGAATGTCGCCCGGTAGGCATACTGCGACTCGCCTTCCATCCGGTCGACCGTGGCGCCGATCTTGTTCAGGCGCTCCTCGACCTCCCGGCGGCTGTTCTCCAACCGTTCCTCGTAACCGAAATGGGAAGTCTCGTTCGGGTTGGCCAGTTTGAACCGCATCACGAGCAGATCGCTGGGCTGGCCGTACAGGGCATATCCGGTGGAATCCGGGCCGCGGTGTTTCATCGCTTGGAGCATGCTGGTCATCTCGGCACCAACGTCACCGTCACGGCCCTTGTGGATGATGCCTGCAATACCGCACATGTGGAGCTCCCTTCCCGGGTCGTCCCGGGTCATTCGCCGATCGGGTCTGCCTTGGGTCAGGGCAAAATGTCCAAGTACTCCTTGATGTCCCAGTCGGTCACGGTTGCGCAATGCCGTTCCCACTCGTCGCGTTTGTAGTGCTCGAAGACCCTGTACATGTCGCCGGGCATTGCCGAGCGGATGACGTCGTCGGCACGCAACGCGCGCAGCGCATCGCCGAGGTTCATCGGAATCTTGTGAACGTCCTTGCCCTCGGCCATTGCTTCGTAGATGTTGCGCTCCTCCGGGGGGCCGGGGTCGAGTTTGCGCTCGATGCCGTCGGCCATCGCGATGATCAATGCGGCCATCGAGAGGTACGGGTTCACCGATGAGTCCACCGAGCGGTATTCGAACCGGTCAGGCGCGCTGACCCGCAGGGCCGTCGTGCGGTTCTGATAGCCCCAGTCGGCATAGAGCGGTGCCCAGAAGCCCGCGTCCCACAGTCGCCGATAGGAGTTCACGGTCGGTGACGTGATGCAGGTCAGCGCGTCCAGATGTTCCAGGACGCCACCGATCGCGTTGAGCCCGAGCTTGCTCGGCTGACGCGGGTTGTCACCCTCAGGGAGGAATGCGTTGCGATCGCCTTCCCAGAGGGAGATGTTGTGGTGGCAACCGTTCGCCGATACCCCGGTGAAGGGCTTGGGCATGAAACAGGGAAAGAGGTTGAATTCACGGCCGACCTGTTTGCAGATCTGGCGGTATGTGGTCAGCCGGTCGGCCGTGGCCTCGGCGCGGTCGAACTGCCAGTTCAGCTCGAGTTGGCCGGGGGCATCCTCGTGGTCCCCCTGGATCATGTCCAGGCCCATCGCCGTGCTGTATTCGATGACCCGGTGGATGACCGGTTGTAACTCGGAGAACTGGTCGATGTGGTAGCAGTAGGGCTTGGTCTTGCCCTCCACCGACGGGGTGCCGTCCGGGTTCATCTTGAGCCACATCATCTCGGGCTCGGTTCCTACCCGCAGATGCAACCCGGTGCGCTTTTCGAAGTCGGCGTGGATGCGCCCGAGGTTGCCCCGGCAGTCCGATGTCAGGAACGCCCCGGGGTCCTCCTCCTCCTCACGGCCACGGAAGAGCGTGCAGAACACCCGCGCGGTCTTGGGATCCCAAGGGAGCACGCAGAATGTGTCCACGTCGGGGACGCCGATCAGTTCGCGAGACTCGGCGCCGTAGCCGATGTAGTCGCCCTTACGGTCGATGAACAAGTTGGCCGTGGCGCCGTAGACAAGCTGGAAACCCTTGCGCGCGAACGTTTCCCAGTGGGCGGCGGGTGCTCCCTTGCCCATGATCCGCCCGGTTACCGAGACGAACTGGAAATACAGGTACGTGATCCCGCTCGCATCGATCTCCCGACGGATCCGCTCGATCGACTCCTGACGACCATCCTGGGCAACGAAGTCCTCGATGTCGGTGCTCAATGGGCCTCCTTGGGTCGGCCCGGGTGTGGGCCCATCGGAAATCCTATTCACAGGCAGTAAACTCTGTCCTCTCACAGGAGACAACCATTTCCAATTTCCGCGGGCCTTTCATGGTGGCAAAGGGAGCTCGGTCACGCACCGGGGTTAGCGTTCAACCCAGCACCTACCCTCGAGTCGGGAGGCTCGAGCCCAAGACGATGTCGAAGGGGGAACGTGGTGGCGGTCAACCCTGTTCAGACGGCGGAGGCCGATGAGCCGGACTCCTCGGAGCCCACCTCGCAGGCATCCGCCCTGGCTCAGTCCTTGGGCGCGATCATCGCCGAGCGTGTCCGAGAGTTCCGGCACGGCCACGGCTGGACAGTCGGCGTCCTGGCCAGACAGAGCGGGCTGTCCAAGGGAATGCTCTCCAAGATCGAGAACGCCCAGTCCTCCCCGAGCTTGGCTACTCTGGCCAGGCTCTCCGATGCCCTTGGTGTACCGGTCACTGCCTTCTTCCGCGGACTGTCCGAGGAGCACGACCTGGTCTACGTCAAGGCCGGCGGTGGCTTGGACATCCAGCACAAGGGCTCAGGTCCCGGCCATCGTTACCAGATGCTCGGCACGATGCGGGCGCCCTATGACAGCCTCGAGCCGATGCTGGTGACCTTGACCGAGCGCACCGAGGTGTTTCCGCTCTACCAGCACGCCGGCACCGAACTCCTATTCATGATCAGCGGCAAGATGGAGTACTGCTACGGGGACTCGCGCTACCTGCTCGAGCCGGGTGACGCGATCCAGTTCGTCGGCGAGGTCCTGCACGGGCCAGGTGAGCTGATCACCCTGCCGATCCAGTTCCTGGCCGTGAAGTCGGTCAGTCCGGGCGGCTGATCCGTCGCCGACTCGAGAAGCCTCGTTTCATCCCACGGTCGGATGTTGACCTGGCTTACTCCCTGGCTTCTCGTTCGGCAGTGCGTCCGGGCTCCGGGCGATGCCCTTCGCCAACCCTGGCCTCCACGGCCTCCATGTCCTCGGCGGTGTCCAGGTGTGAAACGCCACCGAAGTGCATGGCCCGCTCCATCCCTACCTGGCTGTAGAGCTCGATCGCGTCGTCGTACTCCTCGTTCTCCTCGCGCATCTGCAGGAAGTGCCAGCTGACTAGTAGGAGCAGGCTGATGACGACCAATGCCACCTCCAAGCCGGGGAAGGGATAGAGCGTCGTGATGTCGGCCGGATCCGTGAACGAATCGAGGCCGGTGCCCGCGAGATTCACTTCGTGATCCTCCTGTCCTCGCGCGACGTCGCTCCCGGAGGCTCGTCCAATCGACCGGCCACCTGCTGGTTGAACCCGCCGGCGATCTCGCGCTCCACCTCAGCGAAACCGCCTTCGGCCTCGCTGCTCTGGAAGTAGGGATAGGCGTTGCCGTATCGATGCGTGTCCAGCCCGGCAAGCTCGACCGCCCGGGGCACCCGCAGCAACCCGAACCGGTTCAGCAGCTTCGCCACGCCGAAGGCGGGCAAGAACCCGAGCACGAAGAACATGATGATGGCCCCGAGCAGGTTGCCGAGTGGGTTGATGGCAGGGAACCCGTCGGGGGTGGTGAACCACGCGGAAGTGCCCTCCACCGGCGCGGCCGCCGGATAACCCCAGAGCATGAAACCTGCCACCACGACACCGAAGAATCCGGCGTACCCGTGCACGGCAACGGCCCCGACGGCGTCGTCGATGCGGAAACGACGCTCCACGTAGTAGTGCAGTTTGTAGGCCAGGCCCGCGCCGACCGCACCGATCAGCATTGCCTGTAGCGGGTGGTAGAGGTCGTTGCCGGCCGAGGCAGCAATGATTCCGGCCAGGCCACCCGACAGCGTCCAGAACGGGTCGGCCTTGCTCAGGACGAAGGCAGCCATCATCCCACCGGACAGGGACATCAAGAAGTTGAACGTGATTCCGGACAGCGTGGTCGGCATCAGGTAGATGTTGGTGGCCGAGAAGTAGGAGCCGGATTCGCCCCCGACGTCGAGGATGGGGATGTTGCACGCCGCATAGAAGCCCCAGAACCCGGTGAAAATCAACAATAAGCCGACGCAGGTCATCCACACGTTGTGCGGCTTGATCTCCCGGACCTCACCGTTGGGGCCGAACTTTCCGATCCGAGGGCCCAGAACGATCACCACCGCCAGCGCGGTACCGCCGGCGACCGCGTGGATGACGCCGGAGGCGTAGGCGTCGTGATAGCCCATGATCTGCACCATCCAGCCGCTGGGCGACCAGCCCCAGGCCGCGTCGATGATCCAGGTGATAGATCCGAGCATCACGGCGAAGATGAAGAACGCGCCCATGCGCACTCGCTCGATGATGGCGCCGGACACGATCGAGGCGGCAGTCCAGGAGAAGAGCAGGAAAGCTGCCCAAAACACTCCGTTGATCCGGTCCTGCATGTTCGGCCCCATGGACTCAGACCACGGTGCGCCGAGATCAACTGCCTCCGGGATGATCCCGCCGGTGATACCCGGCCCGTTGGGCAGCGCGAAGTAGAGGTACCAGCCGAAGAGGAAGAAGGTGATCGTGACCAGCGGGATCACCATGATGTTCTTCATGAGTGTGGCTCGGATGTTCTTGCGGCGGGCCACCCCCACCTCGTACACGGCGAATCCGACGTGGATGAGGAACATCATCACGACCGTCACCCAGAAGTAGAACTCGGTGAAGATGACGTTCAGTGCGCCCAACTCATCGCCCATGAGGCTGGCCCTTCTCCGATCACGAGTGTGATGTGCGAACCGGGTCCAAAGCGATTGGAGACTAGAGCACCGGTCAGACGGGTAACAACCCCTTAGTGCAACCCTGTTTCACCGCAGGAAATTAGTCAGCGAGCAGGGTGCGTGTTGCCGAAGACGATCCCTCGCAACTGCTTGCGAGTGCGCTCGATGTGTTCGGCCATGGACGCCGCGGCGCCGCCGGCGTCCCGGCTGCGGACTGCGTCATAGATGCCTTGGTGGTCCCGGATGGTCTCGTCGATCGGTTCCACGAATGTCAATACGTCATGCGGGCTGAACAACTCACCGCGAATCGCATAGATCGCATTCGCCAGACGGACGTTGCCGGCAGCCGCGGCCAGTCCCCCGTGGAATTGCGAGTCGGCGAGCCGAAAGCTCGCGCGCCCAGCCGTTCGGGACAGGTTCTTGATCGCTGCCCGCAGGACGGTCAGGTCATCGCTGGTGCGGTGGGCTGCGGCTAGCCGAGCGGTATGGCACTCCAGCGCGATCCGGAAGTCGATGATGTCGTCGAAGGCGCCGGCTTGGTCGCGCATCCGGGCTCGCCAGCTCTCGACCGGGCGGTGCAACTCGGTGATGAACGTGCCGCCTTTGGCACCCCGGCGCACCTGGACATATCCGTCCTCGACCAGCAGTTTGATCGCCTCGCGAAGGCTGATCCGGGAAACCCCGAGCTGCTCGGCGAGTTCTCGCTCTGAAGGCAGACGATCGCCAGGGCCCACCTCGCCCCGGTGGATCATGCTGCGCAGGTGTTCGGCAACCCCCTGCGTCAGGGTCACGGACGTGACGATCCGGGCCATTTCCGCAGGGTATCCGCCCAGTTGGGAGTGGTCGGGCGCCAGCGGAAGAGATAAGGTCCGAAACCCGGACCAATGGGTGGAGGTGCGCATGTGCGGGATAGTGGGACTTCATCTCAAGTCACCCGAGCTGCACCCGCAGTTGGGTGAGTTGATCGCTCCGATGCTGGACTGCATGAGCAGCCGCGGCCCGGACTCCGCCGGCGTGGCACTCTTTGCCGAGGCCCCGCCGGGTCGAGTCAAGCTATCCCTGCACGCCACGGATGGCACGGACTGGGAGGCGTTGGGACGCTCGATTGCGCAGGACACGGCCGCGGCGGTCTCGGTCGAGGCGCTGGGGGACGTCGCGATCCTGGCCGTCGATGCCGACACCGACACTGCCGTGGGGAGCGTTCGAAAACTCCGCTCGTCAGTGAGGCTCGTGGGTGTCGGCCGCACCATGGAGATCTTCAAGGACGTGGGTCTGCCGCGGGACATCATCACCCGCTACGGCATCGAGAAGCGGCAGGGCTTCCAGGCCGTCGGTCACACCCGAATGGCGACCGAGTCGGCCGTTACGACCGAGCACTCTCACCCTTTCGCTCCTGCTGTCGATATTGCCTTGGTGCACAACGGCTCCTTCTCGAACCCGGCCACAGTTCGACGGCGTCTGGAACGTGAAGGGATTCGGTTCGACACGGACAACGACTCCGAGGTCTGCGCGAGATACGTGGCCCGCCAGATGCAGCACGGTGCCGATCTCGGTGAGGCCCTGCGCATGGTCCAGAAGGAGCTCGATGGATTCTTCACGCTGCTGGTCGCCACCGACAGACAGTTCGCCGTCCTGCGGGACTCCTTCGCCTGCAAGCCGGCGGTGATCGCCGAGACGGACAACTACGTGGCCATGTCCTCGGAGTATCACGCGCTGGCCGGCCTTCCGGGGATCCAGAACGCGCGGGTCTTCGAGCCGGCGCCGGAGGAGGTGTACACGTGGACCCGGTGACATTCAGCTGCGCCGAGATGTCGACACGGGAGCTGAATTCCGCGCTGGCCGACCTACCGGACGGAGCCAGCGTCCGCGTGCTCGAGCCGTGGGGGCGGCACAACATTGCCGTGGGCCTTACCAACCGGATCACGATCGAGATCGAGGGGAACGCCGGCTACTTCACCGGGGGACTGGGCGAAGGTCCCGACGTGACCGTCGACGGTTTCGTCGGTTGGTCGACCGGCGAGAACTTGATGAGCGGGACGATTCGGGTACTCGGCAACGCCTCCGAGTGCACCGGCGCATCGGCGCACGGTGGCGCGATCGTCGTGCACGGCGACGCCTCCAGCCGAACCGCCATCTCGCTGAAGGGTGCCAGCGTCCTGGTGGCAGGCGACGTCGGGCACATGAGTGGCTTCATGGGCCAGGCCGGGGTGCTCCTGGTCGGTGGGAATGCAGGCAGCGGACTGGGTGACTCGCTCTACGAGACGGTGATCTACGTGGCCGGAACGATCGCATCCCTCGGTGCCGACGCCAGGGTCGAGGACCTCAACGAATCAGACGTCAAGGTCGTCCAGGACCTCGTTGACCTTGCCGGCTTCGACCACATCGACCCGGAGAAGGTGACCCGGGTCGCCTCGGCCCGCGAGTTGTACAACTTCGACGCACTCACCGAGCAGAAATACTGATCCTCCGGATGGACGCCATGCAGCCCGGTCACACCTTTTCCCCCGAGGTGATCGCGAAGATCCAACGGATGGCGCGCGATGGCCATTACGAGATCCGGGGGTGGGGGGCCCAACGGCAGCTACCGACCTTCGATGACTTGCTCCTGCTGACGGCCTCCATTTCCCGTTATCCGCTGGAGGGCTACCGCGAAAAGTGTGAAACGCGCACCGTGCTCGGCGGACGCTACGCGAGCAAGCCGATCGAGCTGAGTGTGCCGATCACGATCGCGGGGATGAGCTTCGGCGCACTGTCGGCGGCGGCCAAGACCGCGCTGGGGCTGGCCGCGACCGAGGTAGGGACCTCAACCACCACCGGCGACGGAGGGATGTCGGAGGAGGAGAGGGAAGCCTCGAAGATCCTGGTCTACCAATGCCTGCCGTCCCGGTACGGGTTCAAGCCTCGAGATCTGCGGCGGGCTGATGCCATCGAGATCGTGATCGGTCAGGGTGCAAAACCAGGCGGCGGCGGCATGCTGTTGGGGCAGAAGGTCAGCGAACGGGTTGCCAGCATGCGGACGTTACCCCCGGGGATCGATCAACGCTCGGCCTCCCGACATCCTGACTGGGTTGGACCCGACGATCTGCGGATCAAGATCGAGGAACTGCGGGAAGCGACGTCGTGGGAGAAACCGATCTATGTGAAGCTCGGCGCGACCCGCGTGACGCATGACGTCAAGCTGGCCTGCGCGGCTGGAGCAGACGTGGTTGTGGTCGACGGGATGCAGGGCGGCACAGCCGCTACTCAGGATGTGTTCATCGAACATGCCGGGATTCCGACGCTGCCTGCAGTGCGGCTGGCGGCCGAGGCGCTGCGCGACATCGGCCTGGACGGCGAGGTCCAGCTCATCGTCTCCGGGGGGATCCGCAGCGGCGCGGACGTTGCCAAGGCGCTGGCTCTCGGCGCTGATGCGGTCGCCATGGGACTGGCGCCATTGATCGCGCTCGGCGCCAGCAGTGCCACCTACACCCTGGACGGGGTCACCCACGACGTCACTGAGGAATACCACGCTCTCGGCACAGCACCCGGCTATTACCACCACATGCACACGGGCCGGGATCCCATCGGGATCGCCACCCAGGATCCCGAGCTGGAGGCACGCTTGGACCCGGTTGCCGGAGCCCGCCGGGTGGTGAACTATCTGCGTTCGGTGACCATGGAGCTGACCACACTTGCCCGGGCCTGCGGCAAGTCCGACGTACACAATCTGGAGCCCGAGGATCTGGTTGCGCTCACCATCGAAGCAGCCGCGATGGCCGGCGTCCCGCTCGCTGGAACGGACTGGATTCCCGGTCGACCACTGTGAAACGCCAATCAATCTCCGAGGAGTGGACATGACCGATACCCGCGATGACCTGCGGGCCCGGGCCGAGCAAGACGGGATCGAGTTCTTTCTCGCCATGTTCGTCGATCTGCATGGAAAGCCGTGTGCCAAGGCGGTGCCGATGGGCAGCTTCGACATGCTGATGGACGGCGGGGCGGGGTTCGCAGGCTTCGCCGCAGGCGATCTGGGACAGTCCCCGGCCGACCCGGACATGACTGTGCTGCCCGATCCTGCCTCCTACACCCCGGTTCCTTGGAAGCCGGGAGTGGCGGTGCTGCACTGCGATCCACAGGTCGAGGGCAAACCATGGCCGTATGCACCGCGCGTCATTCTGAAGCGTCAACTCGACCACCTGGCCCAGGAGCGCGGCTGGAAGTTGAAGATGGGAATCGAGGCCGAATACTCCCTGCTCCGACGCACCGAGAGCGGCGGGTACGAAGTAGCTGATGCGCTGGACACCGCAGCCAAACCTTGTTACGAGGTCAAGGGCCTGACCAGGATGTGGGATTTCCTTTCCACGGTGTCTCGCAATATGAACGTGCTGGGCTGGGGGAACTACGCCAACGACCACGAAGACGGCAACGGGCAGTTCGAGAACAACTTCACCTACGACGAGGCGCTGACCACCGCGGATCGGACCATCTTCTTCCGGTACATGGTGCACATGCTGGCCCATGACGCCGGGATGACTGCCACGTTCATGCCCAAACCGTTCGGGAACGTGACCGGTAACGGCCTGCACATCCATCAGAGTCTGTGGACGTTGGAAGACGAGCCGCTGTTCGTGGGCGATGGCGAGGATCGGCACGGGCTGGGCCTGTCCGAACTCGCCTATTCCTACATCGCCGGACTCATCGAGCACGGCCGGATGCTGAGCGCGGTCATCTGCCCCACGGTCAATTCGTACAAGCGAATCGGTGTG
>Ga0190275_10001098_pt1 | contig 20745 bp, 19 predicted proteins | sample Popmic550T_FD_133745 | JGI IMG/M metagenome (GOLD analysis project Ga0190275, IMG submission 133745) | Populus adjacent soil microbial communities from riparian zone of Yellowstone River, Montana, USA - 550 T | ecosystem: Environmental > Terrestrial > Soil > Riparian zone > Trees stand | place...
CCCGCCGGCGCCCAGCCCGAGCTGCCCGGTGTCGCCGACCCCCGCCCCGGAGAACACGACGCCGACGCCGGACGGCACGACGCCGACCCCGGCGAGCACCCCGGTGGCCACGGAGTCGACGCCGAGCTGAGCCCTGAGGTGCCCTAAATCGGGCTCTGAACGTTAAGATTTTCCATCTCCGGTCCAGACCGGAGCGTGGGTGGTACCGGCTCGCTGAGCGTGAGCGGAGACCGTTCGGCGCAGTTTCGCGACCGTTGGGCTATCGCCTCAGGTAACTTTCCGTCGCTCCTCGGTAACTTTATGGCGCATGGGTCGTTGGGGGAACTATGCGCCTAACCCGTAGTGGAAACCGTCGGGTCAAAATAATCATCGCTTCGCTGTGCACGGCCCCCCTCCTGGTGGGAGCCATCGTCACAGTCGCCTCGGGTGGAGCCGGTGCCTCCGGCCAGCTCGCGGCGGACAGCCCGGTCGCCCCTTCGCCTGGAGCCGGACTGAACAGCGGTGAATTCGACGAACTGACGATGATCGTCCCGCAGCGTCCTGGAGTGGACGGCCGGATCGGATCTGACAAGCCTGCCCGGGCCGACGTGCCCGTCCAGGGTGCTACTGACGGCCGGTCTGTGGTCCGGCCGGGACGACCGGGTGCCGTCAACGGCATCCCGCGCGGGGTTTTCCCCGCCTACCGCCGGGCCACCGCGAATCTCGCCGTGGTCCGCCCCAACTGTGGGCTCACCTGGCCACTCCTGGCCGGGATCGGCAAGGTCGAGTCCGACCACGCCGCCGGCGGCAAGGTCGACGTCGCCGGTACTACCCGCGGCAAGCTGCTGGGCCCGGTGCTCAACGGCCGCAGCGGCACCGCCCGGATCAAGGACTCCGACAAAGGCCGGTACGACGCCGACCTGACCTGGGACCGGGCAGTCGGCCCGATGCAGATCATCCCGGGCGTCTGGAACGAGTTCGGCGCCGACGGCAACGGAGACGGCTACCGCAACCCCAACAACGTGTACGACGCGGTCACGACGGTCGCTGTCTACCTGTGTTCCGAGGGTGACGACCTGAAGCGCCCGCGCGACCTGGTCGCCTCCCTCCTGCGGTACCAGCACTCCAAGGACTTCGTCGCCACCGTGCTGCGCTGGATGCGCGTCTACAGCAAGAGCGCCGTCCTGGTGCCGAACGCGACGGGCAAGCTGGCCACGCCCAAGTCGACCGGCAACGTCGAGAGCCAGGTGGATCCGCGCGAGGTTCCGGAGGTACCGGACGACACCACCACCGTGGCGCCGACCGCGAAGCCGAGTGTGCCGGGCACGACCACCAAGCCGTCCATTCCAGACCCGATCGACCTGCCGTCCGAGCGGCCGACCCGGCCGACCCAGACGCCGACCGGCAAGCCGACCGTGACGCCGACGCCGACCCCCACACCGACTCCGACGCCCACGCCGACCCCCACGCCCACTCCGACCGAGACACCGACTCCGACCCCGACCGAGACGCCGTCCGGCTCGCCCTGCGCGGCCGAGACGAACCCCACTCCCTGCACCCAGGGCAGCGGCTCGCACGGCTGATGCTGTTCCGGTTACGGTCGGCTTATGACCGAGACCGGTGTACTACGGCTCGCCGGCACGGTCCTGCCGGCCGGTGAGCAGCAGGACCTCTACTTCAGTGGCGGGCTGGTCGTCGACCGGCCCGCCACTGCTGACGTCACCACCGTCAGTACGGGCGGCTGGATCGTGCCTGGCCTGGTGGACGCGCACTGCCACATCGGCCTGGACCAGCACGGCGCGGTCGACCGGGCGGTCCAGGAGCAGCAGGCGATCATCGATCGCGACGCGGGTGCGCTACTGGTCCGTGACGCCGGCTCTGCCGCCGACACCCGCTGGATCGACGATCGGGAAGACCTGCCGAAGATCATCCGGGCGGGCCGGCACATCGCCCGCTCCAAGCGCTACCTCCGCAACTACGGCTGGGAGATCGAGCCGGACGAGCTGGTCGCGTACGTCGAGCAGGAGGCCCGCCGCGGCGACGGCTGGGTCAAGCTGGTCGGCGACTGGATCGACCGCGACGCCGGCGACCTGACCCCCTGCTGGCCGCTAGAGGCACTGACCGCGGCGATCGCCCGGGCCCACGAGCTCGGCGCCCGAGTCACTGCCCACGTTTTCGGTGAGCACGCCCTGCCCGACCTGCTAGCCGCCGGTATCGACTGCATCGAGCACGGCACCGGAGTGCTGCCGACCATGCTCGACCAGATGGCCGCCCACGGCGTCGCAGTCGTCCCGACGCTCGTACAGCTCGAAAACTTCCCCCTGTACGCCGACCAGGCGGCGACCAAGTTCCCCTTGTACGCCGACCACATGCGTGACCTCTACACTCGCCGGCTCGACACCCTGCGCTCCGCCTTCGAGGCCGGAGTACCGGTGTATGCGGGGACAGATGCGGGTGGTGTGCTCGGGCACGGCCTGGTCGCCCAGGAGATCCAGGCACTCACCACCATCGGCATGACCGGCGAGCAGGCTCTGGCTGCCGGCTCCTGGGCTGCCCGCGACTGGCTTGGCGCCCCTGCCGACCTAGCTCCAGGCAACCCGGCCGACCTGGTCGTGTACGCCGAAGATCCGCGCGCCAACCCGGACGTCCTCACCCACCCCGAGTTCATCGTTCTCCGCGGCCACGTCTACAAGCCCTGACCCGTCGAAATGGCAGGATTCGCGGCGAAACAGCTCCGTAATTGAACAATCTCGGGCTGTCACGGGAAATATTGACGTAACTACTGGCCGAGGCGGAAGTTTTTGCCCTACCGTGAGTCGCACCCGCCGACGCCCCTCGGTGGGACGGACGTCGCGGGAGGCGCGGCGGACGTCGCAAGGGAAGGAACCCCGATGGGTAAGACCGCCCGAGTGCCCAGAATGACCGCGCTGCTCGCCGCAGCCGCCGCCGGAGCGATCGCGTTGAGCGGGGCTCTGCCCGGCAATGCCACGCCGGCGCCCGAAGCAACCGGATCGGCCGTGCCAGGTGACCTGGCCAAGGCCTTCGAAACAGCCGCCACCACGTACGACGTACCCCGTGAGGTGCTCGTCGGCGTCGGTTATGCCGAGTCCCACCTGGACGGCCACAACGGCCAACCCAGCCAGAGCAACGGCTACGGCCTGATGCACCTGGTCAGCAATCCGCTGAACCCGACGATGTCCGAGGCAGCCAAGCTGACCGGCCTGCCGGTCGAGAAGCTGGCCAAAGACTCCGCCGCCAACATCACCGGCGCCGCCGCCGTGCTGGACTCGTATGCCGACCAGGCCGGTCTGAGCGGCGAGGCTCGCAAGGACCTGGCCAAGTGGTACCCGGTGATCGCGAAGTACTCGCACTCCGCCGACGCCCCGACCGGCCGGCTCTACACCGACGAGGTCTACCGGATCATCGGTGCGGGTGTCGGTGCTGCAGGCGTCCGTACCGAGCCCAAGCGGGTCACTCCCGACCGCGGCGCCTACGCCAAGGTGGCCCCGCTCGGCACTCGCACACCGGCTTCCATCCAGGCCGTCGACTACCCGGGTGCGATCTGGAACGCGGCCAGTACGGCCAACTACCGGGCCGGCCGGAGCGCGGCGATCAGCACCATCGTCATCCACGTGACGCAGGGCTCGTACGCGGGCACCATCAGCTGGTTCAAGAACCCGGAGTCGCAGGTCAGCGCGCACTACGTGATCCGGTCCAGCGACGGCCAGGTGACCCAGATGGTGGCCGAGAAGGACACCGCCTGGCATGTCCGGAGTGCCAACCCCTACACGATCGGCCTGGAGCACGAGGGCTTCGTGTCGCAGCCGTCGTGGTTCACCGACGCGATGTACCGGTCGTCGGCCGCGGTGACCAGGAACATCGCCGACCGGCGCGGCATCCCGAAGGACCGCGCCCACATCAGGGGTCACAACGAGATCCCCGGCAACGACCACACCGACCCAGGTCCGCACTGGAACTGGACGTATTACATGCAGTTGGTCAACGGCAACCCGAACCCGCCGACGTACAACTTCACCACCTACGGCAGCGGGGTGCGGGTCCGCTCGGACGCCAAGCTGTCCGCATCGATCGTCACCACGCTGCCCGGCCCGACCCAGGTGTTCGTCACCTGCCAGAAGCAGGGCGACATGGTCACCGCAGAGGGCACCAGCAACAACTGGTGGTCGAAGCTGCGTGACCAGGGTGGCTACATGACCAACATCTACATCGACCACCCGGCAGCCCAACTCCCAGGCGTCCCCATCTGTCCCTAGACCGGCTGGTCCGGGACCCAGCAGTGCTGGGTCCCGGACCAGGGCCGCTGGGTACGATCCAGTAGAGGCCCGGGTGAAGAGTAGAGCCTGCTGTACCGACTAGAGCCGCCCTGTTGCTTCAGGATCGATGCTGACGACAACAGAGAGGTTCCCGCGATGCTCACCAAGATCCTGCGCCGAGGCTGGCCAGCCTGTAAGTACCTGCTGATCAGGTTCTTCATGGGGGTCTCGCTGCTCGCGGTGATGCCCATCATCGTGCTGTTCGGCTGGGCGAGCCCCAACATCACCGCGACCTTGGTCCGGCTGGCCAACAGGGAGCAGCTGGAGGCATCGAAGTACCTCGGCGTGCCGGATCAGCCGGTACTCCCCACGGCGGCGCCGCGACGGGCGGGCAATGTCGTCGCGCTGTTCCGGGACAAGGCCTTCCGTCGCAGTGTGGTCGTTCTGCTGATGCCGATCGTGATGATCCCTGAGCTGATCGTGGCGATGCTCGCGCTGACTGCGATCCCCGCGGCGCTCAGCAGCATGGTGCTGTGGCCACTCGACCCCGGCAACTTCAATCTGGTCGCTGTACCGATCGACAGCTGGTGGAAGTCGCTGGTCTTCGGGCCGCTCCAGATCCTGCTCGGCCTCGGTCTGCTCGGCTGGGTGGCTCCTGCTGTGGCCGGAGCTCATGCACGAGCCGTACGCCGCAAGCTAGCCCCCACTGCGGCTGAGGTGGAGGCGGCCCGCCTCGCCGAGCGGGTGGAGGAGCTGACGCGGACTAGGGCCGGTGCTGTCGACTCGCACGGCGCCGAGCTGCGCCGGATCGAGCGCGACCTTCACGACGGTACGCAGGCGCAGTTGGTCTCTCTGGCGATGCGGATCGGTATTGCCAAGCAGGCGATGGCCGACGATCCGGAGAAGGCGGCCAAGATCCTCGACGACGCCAGGGACGGGGCAGAGCAGGCCATGACCGAGCTGCGCGGCGTGCTGCGAACCATGTACCCGCCGATTCTCGCCGACCGCGGCCTGGCCGGTGCTGTCTCCGCCCTCTGCGCCCGCAGCCCGATCCCGGTCGAACTACGCGTCGGCGAGCTGGGCGCAGTACCGGCCTCAGTGGAAGCCGCTGCGTACTTCGTAGTGGCCGAATCCCTTACCAACATCACCAAGCACTCCGCGGCCGGCCATGTCGACGTACAGCTGGAGCGGCGAGGTCCGGAGCTCTACCTGGCCATCACGGACGACGGCATCGGTGGTGCCCGGGTCAACGACCAGGCGGACTCGCTGGGGCGGGGGAGCGGCCTGCATGGCATGGTGCACCGAGTGGAAGCGATCGATGGTCAGATGGAACTGCAGAGCCCGATCGGTGGGCCGACAACAGTCGAGGTGATCCTCCCGTGCGAGTAGTGATCCTGGAGGACAACCCGATCCTTGCGGAGGGCCTGGGCCTGCTGCTGGGCAACTCGGGGTTCGAGGTGGCCGCTGTCGCCGGCGACGCCGACGAGTTCAGCAAGGCGCTGGCGGAGCACGAGCCGGACATCGCAGTGGTCGACGTCCGGCTGCCACCGACCTTCACCGACGAAGGGCTGCGCGCTGCCATCGAGGCGCGCCGGGTCCGGCCCGGCTTCCCGGTGCTGGTCTTCTCGCAGTACGTCGAGGAGGTGTACGCCGCCGAGCTCCTGGCGGCCGGGAGCGAGGGAGTCGGCTACCTGCTCAAGGACCGGGTCTCCCGGGTCGACGAGTTCATGGAGGCCGTACGCCGGGTCGCGGCGGGCGGTACCGTCCTGGACCCCGAGGTCGTCAGCCAGTTGATGGTGAAGCGCAGCGACCCGCTGGAGCGCCTGACGCCGAGGGAACGTGAGGTGCTCGCTCTGATGGCCGAAGGGCTTGGGAACCTGGCGATCGCGCAGAAACTGGTGATCAGCGAGGGCGCGGTCCACAAGCACGTCGGCAACGTGTTCCTCAAGCTCGAGCTGCCGCCGACCGATTCCGGTCATCGGCGCGTTCTCGCCGTGCTTGCTCACCTCGGGCTTTGAGCAATTCCGGTCAGCGTCTTGACCACAGGTAGCCGCTAGGACACTCTCGGTCTAGAGAGCGCTCTCACCGCACCGAACCGCCCCTAGGTGAGGAGAGTCCAATGAAACTTCTGGCTGCCACCGTGCTCGTTGTGAGCGCGGTAACCGTACCGACCCAGGCTGTGGCCGCAACACCTGACAGACAAGCAGGGCCTGGCCAGCAACTCGCAGTACCGCAGCAGGCGACTGCCATGCGGACGGATCTTGGCCTGACCGAGCAGCAGGCCAAGGAACGCCTCAGGGCCGAGTCTGCCGCCACCAAGCTCGTCCCGATCGCCCAGCGCGCTGCGGGAGCTGCCTTCGGCGGTACTTGGTACGACGCCGCTCGGGAACGGCTGGTCGTTGGTGTGACCAACTCAGCCGCAGCGGACGCAGTACGGGCTACTGGCGCTGAGGCGGCCGTAGTACCGGTGACTGCCAAGCAGCTCGATCAGCGGAAGGCTGCTGTCGACAAGCTGGCTGGGAAGGCAGTGCCGGCCGCAGTGAGTGGTTGGATGGCCGACCCTCGCACAGGCAGCGTTGTCGTGAATGTCCAAGCAGGTAAGCGTTCCCAGGCTGTTGAAGCCTTTGTGGCCAAGGTCTCCAAGGCTGGTGCAGTGACGGTCCGGGAGGTGGCTGCGCAAGCACCGCGGACCTTTGCCGCTGGGACGGTCGGGGGAGACCCGTACTACACCGGCAACGTCCGCTGCTCGATCGGCTTCTCTGTGCATGGCGGGTATGTCACCGCTGGCCATTGCTCGGGTGCGGGTGCCAGGACGCGAGGATGGGACGGTTCGGCTCAGGGAGTCTTCCGTGGGTCGTCCTTCCCCGGCAACGACTACGCCTGGGTGCAGATCGACAGTGGCTGGTGGACGGTGCCCGTAGTACTCGGCTGGGGTCAGACCAGCGACCGGTTGGTCCGCGGCTCGTGGGAAGCTCCGGTCGGTACGTCGGTCTGCCGCAGCGGGTCGACCACGCACTGGCACTGCGGCACGATCCTGGCCAAGAACGAGACCGTGAACTACGGCAACGGCCGGCTGTTCTACGGCGCCACCAAGACCAACGTGTGCGCTGAAGGTGGCGACTCGGGTGGCTCCTTCATCACTGGTGACCAGGCGCAGGGCGTGACGTCCGGCGGCTGGGGCAACTGCAGCAGCGGTGGCGAGACGTGGTTCCAGCCGGTCAACGAGATCCTGGGCGCGTACGGGCTGACTCTGCACACTGCCTGAGAGAAGGCCGGGTCCACCCCAGGGTGGGCCCGGCCTTTCCAGGTCAGATCAGGTCAGCAGACGGGTACGCCTGGTAGTACGGCGCTTGGGTGGTCGATGTAGATGTTGCTGATGAAGCCGGACGGGCTGTGGAGCTTGGCCCACCAGTTGTTGGTGTAGCCCTCCGCGGTCACCGTGTCTCCTTGCTTCTGGCAAACGACCCGGACCGAGGTGGGACCGCCGAGAGTGGCGACGACGGTGGCGTTCAGGCGCGCGTCGGCGCGGACTCGCACTCCGGAACCCCAAGTCATGAAGGGCGTTCCGGGCTGGCTGCCGCAGCCGTTGTCGCTGGTCAGGAAGTACCGGTTGTACGAGCCCGGGTAGGCGAGTCCGGAGCCGTTGATGACGATGTTCTGGCCGACGTTGTTGTACAGCTGCTCGTAGTGGATGTGCGGACCGCTGGAGTTGCCGGTGCTCCCGGTCGTACCGATCTGCTGGCCCTGACCGACTTGGGCGCCGTTGGCAACGGAAAACGAGCCGAGGTGGAAGTAGTAGGTCTTCCAGCCGCCACCGTGCTCGATGGAGATGTAGTTGCCGGCACCACTCGGCTGCGAGTGCCGGTACGCCGTACCGCCGGCGCTGGCCAGGACCGGGGTGCCGTTGGTGGCGCCGTCGGTGCGGATGAAGTCGAGAGCACGACGGACCTCGGTCGAGTGGTGGCTGTAAGTCCAGCGCTGACCACAGGGGTACGGGGCCTTGAAGTTCGGCGCGGCCTGAGCCTCGGTCGGCACCGCCACCAACATGGCGGCACCAACCAGAAGCGAAGCCAACCCAGCAAGCAATCGTCGAAACGGCACAGTAATCAGTCCTTAGGGGCGGCCGGGAGTGATGTGCTTTTCAAGCTAGCGCAGCTTTTGTGACTTAGGAACCGATCGCCCAATGGGAACGTTAATGATTAACCTGTGATCGAAAAGCCCCCACGCAAGCTCCTCCGTCGCCCGCTCCCACCCACCCCAGGTTTTACGCTCCTACGTCGCGACGGGTGCCTGGGTGCCGCGCGTTTCCTCCCGAGGAGAGCGTCCTGCGCAGCGAGATCGCTCGCCGGGGCTACCTCTTGGGCACTGCCGGGGAATGCGACTGTGACCTGCTCGGAATGCCGAGCAGGTCACAGGCGGGGTTATCCAGTGGGGATCAGGCGCGGGTGTTCTCGTCCGGGACTGCTTCGAGGGTGGGCTTTTCGTTGTTGGTCGACAGGGAGTCGATCAGTTGCTTGGCCAGGGCGAAGCCCGAACCGCCCATGGTGATCGTCTTGACCAAGGTGTCTTCGATGCCCTGGGCGCCGTTCAGGACGACCATGTTGCCGACCTTCTCGAACGAGCTGGCTGCGGCGCGGACGATCTCCGGGTAAGCCTCGGCCAGCTGCTGTGCGACGACCGCGTCCGTGTTCGTGGCCAGCGCCTCGGCGCGGGCCTTGATGCCGGCCGCCTCGGCCATCGCCTTTGCCTGTACAGCAAGCGCTTCCGCCTTACCGTTCAGCTCGGTCGCCTTCGCCTGCGCCTCACCGCGCAGGGTGACCTCACGCGCCTGCGCCTCGGCAGACGCGATCTGCGCGTCGCGGGCCGCGTTGGCCAGCGTGCGCTGTTTGTACGCCTCAGCGTCAGCAGGCTTCAGTACCGACGACTCCAGCTGCTTCTCGGCCAGCGACGCGTTCAGCTTCGCGGTCTCCGTCTCGGCGACCACAACCTCCTGGCGGGCCAGCGCCTCGGCCAGCGGGCCGGACTGCGACGCCTTCGAGTTCGCCTGGTCGACCTCGGCCTGGTATCCGGCCTGCGCGATCGAGCTCTGCCGTACCGCCGCTGCCTTGGCCGCCGCGGCGACCTGCTCGCGCTCGGTGGCTTCACGGTCGCGCTCAGCCTGCGCGATCCGTGCCGCCGCCTCGACAGCAGCAGCCTGCGGACGACCCAGGTTCTTGATGTAGCCGGACTCGTCGTCGATCTCCTGGATCTGCAGCGAGTCGACCACCAGGCCGAGCTTCTCCATGTCCCCGGCCAGCGAGCCACGGATGTTGGTGGTCAGCGTCTCCCGGTCGTGCAGCATCTCCTCGACCGTGGTCGAGCCGACGATCGCCCGCAGGTGACCGGCGAACAGCTCGTGGATCGTGTTTTTCACTTCCTCGTCGCTCTGCTCCAGGAAGCGCCGCGCCGCGTTCGCGATCGAGCCGTAGTCGTCACCGACCTTGTACGCCGTGACGCCCTTGATGTGCAGCGGGATGCCCTGGCTCGAGACGCAGGTGACCGTCAGCGGCGTGGCCCGGATGTCGAGCGGCAACCGGCGAACGGTCTGGAAGCCGGGCAGTACGGCGGTACCGCGGCCGACGACGATCTTGAAGCCGAGCGTCTCGTTGATCTGCTCCTGGCTCGAGTGCGCGCCGAGACCGGAGATGATCAGCGCCTCGTTCGGCTCGGCCACCCGCCAGACCATCCGGAACATGAGCAGAAGGACCACCAGCGCGATGGCGCCGGTGATCAGGTAGGTCCAGAACATTTCCCCTCCAGGGCACAAAAAGTTTCAGATGGCGCGGGCGACATAGACCGTGCGCGGTGGGTCGAACTCGACCACCACCACCGGAGTACCGACCTCGATCACCTCGTCGGCCGCGGGGTAAGCGTAGAAGGCCTCGGTGGCACCACGGACCGGCAGCATCACCTCGCCGACGATTCCCGGTGCGATCCGGCCGATCACACGACCTCGCTTGCCAACCATGACGCCCCTCCGACGTTCGTACTGCCCCAACGGGTTCCCGAAGCTTAGTGGCCCGCGCGTCACACCTTGTGGTCGGCGGGTGGGCAGCGCATGGTGGGAGAGTGGACCGGGGGTGGGGGAGGTTCGATGGGTGCTGAGGTGCGAGTCGGCGTACTCGAACAGGGAGCGGACGCGGCACGGCTGGAGGAGCTGGCTTTGTCGTTGCGCCGGGAACTCCTGGTGCTGGACGTCCGGTCGGTCGAGCCTGTCCGCGAGGGGGAGGCGCCGCCGGGGACCCGTGGCGGGCTGGCCGCGCTGGCCGGCGTGCTGTCGGTCTCGCTCGCGCCCGGGCTGCAGGTAGCGGGTGCTGTGATCGCGGTCGTCCGCGACTGGTTGAGCCGGTCAGGTGGCGGGCGGACCGTCAAGCTCACGATCGACGGTGACGTGATCGAGCTGACCGGTGCCAGCGACGAGGTACAGCAGCAGCTCGTGGATGCATGGCTCCGCAGGCATTCGGGGCAGGAGATGTGAGATGGACGGCGCGCGGGTGGCCCTGGTCGTGGCCAACGACGAGTACGCCGATCCCGGGCTGCGGCGGCTGACCGCGCCGGCCCACGACGCGGCGGCGCTGGCCGAAGTACTGGCTGATCCAGCGGTCGGCGGGTTCGGCGTCCAGGTGTTGCGGAACGAGTCGGCGCAAGGGATCCGGTTCGCTGTCGAGGACTTCTTCGCGGATCGGTCGCCGGAGGACCTGCTGTTGCTGCACTTCTCCTGTCACGGCTTGAAGAACGCGGCCGGAGAGTTGTTCCTGGCGGTGGCCGACACGCAGCCCACCCGGCTAGCGTCCACCGCTGTCGCGGCGGACTTCGTCAACCGGCAGATGGCCGACAGCCGGGCACAGCGGATCGCGCTCTTCCTGGACTGTTGTTACGGCGGTGCGTTTCCCCGTGGGCTGGTGGTGCGGGCAACCGGTGAGGCGCAGGTACGCGACGCCTTTGCCGGGCAGGATCGAGTCGGTGGTGGCCGCGGGCGGGTGGTCGTCACGGCGTCCAGCGCGATGGAGTACGCCTTCGAGGGAGGGCAGCTCGCGGCCGACGCGTCGCGGCCGTCGGTCTTCACCTCGGCGGTGGTGGACGGACTGACCTCGGGCGAGGCCGATCGGGACGGCGACGGCTGGGTCGGCATCACCGAGCTGGTCGGCTACGTCACCGACCGGGTCCACCGCGTCACCCCGAACCAGCATCCGCAGATGTGGACCTTCGGCTCCTCCGGGGAACTCCTGATCGCCCGCAGCCGGGTCCGCCGGATCACGCCCGCCGAGCTGGCCCCCGAGTTGCTGGACGCAATGGAAAGCCCACTCTCCGCGACCCGGTACGGCGTCGTCGACTATCTGCGCGATCGCCTCTCCGACCCGGACCTGGGCCTCGCGTACGCCGCCTGGCAGGCACTCGGCCGGATGACCGACGACGACAGCCGCAAGGTGTCCGACACCGCCCGCCAGGCCCTCTCGGAGGCAGCCCTGCAAGTAGCCCCCGCGGAACTGCACCTGACTGCGTCTGCCCTGGAGGCCGACCTCCAGCTCTCAGGCCCACCACTAGCCCTGACGGCCACCGCCACCACCCCCGCTCCTTGGCTCACCTTGAACCAGTCCGGCACAACGATCCGGGTGACGGCCGCCTCACCCTCACCCTCGCCAGGGCCTCACACCGCCGAAATTCACCTGGAATCTCCTACCGGCACCCGAACGGTTCCCGTCCACCTCGCTGCGTCCGAACCGGCAAGACGTCAACCTGCACGTGCCGTCCCGCTCGCAGAGGCCAAGCCGAAGGTACGGCCCAAGCCCGCGGCTGCAGCCCCCGCTGCCCAACCGGTGGAGAGTGTTGAGACACAGCCCCGCACAGTGCCGGGGTGGCTGATCGGGGTGCTGATCGTGGGAGCTGGGCTGCTGATCTGGCTCAATTGGCCAGGACCGCCCCAGACGAACAAGATCTGGTACTCGTCCGACACCGGCTGGCACGTCTATCGAAGCTGGACCGACCCGGAGATCCTGGCGTCCCTGGCAGCTCTGGTTGCCGCTGTCATCGCCGCGTCGGCCAGGCAGTCCGCAGCGGTCGCCCTCGGGGTCGTGCTGGGCTGCGTACTGTCCGTCGGCGAGGACGGCGTCCTGATCGTCGCCTCGGAGATCGCGGACTCGGCGATCCGGAACTGGCTGGCGGCGGGCACGATCGCCGGCCTGATGGCGCTGGCCATCCTGCTCGTACTACGCCCGCGGCGCAGCCCGCTCTGGCCGGTCCCGCTGCCCGCTGCCCTGCTGGTGGTTGCCGGTGGCATCTTCCAGGTGATCAGCGCGACGACCCCCCACGGCGACGGAGTGTCCTTCCTGACCGTCACTCCACTGGCCTTGCTCGAGCCGGTGGTGATCGTGGCTCTCGCCTGGCTGACCATCACCGCCACCGAGCACAGTGCCAAGTCGTGGCTCACCGCGACCACGGTCACCTACGCGATCATCAGCATGATCGCCGGCATCCCGGCGTACACCGAAGGCGACTCCGCGCCCGCGCTGCTCACCGGTCTGCTCGGCAACGCCCTGGTGATCGCCGGGGTCGCTGTCGCCTACAGAAGGGGAACCCTCAAGCCATGAAGGAGTTGCCGCAGCTGATCAAAGCCGAGCGATTGGCGCTGATCGACTACCTGGAGACACTTGGCCCGGCCGAGTGGGCGACACCGTCGTTGTGCGGCGAGTGGACCGTACAGGACGTCGCCGCGCACATCGCCTGGGCACCGGTGCTGAAACCGCTCAAGCAGCTGGTGCCGCTGGCAAAGTCCGGGTTCCGGCTCAATAAGGCGAGTGCCGACATGGCCAAGGTCTGGGCGCAGCGCGGGCCCGAGGAGATCGTTGCTCAACTGCGCTCGAACGCCGCCTCCGGCGCCAAGCCACCCGGCGTACCCGAGATCGCTGTCCTGGTGGACGCGGTAGTGCATGCGATCGACATCAGGCGCCCGCTGAACAGCCCACGCGCGGTCCCGCCCGAAGCCTTCGCCCAAGTGGCCGACTTCTCGATCAACTCGAAATGGCCGATGACCATCTCCGTCGGCGGCAGCGCCCGCAAACGCCTGACCGGCATCCAACTGGTTGCCGAAGACTACGACTGGTCCCACGGCGAAGGCCCGCCGGTACGCGCCCAAGGCGAAGCCGTCCTACGAGTCCTCTATGGCCGCCAAGTCACCCGAGACGAACTAACAGGCGAAGCCGCCGACCAGCTAGCCACCAGACTCACTTAACCGCGAAGGCTGCCGCGGAAATGGGTGGCTGGACCTGCTGAGCGCTCGCTAGCCTCCGAGCCATGCCAGCTCAGGTTGTGCTCGACTTCGCTAGTGACCTCGCCAGGGTCCTGAGCCATCAGCGTCCCGACCTGGTCGGCGTCTACCTCCACGGCTCGGCCGCGCTCGGTGGATTCACCGCCGCTCGCAGCGACGTCGACATCCTCGTGATCGTCAAGCACTCCACCGACGCCGCCGTGCAACGCAGGCTGGGAGACGCGATCGCGGAAGCCGCACGAGACTGCCCGGGGATAGGTCTGGAGTTAAGCGTGATCACGGCCAAGACCGCCCAGGACCTGGGCAGCTGTCAGTACGAAGTCCACGTCAACACCACCGGCACAGACGCGGTGATCGTGACCGGCGACGAGGACACGGACCTGATCCTGCATTCCGCGGTCTGCCGAGAACACGCGGTGGCCGTGACCGGCCCGCCATCCGGTGAAGTCTTCGGCGAGATCCCCCGGGACCGAATAATCCAGGCCACCCGCGACGAACTGGAGTGGGCACTCGAGCACGCGCCGACGACCTACACGGTCCTCAACGCCTGCCGAGCCCAGCGCTTCGTACTAGAAGGAATCCAGTGCTCGAAAGTCGAGGCAGGGGAGTGGTACCTGAGCCGGCACCCGGAAAGCTCGGTTGTGCGTTCAGCACTGGAGTTCCAGCGCGGCGCCACGACCTCGCCACCAGATGCCACCCAGACACAGACCTTCGTCCGAAAGCTGTTCAGCCTCTGATCGCGCCCTCCGTCGCGCCTTTGATGAACTGCCGGGCGAAGATCGTGAAGACGATGATCAACGGCACCATCGCCATCAGCGCTCCCGTCATCACCATGCTGTAGTCGACGCCGTGGCTGCGGTTCAGCGACGACAGCGCCACCTGCAGCGTCAGATGATCCGGATTGGTCAGCACGATCAACGGCCAGAAGTAGTCGTTCCAAGAGGCCACGAACGTGAAGATGCCAAGGAACGCCAGCGCCGGCCGCGCTGACGGTAGCGCCACATGCCGATAGACACCCAGGAATCCACAACCATCCAGCGTCGCCGCCTCGACCAACTCATCATGGATCGAGTTCTGGAAGTACTGCCGCAACCAGAAGATCCCGAACGCGTTCGCCGCCGCCGGAATGATCAGCGCCTTCAGCGACCCGACCCACCCGAACGCCGCCATCGTCTGGAACTGCGGTACTGCCCCCAGCTGAGCCGGCAGCAACATCGTCGCCAACAGAATCACGAACAACACGTTCCGCCCCGGAAACCGGAACTTCGCAAAGGTGAACGCGGCCAGCGAATCGAAGAACAGCACGAGCGCGGTGGTCGACACGGCCACCACCAACGTGTTGCCCATCGACTGGAAGAACGCCACGTTCTCCAGCACCGCGCGAACGTTGTCGTCGAACTGCGACCCGAAGGTGAACTTCGGCGGGAACCGGTAGATGTCCGACGTCGAGTTGGTCGCCATCACCAGCGTCCAGTAGAACGGGAACAGGCAGAGCAGACCGGCGATCGCCAGCAGCCCGTGCAGGACCACCCCGCGCCATCTCATGACCGGCCCCTTCCGCCGAGCAGCTTCCAGTTGATCGCGGTGAAGAGCAGCACGAGCACGAAGATGCTCAACGCGATGGCACCGGCGTACCCGTAGTCGTTGTTGAAAAAGGCTTGGTTATAGAAGTACATGACGACCGTCATGCCGCTCTGCCCGGTACCGCCGTTGTTGCCGACCATGACCTGCGGTTCGGTGAAGGTCTGCAGCCCGCCGATCGTCGACATGATGACGGTGAACAGCACCACCGGCCGCAGTTGCGGCAACGTGATCGAGAAGAACGTCCGGAACGGACCGGCGCCGTCCATCTTGGCCGCCTCGTACTGCTCGGTCGGGATCGCCTGCAGCCCGGCCAGATAGATGATCGTGTTGTAGCCGGTCCACTGCCACACGATCATCGTGGAGATCGCGATCTTGATTCCCCACGGTTCACCGAGCCAGTCCTCGGTGGGCAGTCCGAGGCCGCGCAGACCGGCGTTGATCAGCCCGAAGTTCGTACTGAAGACCGCGGCGAAGAAGATCGCCGCCGCCACCAGTGAGGTGATGTTCGGGATGAAGTACGCGATCCGGTACACGCCCTTGAGCCGTACCGCGGAATGCAGCATCACCGCCAGCGCCATGGCGATCGCCAGCGTCGGTACGGTCGACATGAAGAACAGCACGATCGTGTTCCACAGTGCGAGCCAGAAGGTGCTGTCCTCGATCAGGAAGCCGAAGTTCTGGAACCCGACCATCGTGCGCGGACCGAGCCCGTCCCACTTCTGGAACGCGAGCAGGATCGTCGAGGCGACCGGGTACAGGCCGAAAACGAGGAAGATCAGGTAGAACGGCGACAGCGCGAGGTAGAACCGCCAGTACGACCAGATGCTCCGGCGGCGCCCCGGCTTCGTCGTCCGGGGCGCCTTCGGAGGTGCGGCGGCGGTCAGTGTCACTGCACGCCCTGACGCTTGCCGATCTGCTTCGCCTTCGAGACCGCCTCTGCCCAGGCCGCGTCCGACGTCTTCTTGCCCGCCTGGACCAGCTTCAGACCGTCCGAGAACGGGACGGCGACCGCGCCGTCGAGCGGAGCCTCGTAGGCGATCGGGATGGCCTTCGCGGCCGGCCCGAAGACCTCGATCGGTACCTGACCGCCGAAGAACGCGTCCGGCGCCTTGAGTTGCGGCTTGTCGTAGGCGGCCGGCGCGGACGGGAAGATCTGTGCGTCCGCGAACGCCTTGGCCTGGTTGTCGGCGCTGAGCATGTACTTGATCACCTCGAGCGCGGCGGCCGGATCGGCGGCGTTCTTGGTGATGGTCAGGAACGAGCCGCCGAAGTTCGCCGGGCCGCTCGGGGTCGGCGCGACCCGCCACTTGCCGACCGACGTCTTGCACGCGGCCTTGATGTCCAGCGCGACCCAGGCCGCGCCGGTCACCGTGGGCACGGTGCCCTGGTCGAGACCCGCGTTCCAGTCCGGCGAGCCGCCCAGGGTCTTGCCGTCGACCTTGGTGGTGATCGCCTTCACCGCGATGTCCCAGGCCTTGCGGATGTGGTCCTGGTCGCCGATGAACTTGTTGTCCTTGTCGATGTAGCGCGAGGTGCCCTGGTTGACGATGGTCCCGTACAGATCGACGGCGTCGGCCACGATCGGCGCCTTCGGGTTCGCCTTCCGCAATTCCAGCCCGGCGGCCAGGAAGTCGTCCCAGGTCTTCAGTTGCTCGGCCACCTTGGCGGGATCGCCAGGTAGTCCGCCGGCGGTGAAGATGTCCTCGCGGTAGAACAGCGCGGTCGGGCCGATGTCGATCGGGATGCCGATCACCTTGCCGTCCAGCGTGGTGGCCTGCTTGACCTTCCACTCCAGGTAGTCGCCCAGGATCGAGTCGGCGCCGATCGACTTCAGGTCGACGAACCGGTTGGTTGCCTGCGGCAACAGGGAGGCGATGTCCTCACCCTTGACGCCGGTGATGTCGGGGATCGACGTACCGCCGTTGAAGGTGGTGAGCAGCTTCTGCTTGAAGTCGCCGCCGATCTCGGAGTACTTGATGTGCTGGTCGGGAAAGTGCGCGATCGTGTCGTCCAGCACCGACTTGCCCAGGCCGCCCGGCCAGCACCACAGGGCGATGTTGCCGGTGGCATTCTTTTTGGTCGTTCCCGTGTCCATGCTGGACGAACAGCCGATGACCGTTCCGCCGAGCATGGCGGCGAAGCCCCCGGCGAGCAGCGTCCGACGTGAGAGCTCCATGGTTCTACCTTCCTGACTGGTCGCGCTGGGGTGCGCTTCCGGAGTGCGCGCTGATCAGCGCGGCAAGGGATTGGTCTTCTGGGTGCTGCTGGTGCCAGGCGATGAGGTCAGCCCAGTGGGGCGCCGCTTCGGCACCACCCAGGCGGGTCACGGACAGCGCAGCGGCAAGCGCGGCGAACTGCACCCGCTCCCGCAGCGGCAGGTCCCACAGCGACGCTGCGATGAACCCGGCGGCGAACACATCACCCGCCCCGGTGGTGTCCGCCGCCGAGACCTGTACGGCCGGTACTGCGACCCGCTCGCCGGAGCGGGCGTCCAGCGCCAGTGCTCCGTTCGCGCCGTCGGAGACGACGACTACGGGTACCTTCTCGGCCAGCCGCTCGAGCGCCTCGTCCGGCGTACTCGTGCGGGTGTAGCTCATCGCCTCGCCGGCGTTGGGCAGGAACACGTCGCAGTGCTCCAGTTGGTCCAGTACTGCCGGGTCCCACTGTTCCGAGGGGTCCCAGCCGACGTCGGCGAAGACCACGCTGCCGGCCGCTCGGGCCTTGGCTAGCCACTCGTTCGGCCAGGGACCGATGTGAGCGGCGACGGCCCGGGCGGCCGGCGGCGTGGTGAGGAGCTCGTCGGCTGACAGCGGAGGAGGGGTACCCCTCGTGACCAGTGCCCGGTCATCTGCATAGGCAAGGGCCACTGTGAGGGGCGTCTGCCAGCCTTCGAGCTTGCGGGAGAGAGTCAGATCGATGCCTTCGCCCTTCGCCAGCCGGTCCCACAGCCGGTCGCCGAGGTCGTCGGCGCCGAAGGTCGCGGCCAGTCCCGTCCGCAGCCCGAGCCGGGCCAGCGCGACGGCGAAATTGGCGATCCCGCCAGGGCTCTCGGCGGAGTCGACCGCCCAGACCTCGGTGCCAGGGCGCGGCGCGGAGGGCAGGCCGAGCACCAGGTCGTGGAAGACCAGGCCGGACACCACCACATCCAGCTCACTCATCACCGGCACACTCCTGCAGGGTCGCTCAATTTCGTGCAGTCAGTGTGGATCTTTCGAGCAGACTACGCAATACCTGTGCACAAATTTGAGGGAGTATGACGGAGTTTGCGTGATACGGTCTCTCTGTGTTGCCAAAGCAGCGGCAGGACCAGATCGTTCGCGCGCTTCGGGCCGATGGGGCCGGAGGCGTGAAGATGCTGGCCGCCCAACTCGGCGTCAGTGAGGCGACGATCCGGCGCGACCTCGAGCAGTTGCACGAGCAGGGCCGGCTGACCCGCGTCTACGGCGGAGCGCTCGCGGTGGACGGTGGCGACGAACCCTTCGCCGAGGTCATCGCCGTGCACGCGGATGAGAAGGACCGGATCGCCCGTCGCGCGGCCTCGCTGGTCAGCGACGGACAGTCGGTGCTGCTGGACATCGGGACGACGGCGCTGCGGGTGGCTCAGCAGTTCCATGGGCGTTCATTGACAGTGGTGACGAGCAACCTCGCGGTACTGGAGGAGTTGCAGCACGACGAGCAGATCGAACTGATCATCCTGGGCGGTTTCGTCCGGCGCAGTTACCGATCGCTGGTCGGCTATCTGACCGAGGAGTCGCTGCGGCAGATCCACGTCGACTGGCTGTTCCTCGGCACCAGCGGGGTCCGCCCCGACGGCCGGGTGATGGACAGCACGATGATCGAAGTACCGGTGAAGCGGGCGATGATCAAGGCCGCCGACCGGGTGGTGCTACTGGCCGACGCGACCAAGTTCCCCGGTCACGGCGTCGCCAAGGTGTGCGAGCCCGGTGAACTTTCCATGGTGGTGACCGAGTCCGGCGCCGACGAGTCGACCCGGGCGCAACTACTGGAAGCAGGAGTGCAGGTGGTGTTGGCGTGAGGCTGACCATTCTCGGCGGGGGCGGGTTTCGGGTTCCGCTGGTTTATCAGGCGTTGCTGGGGGATCGGGGTGACGGGCGGATCACCTCCGTGGTGCTCTATGACACCGACCGCTCCCGCTTGGCGTCGATCGGGTCAGTGCTGCGCCAGCAGGCGTTCCCGTACTCCGATGCGCCCGTGGTCACCGAGACGACCGATCTCGACGAGGCCTTACGGGGTACCGACTTCGTTTTCTCCGCGATCCGCGTCGGTGGGCTGGAGGGGCGCACGATCGATGAACGTGTCGCGCTCGATCTCGGCGTACTGGGCCAGGAGACCGTCGGTGCGGGCGGGATCGCATATGCGCTGAGGACGTTGCCGGTGGCAACTGCCATCGCGCAGCGGGTCGCCGCGCTTGCGCCGCAGGCGTGGGTCATCAACTTCACCAACCCGGCTGGGATGGTCACCGAGGCGATGATTCCGTACCTGGGTGATCGGGTGATCGGGATCTGTGACTCGCCGTCCGGGCTCGGGCGCCGGGCCGCGTTGGCGTTGGGGCTGGATGCTTCGTCGGTGTTTTACGACTACGCGGGGCTGAATCACCTTGGCTGGCTGCGTGGTCTGCAGTCGGGTGGCGTCGACCATCTGCCGGCGCTGCTTGCGGATCCTGCCGCGCTGGGGGATTTCGAGGAGGGGCGGCTGTTCGGGGTCGAGTGGCTGCGGTCGTTGGGGTCGATCCCTAATGAGTACCTGCACTATTACTACTTCGCCCGGGAGACGCTGGCCGCAGTACAGGCGGTTGAGCAGACTCGCGGGACGTTCTTGCTGGAGCAGCAGTCCGCTTTCTATGCCGAGACGGCGCGACACCCGTCTGATGCGCTGGAGCAGTGGCAGAAGACGCGGGCCGAGCGCGAGTCGACGTACATGGTCGAGAGCCGCGCGGTGGCTGACGCGGGGGAGCGGGACGAGCGGGACATGTCGGCCGGTGGGTACGAACAGGTCGCGCTGTCGCTGATGCGGGCGATCGCCCACAATGAGCGGGCCTCGCTGATCCTGAACGTCCGCAACCGCGGGACGCTGCGGCACTTGGACGACGACGCCGTGGTCGAGATCCCGTGCACGGTCGACGCCAACGGCGCCCGGCCGGTCGCCGTCTCCCAGTTCACCGACCACCAGGCCGGCCTGGTCTGCGCCGTGAAGGCCGTCGAACGCTCGACCATCGAAGCCGCCGCCTCAGGCTCCCGCTCAGCCGCCATCCGAGCCTTCGCCTGGCACCCCCTGATCGACTCGGTCACCGCCGCCCAGCAACTCCTCGACGGCTACATAGCGGAACTACCAGCCCTGGCCCCCTTCCGGGCCTGAGGCCGAATTGGTTCGGACCGGGTGAATCTGGCAGAATGTCGGGCTGAGTCCGTCTGGATCGCGTGCAGCCCTCTAACTCCACGCCCCTTGCGGCCCATTCGAGCGGTCACTCGTTGTCCCCACGACGCCGGTACCGCTCAACCAGACATGAAATCCCGAGGGAGACCCCACAAACGTGGCAGTCAAGATCCGTTTGAAGCGCATCGGCAAGAAGCGTGCGCCGCACTA
>Ga0190275_10001099_pt1 | contig 20739 bp, 12 predicted proteins | sample Popmic550T_FD_133745 | JGI IMG/M metagenome (GOLD analysis project Ga0190275, IMG submission 133745) | Populus adjacent soil microbial communities from riparian zone of Yellowstone River, Montana, USA - 550 T | ecosystem: Environmental > Terrestrial > Soil > Riparian zone > Trees stand | place...
AGGCGATCCGTGACGATGTGGTTGCAGCAGTAGCAGGCGACCTGGAAGTCTCCGCTCTGGAGCGCGTGCTGGAAGGCGCTGCGGATGAGCTCCAGCGAGACGGAGATGGGACGCGTCCAGTAGCTGATGAGCTCCAGGGTGTAGAGCGCCTTGCCCTGCACGGCGGAGAAGTGGTGGCGCTCGACGAGCTTGCACGCGAGCTCGCCAAAGGCATGGCCCCTCCGGTACCGCTTGAAGGCGGCCCCCAGGACCAGGCCGTACCAGGCGTACCCATGCACGGAGGCCTCCGCGTTGCCGTGACGGAGGCTGAGCGAGACCAGCCGGCACAGCAGGAGGACCAGCAGGTTGTTATCCGTGATGAAGGCGGGGATGACCAGCGCGGCGTGCACGTTCATCACCGCCCTCATCTTCGGGTCCGTCACCAAGGGCAGATCGACGAGGCCCTCGATGGGGCGATCTCCCAGCAGGGCCCACACCCCCTCGTTGGCGGCCGTGACCTCGGCCCACGAGGGGCTGCGCGGCATGGGCATGCCAAGCCGGGCAAGACACTCCAGGAGGCAGGAGATGGCTTCCTCGCCCTCATTGGCGGTGAGGTGGATGTCGCTCTTCAGCCGGTAGACCGCGGCCATGTCCGTGGGAGTGCGGGCCCGGGACAGGAGCTCCTCCACCAGGCGGCGCGTCTCGGCGGCGTTGCCGCTCATGAGCTCGCTGCTGGCCCGGTCGAGCTGGACCTTGAAGGCCAGATCCGGATCCGTCACCCAGGGATCGCCGGGGAGGAGCTCGAAGGCCGCCTTGAAATAGGCGACGGCTGAGCGGAACGCCGCCGAGGAGCGAGCCCTCCAGCCAGCCTCGGCGTTCAGCTGCGCGAGGCGGTGTCGCTCCCTGGAGTCATTGATCAGGTCCACCCCGGCGTTGAGCTGTCCCACCACGTCGAAGACCTTCTCGCGCACCTCCTCGGCGGACAGGCGCGCCAGCAGCAGCCGGCCGATGCGCAGGTGGACGGCCTTGCACTCCTGCTCGGGGATGAGCGCGTAGGCGGCCTGCTGGACGCGATCATGGAGGAACCGGAACTGCTCCGGGCCGCCGCGCACCAGCATGCCCTCCTGGAGCGCCCGCTCGAGGCCCGGCTCCACCTCGTCCGGCGCCAGGCCGGAGATGATGATCAGCAGCGGGAGCGAGAAGCCGTTGCCTGCGCACGAGGCCAGCTGCAGCAGGAGCTGCGTGCGGAGGGGGAGCTGACGCAGCTTGCTCACCATGAAGTCGACGACGTTGTCCGAGTACTCCTTCGCTCGGACCCCCTCGGCGTCCCACCGCCACCGCCCCTCGGGCGTGCGCGTCAACAAGCCGTCCTGCACCAGCGTCGACATCCACTGCATGAGGAAGAACGGGTTGCCGCCGGTCTTCACGTGGACCAGGGCCGAGAGAGGCCCGACGATGGCGGGCTCGGCTCCTGGGAGCGTGTCGGCGACGAGCTGCTGGACCTGCTCGAGGCTCAGCGCCTCGAGGCGGATGTCGGTCATCCGCGCCCCCGCCTTGCGCATCTCCGCCAGGGCCAGCGCCAGGGGATGGGAGGGGCTCACCTCGTTGTCGCGGTAGGCCCCGATCAGCAGCAGCGGCGGCGTGTCCGGGTGGGTGAGCAGGAACTGGAGGAGCTGGAGGCTGGCCAGGTCGGCCCACTGGAGATCATCCAGGAACAAGACGAGCGGGTGCGCGGGCGTGGCGAACACGCCGAGGAACTTCTGGAGCAGCCGGGTGAAGCGGTTCTGGGCCTCCACGGGGGGCAGCTCCTGGGCCGGCGGCTGTCGGCCCACGACGAGCTCCAGCTGGGGCACCACGTCCACGAGCACCTGGCCCTGGTCCTCCCACGCCTCGTGCAGCCGCTCCCGCCACTGCACGAGCTGCTCGTCCGTCCCCGCCAGCAGCTGCTGCGTCAGCCCGCGGATGGCCTGCGCCAGGGTGGCATAGGGGATGCCTCGCTGGAACTGGTCGAACTTGCCGCTCAGGAAGAAGCCGTGGCGCCGCACCACCGGCTCGTGCAGCTCGGACACCACCGAGGACTTGCCAATGCCCGAGTACCCGCGGACCAGCATGAACTCCGGGCACCCGCCCTGGGTGACACGCTCGAGGCCCTGGAGCAGCGTGGCCACCTGCGCGTCCCGCCCATAGAGTCGCTGGGGGAGCTGGAAACGACTGGGTGTGTCGTGAAGGACCAGTGGAGAGTCCTCGAGCACACCCGAGACCTCGAGCATGCGCATGAAGGAACCTTGTGACGCTAGATGGCCCGCGAGCCCCAGCGGAAGCCGACTTTCGTCAAATGGTTGACCGGCCTACACCTATGGAAGGGGCCTGCCCAGGCCGTCCCCGGAAGCTCCTGGGAACGGCCTGAGCGCGCTGCCGGGCTCAGGTGCACATCAGCCAACTACACTTGCCCGAGAGACACTCGCGGCCCGTGGAGCACAGCGCCCCCCTCGCCTTCTTGTTCTGGCACGAGCCCGCGTTGAGCCCCCACCCGCAGTACTGGGCTGTGGCGCAGTCGTTGTCGCCGTCGCAGATGCAGCTGCCGTTGAGGCCGCTGCAGCCATCAATTGCGTTGCAGGCGCTGCTAACGCACTCCTGGTCGAAGCGGCAGGTGTCGCCGATCACCTTGGAGTTGGGCGCGTAGGCCTTGCCGCACGTGGTGGGGTACTGCGCCTCGCGGGTGGCCTTGGGCACGTAGGCGGCCACGCCGCTGGTGTCGATGTCCGACGCGGGATTGGCCATGCCCGTGCGCGTGCTGTTTGCCCGCTCCCACATCTGGATGAACTTCTCCGAGGAGCCCTCCAGGCCCGTGGTGTTGACGCCGAGCTGCCGCAGATCCCTCACCACGTCCGGCAGCAGGCCCACGTGGGCCAGGCCGTACACATCGAAGTCCGTGCCCAGCCGCGCTGGCCCGGAGATGCGCTGCTGGTTCATCTGCGCATCCGCCTCGGCCCGGAAGCCGGCCGAGCACGCCCCGTTGTTGCCGAAGCGCGGGCGGGTCTGCTGGATGAAGCCGTTGAGATCCGCGCCGAACGCCATGGGGACCTTCAGGCCCTGGCGGCCGAACTCGTAGGCCTGGGCCAGCGAGCGCGTGGAGCCATGGCAGCTGTTGGCCACGGTCGTCCGGGTGTACGAGCGCGTCTCGTCATGCGCGGTGCGCAGGCCGAAGATGCCGCCCGTCTGCCGCAGGTAGCGCACCACCCAGGCCGGCGTCGTCTTCTCCGTGGCCGCCAGCTCCGGGTTCATCACCTCGCGGAAGTGGCCGTGCGAGATGTAGAGCGGGTAGTACGTCCTCGCCTGGGAGAGGGCGAAGGTGTCCTGCACGCTGCGCTCGGACATGTGCGCCATGTCAATGAGCATGCCCTTGGTCATCATCTCCTGGACCAGCAGCTTGCCATCGGGAGACAGCCCCTTCACGTTGCGGCAGCTCGAGTCCACGTCGAAGCCGAGCGTGAAGCCGGGGCCGGTGAGGCCGCAGTCGGTGTCGATGTGGCAGTTCTCCAGGAACTGGGCGGCCTGGAAGATGGCGTTGTGCGGCGCCGCGCCGCCGAAGCGGTTGTCCAGCTGGTGCACCGGCTGCAGCGAGCGCACGCCCAGCGAGTAGACGCGGTTGAGCTCGGTGCGCCAGTCCCGGGTGCCGAACAGCTTGCTCGACTCGATGGAGAGCACCATGGCCAGCTTGCCCGCGGCGATGATCTGCCGGGCGTGCGCCGGCGACTGCGCGATCTCCGCCCAGCTCGTGCGCGCGTCGAAGTCGCGCGCCATCTGCAGCTGAACGTCCACGTCCATCATCTCGTCACAGGGCCGCTTGATGTTCTGGTACGGCAGCGCCCGGCAGAGGAACTCGTTGCTCACCAGCGAGATCATCACCAGGGACATGCCGCCCTGGTGCGCCTTCTGGAGCCAGCCCTCCCACGCCTGCTGGTGGGCGATGGTGTCCCAGCGCGGCCACTGGGTCGGCACGCTCATGCGGCCCAGGTGCAGGCCGGTGTCGCCCTCGGTGCCCTCGATCTTGCCGATGAACTCCGAGGCCGCGGCGCCGCCAATGCCGAAGAAGGCGGAGAGCAGCGGGACACTGCCCAGGTTCACGTTGCCCGAGTTGGGGCACAGGTTGAGCATGTTGCTCAGGTCCATGCGCACGCGCGCGTGATCGCTCTCGGGCTGCCCCCCATCACACGTCACCAGGCTGCCGGTGTGGTTGCCGTGAAACCAGCCGCCGCCGAAGGCCTCCTCGGCGAACATGTGGTGGTGCAGCTCCGCGAAGCCCGGCACGGCGACGGCCTGGGCCACCTCGCCAGTGGGGGCCTCCTGCGCCTCCAGCTCATCCTCCATCACCGGGTTGCAGCCCTGGCTCAGCGCCAAGACCGACACGAGAGAGAGGGACAGACAGCTCCAAGGACCCAGGCTGGTACGTCTCCGCATGTGGTGCTCCTTCCAAGTCGGTGGAAAGCGCACTGGGAGTCGCAGAATTCGGCCGCTTTTTCAAGGAGCGCTGGTTTTCCCTGCATCCGTATCAGAAGGATTTTTTCGTGGGAGGCAGCCCACTCATTGCGTCTTCCGCAGCTCTTCGGCGAGCGCCTCGAACAGAGCGCGGCAACCCTCTTCGCGGGCCTTGGGCATGTCCGCGCCGTCGAAGAACGCGCCCTGCTCGGTGTAGGTGAGACGCGTGCCGTTACCGGCTGGGACGATCTCCACGGTGGCGAGCGAGGCGGAGAGCCGTTTCTCGCCGACGGTCATCGAGTACACGAGCACGATTCGCTGGTCGGGCACGATGTCCTGGTAGGTCGTGTAGTTGCGGATCTCCGGGCCGCCTTTGAAGCGGAAGCGTGAGAACTCGTTACCACCTTCGCGAAAGTCGACCGTGAACTCCTCGACCTCCCAGCCCTCGCCCTCGGCAAACCAGCGACGCTTGGTCGCTGGGTTCGAGAAGGCCGCGAACACACGAGAGGCAGACACCGGGTACGTCCGCTCGATGCTGAAGGTGCTGTGAACGACGGAGCTCTGATGGGTCATGACGTGTTCCTTTCCTTGCTTCGTGAGACGGCAGGTCATTCAGACGGCGCGCGCGGAGTGCGCCGTCCTGGCTACTTCTCCTTGTCCTTGTTCGCTTCCCGGGGCTTGGGCGCCTCTTCTTCCGCCAGGATGTCCCCCAGTCGATCGAGTCGACGCTCCCAGAGAGCGCGACGCTCGACGATCCACCGCTCCGCGACCTTGAGCCCTTCCGGCTCGATGCGGCACGTCCGCACGCGGCCGACCTTCTCGGTGCGGATGACTCCGCTCTGCTCGAGCACCTGGAGGTGCTGAACGACCGCCGCGAGGGTCATGTCCAGGGGCTTCGCCAGGTTCGTGACCGAGGCCGGTCCCTGGCTCAGCCGCTCTACGAGCGCCCGGCGCGTGGAGTCCGCGAGCGCGTGGAAGACTCGGTCGACAGCGGATTGCTTAACCATTGGCTTAAGTATTCACCGCCGCATCCTGATAGTCAAGTGGACACTTGAGTTTTGACCGGGCCCGCTCGCTGGCCTGCTCCTGGCGCTCTTCGAAGCGCACGACGCACATCGCGGTTGATGAGGGACTCTTGTCCAAGGAGTATCCCCGGCCATGAGCCCTCCACGATTCCTCGGACTTCGCACCACCATCTACCCGGTGACGGATCTGGCCAAGGCGCGGTCCTGGTACAGCGCAGTGCTGGGAGTAGCGCCGTACTTCGACGAGCCCTTCTACGTGGGCTTCAACGTGGGCGGCTTCGAGCTGGGCCTGGACCCGGACACGTCGGCCCAGGCGCCGGGCGCGGCAGGCGGCCTCGCCTACTGGGGCGTGGAGAACGCGGACCAGGCCTGGGCCCGCCTGCTGGAGCAAGGGGCCGCGCCGCTCAGCCCAGTGCGCGAGGTGGGCGGCGGCATCCGCGTGGCCACCGTGAAGGACCCGTTCGGCAACGTGCTCGGCATCATCGAGAACCCGCACTTCCCCAACACCGCGTCCTGACCCAGCCGGCGATGTCAGACCCAAGTGGATTATTCCAGCCATAACCCAATAACCATGAAGGATGGGACTTATGGAACTACAGGGAATCCGCTGGATGCCACTTCTCATGACCCTTGCGGCGTTCGGCCAGGCCGCCGCGACGCCGTTGCAGAGCGGCAACGTCCTGGTGAGCACGGGGAACACCCTCTCCGAGTACACCCAGGCGGGCGCATGGGTGCGCACCGTCCCCATCCCGTATCCCGGAGGAACGCGCCCTGGCACGGAGACGGCCCGGGACATGGTGGTCGACGCGAGCGGCAACCTCGCCCTCTACAACGGCACGTTTGATCCGTACCTGAGCCAGTACGACGTGGCCACGGAGAGCTGGGCGCATGCGACGCACACGGGCTGGAGCACGGCCAACAACGTGAGCTACGGGGGCCTGGCGCGCTTCGACAGCTTCGTCTTTGCCACGGACATGTTCACGTATGGAACTGGGGACAGTCCCCGGGGGCTGGTCCGCTTCGAGCTGGGAGGCGCGACCCCGGTGCGGTTCGCGGACGCGGTGGACTTCATCGACGTCGCGCTGGGTCAGGATGGGCTGCTCTATGGCCTGACGAGCAACGAATACACCGTCCACGTGTATGACCCGTCCACGCTGGCGCTGGTGCGCACGGTGTCGCTGCCCTTTGGCAAGTCCATCCGGGGCATCGCGGTCAGCCAGGCGGGGGAGATCTACGGCGCCTCGTGGGATGATTATATCTACCGCTTCAGCGCCGCCGGAGTGCAGCTCAGCCGGCTCTACAGTGGGACCTATGATCTGATCGACATCGATCTCTCGGACGACGGGGTCCTCGTCGTGGGCTCGCGCTCTGGCAGGGTGATCTTCACGGATCTGCAGCTGCTCAACCTGAGCTCCTTCACCGTGGGCAGCTCCCCCGCCTTCGTCACCATCGTCCCGCCGCAGCAGCCTCCCCCGGCCTCCGACACCCTGCTGATCTCCTCGGGCAACACCGTGCTGGAGTACACCGTGGACGGCCAGCTCGTCCGGACCCTCCCCATCCCCTCCAGCGACTACGCGCGGGATCTCACCGTGAGCCCGGGCGGAGGGATCGAGCTCTACAACGGCACGTTCACCCCGTCCCTGAGCCGGTATGACAGCGCGGCAGCGGCCTGGACGCACTGGACGTATGCGGGCTGGAGCACCGTCAACAACGTGAGCTACGGCGGGATCGCGAGCTGCCAGAGCGCGATCTTCGTCACGGACATGGCCACGGCTGGAGCCGGAGCTCCCCGGGGGCTCGTCCGCTTCGATCTGTTCACGGGGGCGGCCCAGCGGTTCGCGGACACGGTGGACTTCATCGACGTCACGCTGGGCCAGGACGGGCGGCTCTACGCGCTGGCGAGCAACGAATACACCGTCTACGTCTATGACGCCTCCACGCTGGCGCTGGTGCGCACGGTGTCCCTCCCCGCGTACGTCCGGGCCATCACGGCCAGCGCGACGGGCGAGCTCTACGGCGCCTCGTGGGATGACCACATCTACCGGTTCAGCGCCTCCGGCGTGTTGCTGGGGCAGCTCCACAGCGGGGCCTACGATCTGATCGACATCGACATCTCGTCTGTGACTCAGGAGGTGGCAGTAGGCTCGCGGTTCGGCACGGTCATCCTCACGGACCTGGAGCTGGGCAGCCTCCACGCCTTCTCGGTCGGGAACTCGGAGGCGTTCGTCTCCTTCAGCACGCCGGCGGCCGGCTCGAACTGAGGTGCGCCAGGCCCGCATGCGCAAGCCCTCAAGCTTGCGCATGCAGGGTGTCTACCGGCTCACCGGACACTCGGCATTGCTGCCGATGATTGGGCAGGTGACCGGCCCTGTCCCCTTCGCGAGAGCCCTGTTCTCCCGATGGCTCCTGACAACGATGAGCGCGCCCTCGGACCAGTTCCGCGCCACGGACTCGCAGTCCTGCCGCAGGCGTGCACCTCGATTCTGCAGATCCGCGGTGCACCCGTCCCACCTGGGGCGCGCGATGCACACGGGGCCCTGCGCATTCCAGACGGACTCGAGGGCAAAGCCCTCCATCCAACGACACACCGCTTCTTCTTGTCCGGGTGATGAACGACGTCATCAATCGCCTGATGGACGGCGGAGGTAGGGCTGGGCTCCGTGAGGCTGAGGTTGATGACCTGTGCTCCCTTCTCTGAAGCCAGGGAGATGGCCTCAGCCATCGCCTGGGGCCCGCAGTTGAAGTACCCCTTCTTGATGATGCCGATACGGATGGGGAGCAGCTTGCAGCCAGGAGCAACTCCGGTGGCGCCCTTCCCCGAGGCGGCGATGATGCCCGCGCAGGCCGTGCCGTGGGCATTGGCTGGGTCGTTGAAAGGCTGTGCCGTCTTCTCGAACAGGCTGTAGCCAGGCAAGAGATTGCCCCTGAGGTCTGGGTGCTCGAGGTCCACGCCACAGTCGATCACCGCCACGCGGATGTCCGGGCTACCGCGGGTGAAGTCCCGCCAGACGCTGGGGATACCGATGCGATTCAGTCCCCACATCCGGGAGGCAGAGAGCTCGAGCCCTGGAGGGTTCCTGGTGGGAAGGAGGGACACCTTCAGCAGGCTCTCGAAGCGCGGCTGAGCCAGGGTCGGCGGCTCCTCTGTCGCAAGGGTATTCGCGAGCTGGAAGGCATCGCCCTTCAAGGGACGGAGCACATGAAAGGGAAACCGGGAGGAAGGCCCCTGCACGAGCGTGGCCTTGAAGGCCTCGAGCAGGGCGCGGATCTGCTTCTCGCTCCTGCCCTGGAGATAGGCGTTCACGTGCCCATCCGGGATGAGCCGGGAGCCGTCGGGGGTGTCGAAGACGTCCGGCCCCAGGCTGAAGGCCTTCACCGCCAGGAAGTTGGACTTGGAGTGGGACTTCAGGAGCTCCTTCGAGACTTCTGGCTTGATCGGGAGCAGGAGCTGCCCTTCCTGCCACAGGGGGATGATGTCCTGGCTGCTACCCAAGCCCTCCTGAGCCATCCATTTTTCCACCGAGCCCTTCAGCACCTTGCCGGGCGGACCGTGCACGACCACCCCTTCGGCTGATCGCTGGAGGTGCACCGCTTGGCCATCATGAAGGTAGTAGTTCAACCGTGTCTCCGTTCCCATGGGGCTGCACCTGAGACGCAGCAAGCGACGTGCCGCAGGAAAAGCCTCGAAGTTCCAAGAACGCCGGTGACCGCCGACAGCGCTCCTTCCATTGGAGTGGACAACCTGTCCAGCAGGGTGGACATGGGCGGAGCTGCGGCCAGTGGCAACCCAGGGCCCACTCAATGCTATGTAAAGGTGGCCAATGGATACCTATCGGATTGAGCAACTCGGTCTTGCGGTGGAGAAGGGCTCACTGGGCGTCCGGGCTACGCTGGAGCTCGGGGCCAACTCCTCCCTGGAGAACCCCCTCACCCATCAGCGCATCAACCAGATCACGTTCCAGGTGCTGGACGATCAGCTGCTCCCTTGCGCCCCCGCGGCGGTGGTGGCGCTTCCGCCGATCTTGCTGAGTGTCGTGGAGGTGGCCGACGACATCGCCCTGCTCATCACGAAGGCGTTCCAGGAGTCTCTCTTCCACATCGAGCGCCGCTCCGCGCAGCTCCTGGCGCTGGGGCTGCAACCGCTCGTGGACCCGGAGACGCTCGAGCTGTCCGCGGAGCTGGACTCGGGGGTGACCTCCTTCGTGCTGGTGATGGACCGGGTGGGCAACTTCCGGGTGGGCCGGGCGCAGCGACTCGGGGAGGTGCTATTGGGGCAGGCCGCGCACCGCTTCGAGCTGTCCGAGTTCCGGGATCGGGAGGCGCTTGCGGGCTACCTGGGCGTGCTCATTGATGAGGCCCGTGCCATGAGGCAACCGGCCTCCCCCAACACCGTGGTGCGCTTCTCGGAGCTGGCGGCGCTCCTTGGGCCGGAGGCGATGGTCCCCCTGCACTGCAGCCTGGAGATGCTCGTAAAGCTCTCGGTCAACGGGGAGCCCTACCGGTTCGCCGCGTCCCGGTTGGTCGGCCGCACGTTCCGCGGACTGCTGGCGGGCACCAAGGGCATGGTCTGGGCGGAGCGCTTCGAGCTGGACAGCTTCCCCGGCATTGGTCCGCTGGTAGCGCGCCTGCTGAATGTTCCGGTGGAGCTCGTGAAGCTGGTCGGAGAGGACTCGCCACAGACGTGAAGACGTGAGCCCTGGGCGCCACCGCGCTCAACGCGCGCGGTTCGTGACGGTGGCCGTTCCAGGCCAGCCCTTCGGCTCCCGGCAAGCGGGCTACTGGCGATGCGTCTCCTGGGCGCTGGACGCGAGCAAGCGCAGGGGTGTCTCTCGGCCCATGGCGAGGAAGGGGGCCCAGTAGTGGGGGTGAGGTTGGGTCCGCCGCAACTCGCGCATCGCCTCGCGCAGTGCCGTGGAGCGGCCCTGCCCCCCGAGCAGGTGGCGATAGTAGGCCTCCATCAGCGTGCGAGTCGTCTCGTCGTTCACCTTCCAGAGGCTCATGACGACGGTCTCCGCTCCCGCCACGAGGAAGGCCCGGCGCAGCCCGTAGACGCCCTGGCCCAGTTTGACGTCGCCTCGCCCGGTATCGCACGCGGAGAGGACGACGAGCTGGGTGCCCCAGAGGTTGAGGCCCGCCAGCTCCAGCGCCGTTACCAGCGCATGCTCAGCCGAGGGCTGGGCGGGGCTGGAGCCGGAGGACGCCGGGGCGCTCGCCCCCGCCAAGACAAGGCCAGAGCGCAGCAGGGGGTCCGAAGGGCTGGGTGCCAGCGTCTCCTCGCCCAGCTCGCCGAAGTGGACCACGGCGCGAGAGGCCGGGAGCTGGGGCGCGTCCTCGAGGAAGAAGCCATGGGTGGCCAGGTGGAGGATGCCGGGAGGAGGCAGCTGCAGCAGCCGCTCCTTGGTGGCCTCGGGGCCCAGGAAGAGCTGGGCCTGGGGCAGCAGGCGCTGGATGGCCTCGGCCTCCTGGCGGGTGCCCGGCAGTGGGGTGAGGGCCCAGGCGCGTTGCGCCAGGTCCGCGCGCAGCATGGAGAAGGAGCGCTCGCTGGGCATGGCGCGCTCGGCTAGCGCGGGAGCGTCCTCCTGGGGGAGAGGGCGTGCTGGGAGGGGGGCGCTGAAGTCTGGATCGGCGAGGACGACCACGGAGCCAGGGGGAGCGCTCTCCTGGGGGCGCGGCAGCAGGTTCTTGCCGGAGGGGAGGTAGGTGAAGTCGAAGACGTCGACGAGGAATTGCTGGCCATCGTGCAGAGCGGCGAAGGGCACCAGGGCGAGCTGGCCATCCGGCGAGAGGAAGAGGCGGTGGGTAGCACCCAGCAGCGGAAGCAGGGGTTGGAAAGCGAGCTGGTAGAGCGCCTGAGCGGGGGCCTGGAAGCCCACGTCGCGGTTGGCCAGCGCGTCCCGCAGACGCAAGGCGGCGGAGTCCACGGGCTCGGCGGGCCCCAGGTCGCGGAAGCGGAGGGTGGCGTCAGGGAAGAGCACCAGCGCCAGGTAGCGCAGCTGGCCGGGGCGCTGATGTCTGGGTGTGCCGGGCCTGGGCACGAGCGGGCGGTCCACGTAGGTGATGAACTCGACGAGGGCGGCGTCCTTGGGCAGGGCCGCGGCGACACGGTCGACGATCTCGGCGGGAGAGGGCAGTGCGGCCAGAGCACGCAGGGGGGCGGAGCGCCGGGCCAGGTCGGCTTCGAGGGCAGTGCCCTGCTCGGCGAGCTCTTCGAGACGCCGCTGGTAGGCGGCGGGTGGAAGCGAACCGGGGCCTTGGAGTGACAGCTGGGCCAACTGGGTGCGCAGCCCCTGCAGCCGCTCGAAGGTGTCTCTGTCCTGCGCGCCCAGGCTCCGGTAGACGGTACGGGAGATGTCGGAGCTCTCCTCGACGGAGCGGCCTTTGAGGAGGAGCGCGGCGCCGAGGGCCAAGCGTCTGACGTTGACATCGTCTGGGTGGGCGCGCAGCAGCGCGTAGAGCCGTTCCTCGTCGGTGCGTAGGAACTGGAGGAAGCTGGCCAGGCGCTCTTCGGAGAAGCCGAGCGACTCCCGGCGCAGGCGCTGCTCGGACAGGGCGAAGGCGCGCGTGAGCAGCGGCAGGGCCTCGGCGAGGCGCCGCTGGGCCAGATGAAGCACGCCGAGGTGGTTGAGCGTTTCAGCGACGCTGGGATGGTTCTCTCCGAGAGTCGCTTCCAAAATGGCGAGAGCGCGCTCGTAGAGCGGCCTGGCTCGGCCGTACAACCCCTGGGCCGAGTAGAGGTCGGCAAGGTTGTTGAGCGGGGTGGCGACGCTTTCATGGTTCCTGCCAGTGGACGCTTCCTGAATGGCCAGCGCGCGCCGCAGGAGTGGCTCGGCACGAGCGTACAACCCCTGGGCCACGTAGAAGTTGCCGAGGCGGCAGAGCGTCGTGGCAACGTAGACATGGTTCGCGCCGAAGGTCGCTTTTTCAATGGCCAGCCCGCGCTGAAGGAGTGGCTCGGCACGAGCGTACAGCCCCTGGGCCACGTAGAGGCGGCCGAGGCCGAGGAGCGCGGTGGCGACGAAGCGACTGTTCTCGCCGAAGGCCCCTCTCCGAATGGCCAACGCGCGCTGGAGGATCGGCTCGGCACGAGCGTACAACCCCTGGGCCACGTAGATATCGCCGAGGTCGAGGAGCACATCGGCCACAAGGGGATGGTTCTCGCCCTGGGCCGCTTCCCGAATGGCCACCACGCGTTCAAGGAGTGGCTCAGCCCGGCCATACACCCCCTGTGCGAAGTAGAAGTAGCCGAGCCAGCTGAGCGGGTCAGCGACGAGGGGATGGTTCTTGCCGAGGACCGCTTCCCGAATGGCCACTGCGCGCTGAAGGAGCGGCTCGGCACGAGCGTTCAACCCTACATAAAGGTAGACGTTAGCGAGCTGCAAGAGCGAGGTGGCAACATCGGGAGGGTTCTTGCCGAGGGCCGCTTCCCGAATGGCCACCGCGCGCGCTTGGAGCGGCTCGGCACGAGCGTTCAACCCCACATGCAGGTAGAGGCCGGCGAGGCGATGGAGCGAGTCGGCGACGAGGGCATGGTCCTTGCCGAGGGCTACTTCCCGAATGGCCAGCGCACGCTCATAGAGCGGCTCGGCCCGGCCGTACAACCCCTGCAGCTCGTAGAGCCAGGCGAGGTCGTGGAGTGTTTGTGCACCCTCCGCATGGTCCTTGCCGAGGGCCGCTTCCCGAATGGCCAGCGCACGCTCATAGAGCGGCTCGGCACGAGCGTACAATCTCTGGGCCCGGTAGAGGTTGGCGAGGTTGTTGAGCGTCTCGGCGACACTGGAATGGTTCTTGCCGAAGACCGCTTCCCGAATGAGCAGCGCACGCGCATACAGGGGCTCGGCCTGGCCGTACAACGCCTGGTCCGCGTAGAGGTTGGCGAGGGTGTTGAGCGTTCGAGCGATATCCGGGTGATGATTGCCGAGGGCCGACTCCCGGATGGCCAGCGCGCGCTGAAGAAGCGGCTCGGCTTGAGCCGCGTCCCCCTGAAGCAGGCGATGGAGACCGAGCATGTCCAGACACGTGGCGACGTCTGGGTGGGTGCCCCCGAGCACGGCCTCCCGCAGCGTCAGCGCCTGCTCGCCCCTCGAGATGGCGTCAGCGTACTGGCCCGCGTCCCAGAGCGTGTTCGCCTCGTCGAAGGCCGACTGCGCCTCCTGCAGCCGCGCGTCTGGTCTCTCCTCCGCAACCGCCGCGCCTGCCGCACAGCACAGCACCACGGCCATCATCATCCCGCGAACCCACTGCATGTCGGCGTCTGCCATCCGTCCGGTTTCAATATCCTGGCCCTGACTGGCCCATGCTGGCTCCTCTCGTGTCAGGTCCCTGCCCCCCTGCCCACCTGCCGACCCTGGCGGGAGCCTCGCGAAAGGATTCTGCACCCACGAGCTGATGGCGCCAGTGACCCGGAGAACATTGTAGAAAATCTGCGGAACCACACCCCGCGCAAGAGCGGCGACCCCATCGAGCCACGAGCGCGGCCAGCCGCGCCTGATGGCGCCCGGGGCTTTGATACATCCAGTGGAGGCGGCGGGAATCGAACCCGCAGCAAGGCGGAAGCAAAACCCTAAGCAGGTCGCGCTGTTACCGGCTAACGCCTGGATCTCACACTGGATCGTTCTCCCGCCCCGTTCCGTTTCGTCCCGTCTGGTTCCGCCTGATTCCGCGCTGGAGGGTCACACTGGGGGCACATGCGATTCCGTAACCGTCTTACCGGCTGACCGGACACGGCCTGCTGGGGCTGAAGCATTCCAGGACGGCAGCCATCATCGAGGGCCTCCCACTCGGGCCGGTGGAGTGTACCCGCGTCGGGCAGCGGCAACTCGGCCCGGTAGAGAGCGCCCGCGCTAGGCACCGCCCGCTCGCCACCATACGACGTGCAACTCCAGGCATTGCGGAGGGCGCAATAGGCAGCAGCGACTCCCATGGGAGCCTCCGCGCCGCCGCGTCGTTGCATCTCTACCCCTGCTCCAGCAGCAGCAGGGCATGGCGGACACTTCAGGCGCGCGACCGGGAGTCCGCCACCTGCCTACGATGAAGGATGGGCCCGTGGGCCGCAGCGGGAAGGCCGGAGGCCTTACGCTGATGATGAACAGGGCAAGAAGGGTCGGACACATCCGAAATACCGAAGAAGCCACCGAACAAGGCTACGGCCTTTTGAGCGCCTAACAAAAATCAGGATTGAGGCCTCGGAAGAGTATCAGGCAGCAGCCCAGCATGAGGAGGCCGAAGTGGACATCGTCCCGGCGTTCATCGCGCACGCGCAGGCGTCGCTGCTGATTGAGCCACGCGTTGGTGCGCTCCACCACCCATCGGTGCCGCCCCAACCGCTGCTTCGACTCAATGCCGGGCCGTGCGATTCGGGCAGTGATGCCGCGTCGGCGCAAGCCCCGGCGGTTCTTGCGCGAAGAGTACGCCTTGTCCGCATGCAGCTTGCCGGGCCGATGCCGGGGGTGACCGCGGGGCTGCGTCACGTCGGGCACTGCATCCAGCAGGGGGAACAGTTCGTGGGTGTCGTGGACGTTGGCTCCCGTCAGACTCTCGGCCAAAGGCATGCCGTTTCTGTCGACGAGAAGATGATGCTTACTGCCCGCCTTCGCTCGGTCCGTCGGGTTCTTGCCCGTGAGGGCCCCCCTTTTGAAGCTCGGACGCTTGAGGAGTCGATCGATGCGCGACTGAAGTCCACCTGCCCCCGCTGTCCCAGTTCGTTGAGGAGGTCGCGTTGCAATTGCTCGAACACCCCGGCGCGCGTCCACTGCTCCAGGCGCCGCCAGGCCGTCATCCCCGACAGGCCGAACTGCTTGGTCGGCAGCATCTCCCAGGGGATACCGGTTCTGAGCACGAAGACGATGGCCTCCAAGGCGGCCCGGTCACTGGCCCGTGGCCGACCGCGCCCAAGCTTCTTCTTCTTGGGAACCGGCGGCAGTGGGGCCACTCGCTCCCACAGCGCGTCCGGTACGAGTTCGCGAACCATGGCTCCCAGATGCTCATGGTCCGCCCGTTCATCCACCGGAGCGTCTACCCTCAAACCTTATTTTTGTTAGGCGCTCTTTGTGCTCTGCTTGGCAGCGGAGGGAGAGGAGTTCCGCTACAGGCGTCCAGGCTGATGCGGTAAGCAACCTCGGAGGGTACTGATGCATGCAGGAAAGGCAAAGACGCGAGTAAGTGGCCAGTCACCAGCGCAAGGGTGGATCGCCACGGCGAAGTTTGGGAAGAGGGGCATTCGGGCGCAGGACGACCGTTCCACCCTGACCGTTCATGCCCTCAACCCCGAACGTGGAACTGACTGGAGCATTTCTGGACGTCTTGATCTTCTGGAACGAGCCCTAATGACGGCTCCCCCGGAGCGCGGAGAAACGATCTATTTGACGACCGCCGGTTGGTTCGGGTGCGCGACCCCGAAGGGGGACACTGCAACCGGGCTGACATGGCTCTGTCTTTCCGAAGCAGAGGAAGAGTCCCTCAAGAAGGCCGTGGGACTCCTCGTCGAGAAACTCCCGCAGACAACGCAGGTGGCGATAGGGGTGGACCGACGCTACGGGTACGACGACCAGCAGGAACTCTGGTGGTTTCAAGGTGGATACAGCGATGTCCAGGCCACTCATGTGAGGACTCATAAGCCTGTCCCACGGAGCATCGGCGACTACCGTGTCCTGGCATTCATCTGCGGAGCCATCTACGGCTTTGGGGGTCCAGCGCTAGACGTCGGTCGTGACCTGAGCGGGACCGATGTCGTGCTGGACGCTGGCCATGCGAGCCTAAACCGGCAGTGGAACCCGCAAGTGCCATTGAGTCGGAAGCGCTGGGCGTTCCACCGGAGCATCAGGAAGATTGGTACGCAATGCGGTGCCGTGTTCTCTCACGCTCATGGAGACGACTACGCGTACGTTAGGAACTGTGACAATTGGATCGTGTACCGCAACGAACCTCCGTTCCCAGGCAAGCGAGAAGGAAGGCGCATCCAGCGGAGGTAGCGATCATTACGCAGTTTGGCAGAATCAGGCTGCACGATAGCGTTCTGCGGGCCTGTACTAGCTACTCTTCGCCGGACTCTGGTATCGGGGGAACAGTGAACGAACTGGATAAGTTTTTGGCCGATCTCAAGAAGCGTCTCCCCGAGCATCTTCGGGAGAAGTTACTCCAACCGCATGCTGCAGACGAACTCGTGAAGGAGTTGCCATCCCTCTTTCCTCCTGCCCGCCTTGCCACGGAAGCGGAGGACCGTCGGACATGGGAGTTAGCCGGTCTCCTTTACCTAAACCTTGGACGGCACCACGACGCCATCGCAATCTTCAATTCGATGCTCAAGCAGATGTACACGCATCAGGACAATACATCGACCTTCGTTCATAAAGGCGTCCCTCTGGTATGGATAGCCGACTGCTACCAAGCACTCGGCTATCGCGCTCTCGCCAAACGCTTCCTGATGCACACTCTTTGTGAGGACGCCATCGCGTGTGAAGGCAGGCTAAATCCGCTCGACATAGGGGCGTATCATCGCCTTGTGTGGCAATTCGGCCTGCCACACAAGATGATCCAAGACTATGCAGTCAAGATGGCAGGGTTCGCCTCAAAGAAATCCGAGTACAAGCTCTTTCCGGAAGCCATCCTCCTTGAGCTGGACTCGGATTGGCAGACTGAAATTCCGACGGCCCAGGAAGTCACTCAGTTTGTTTCGAACACCTTCTACATACGGCACCTGATGAGGCAACTCGGCGACGGTACGGGAACAGCGCTGGAGCGGCTCGCGCACTATCTCATGAGTTGTATACCTGGCATTCGGGTAGCCCGGCGGAAAAAGAGTTTTTCCAGTGATTACGATCTCGTCTGTGCGGTGGACGGGAGCGACGTCGACTTCCGGTCCGAACTCGGTCGCTACTTCGTCTGCGAATGCAAGGATTGGAATCATTCAGCTAACTTCACCTCGTTCGCGAAGTTCTGTCGCGTTCTGGATTCGGTGAAAGCCCGGTTCGGCGTCATCTTTAGCAAGAATGGTATCTCGGGAGACGCCCACACAACCGACGCTGTTCGTGAGCAGTTGAAGGTCTTCCAGGACCGCGGCCTCATCATCGTGGCGCTCGATGAAGGCGATCTAGAGGCACTGGCGGAAGGGAAGAGCTTGATTGCGATTCTTCGCCACAAGTACGAGGTGATCCGACTGGATCTACGCCCGTCTTGAAACTGCAACCTGTCAGCAGCGTATATAGTGTTGCCACACCTCCACACCGATCATCGCTCCCATCGTGAATTATGCAGGGCCTTATCGAACTCCCGGCAGAAGAAAGGCGACCAAGCGCGCCAGAACCTTGAACCTCGGACTGTTCAGGCGAGCGAGGCGACGCAACAGGCGCCGCTTCTCGGGCGTGTCATTCAGGCCTGGAGACGATCTTCAGGGTGCGCGGCATTTCGATCGCGGCCAGCGCGATCGTCTTCTCTCTTCGCGCAGCAGCGAGGTCCAGCCATTTCGAGCGGTCGCGCGGCGCGATGGCGGCTGAAACGCCCAGAGTTCAAGCCTCTGGGCGCCCATCCGCGCGAATTTCCTGATCCAGCTACGGGTGCCCAAGAGCCCGCGCTCCCCCGTGTTCCCCGTGATCGAAAGCCCGCGTTCCTCAAGCCTCATCAGCGCGTCCATCACCGTCAAGTAGTCTCGGGCGCCTTGACCCGTCCCTACTCCAGAACAGTTGCTCTCCATTTACTCTCCGACTCCTCAAGCCGATAGTGGTTTGGCAGCCGGATAATGGTCCGTTGATTCACAGCAGCAACCAGTCTCTCCGGAACATCAATGTTAAACAAATCTCGTACTACGTCAAAGCACGCGAACACAAAAGGTTCGATCGCCGCCCACACTTTGGCTTCACGTATGAACCCTTCAAGATGCTCCAAGGCGACGCTTAGGGCAGAGACGGAGGTAGGGTAGCCAAGAAGAACCGAGCGCAAAGCTCGTTTGTAGATGTCGACGTTGCGCTGGACTGAGAACGAGTAGTCCGTGAAAAACGCAGCGGGCAATCGGGCTCCGCGAAATCCATTGGCCACCAACGGCAGCAACACTCCCGCAGCCTTCGTTTGAGCAAGGATGCCTTGCACGACAGCGAACCTGACAAGATCAGTCGTGCCGACACATGTGACGCCATACTTTTCGCGCAAATACCCAGCCGTAACTGCATCATCGATGAGTATTGCACAGGACAATCCTGCCGCTTTCGCAATGATCGCAGATGCAATCGCAGGCTCCCCAAAGACCGATGTGGCTCTTTCAGTTTCTTCGGCATCAAAGCTTCGAGGAACTGCGACATTGGAAGCACTGATCCTCAGGTGTCCAACTATTCGATCCATAGAATCTCGAATGGCGGTCTGCTGCTCCTTATCAGCTTCGCGCATGATCAATCTCCCATCGCGCGTCACCATCATGGCCCCTGTGACCATCTGCAGTTCTTGGGAAGCCTTCATCAATGCATCGATAGCAAACTCGAACGTCTGGCTTGCGACCTGAATCTCAAATCCACACCGCTTTGGAAGATCCAGCAGGTCAGTCTTTTCCAGCATGAGCAAGCTCGTTTCATCCAAGAGGAGAGTCTTGACGGGCTTTAGGTTTTCAATTACCTCACTTAGCTCTCCGCTTGTCACTCGAATCCCGAGGTCGGGGATCCGCTGTAGCCCATCCCAAGCCCCTACAAAATCAGTACCAAGGAATTTGGAGGATGTATAAACTGGCACAACATTCTTTTTCAGATACTCTATCGCCTCTTCGCTCCGCTCCCTTCTCTTGTGGAGCATGGCCAGCATCTCACCCTGATCAGGCGTAATCTTTACGCGACGAATCAATGCTGGCGATGAGTCCGTGGATGAGGAGAGCATATCCCAAGCAAGTTGAAAGAGATAGACATGCTCCTCGCGAACCTGTGTAACAACACCTCGCAAAACACTGTTGCCAGAAGGCCACTCAATCTCGTCGTGTTGCCGTTTTCGATAGATCGCCTTGCCTAAAGGCTTCGTTATATCCACGTACTCGGTGCGAGGGAGATCATGCGAGGCAGCGCAAAAGTGAACAAGGCGCTCTTCCTGGCCTACCAGTACATTGACAATACACCCCTCCTCTACCCGTTCGCGCTCAAGCTTCTTGTCCAGATGGCGTGACGCCTCCAGAAAAACCCTGGTGAATTGAAAAACAGTTTTCTGGTTGGCCCAATCCGAGAGCGCAGCGGAAGCCGCAACACGCAAAGCCTCCTCAAATCGCTCGCAACGGAGCAGTAGGCCAGCGAAAGTGATTTGCTCTGAGGGCCTCAATTCCCCCTTTCTGATTTCCTCAAGAACTCGCGCGCACTCCAGGATACGATCGCGCCGCGCGAGAAGTGACGCGAGTTGCAGCAAATCTCGCGCAGATCGCTTGCGCTCAACAAGCTTCTGGCAAGTCTCAATTGCCGAATCGATATCGCCACGCCTTGCCAAAACAGCAATCCACACATCTTGTATGAAATCGCTCTCAGGCCGTGCCGCAGCGAGCTCTGATATGCGCTGCTCAGCCTCAGGCTCATTCGTCCGATACAGTGCCTCTGCGAGCATGTGCAACCACCGCTCATTGCTTGCTGCGGTGACGCCAAGAATTTCAAGAGCACGAATACTATCTCTGGGCATCTCCAATTGCATGAACAGCCGAGCCAATTGAAAAAGCTCGAGAACTGAGCCATCGCGGGCTGCTGCCAGTGCGGCGGATGCAGCTTTCTTGGCCTCATCTACTGCCCCAGCCTGACTTCTCAACCTCGCCTGCATGACGAGGAGTGAAAATGTATTAGGAGACCTTGAAAGCCTTGCCTCCACTGCCTCTAGCGCGCCCGAGGCCTCACCTGCTCTGGCAAGAGCCTCTGCTAGGCGAAGAAATGGAATGAGCGGAATCTCGTCGAGCTGTTTCCTCGGCCAGCGAATGGCTATGTATCCCTGCGCACGCTCGACACTCTTGTTTCTATCTGTATGCCACGCGCAATCAATGAGCAGTGCAAGTGACTCATCGTCCATTTCCTGCAATGGGACTCGCAGCAGCATTGATTCTGCCACATCTAATACACCAAGTTGCGCGGCTACGAATGCGGACCGGATCGCTGACGTATTGTCGTCAGCGTATTGAACGGCCTTGTCAAGGTGTGCGCGCGCGATTTCTTTCTGCCCGCACATCTCTGCAATAAGAGTCAGCCGCAATTCTACTTCAAAAACCGCGCCTCGATTGTTTTCACTATAGGCTTGTTTTGCGGCAGAATCCAGGATGGTTTCG
>Ga0190275_10001100_pt1 | contig 20727 bp, 15 predicted proteins | sample Popmic550T_FD_133745 | JGI IMG/M metagenome (GOLD analysis project Ga0190275, IMG submission 133745) | Populus adjacent soil microbial communities from riparian zone of Yellowstone River, Montana, USA - 550 T | ecosystem: Environmental > Terrestrial > Soil > Riparian zone > Trees stand | place...
CGGCTGGCCGCCTTCCTCGCTGAGCGCTTTCCCTTCGCCGCACCGGTCGTGCTGCGCGCCGGCGAAGACCTCGATGCCATCCGTACCGCCCTGCAAGACTCTCTCGCCCTCGGCGAGCTTCCCGACACCACTCCCGGCATTCCCGCCTCCAAACGTCTCCAGCAGGCAGTCGACGAAGTCCTCGACGCCGTGGCCGGCTTCCTTCGCCGCGAGGAGATCGCCGCCTCGCTCACGCATGACGAGAAGCGGGAGATCCTCCGCGGGATGCTTCTCACCCGTGCGACCGACAACCGCCTGAAGCAGTTTTTCACCGGCGGCGAAGTGCGTTGGGGGAACGCGTCGTTTCAGGGGAAGGGCTTCCGTTCGCTCGGGCAGGAGGCGATCTATGCGGCGGTGATCCGGCTGCGCCGCGAGCCGCTCGGCGACGTGGTCTCGCCGATGATCCGCGATCTCGGCGCGGTGCTCGGGATGCACAACACGCCGGAGACGGTGCGGATGGTCCTCAGCGCGCAGATGGCGAAGGCCGGGCCGCCGATGAACGGGAAGGACCTGCACGTCGGCGACTGGGAGCATGGCGTCCTCCCGGCGATGGCGCCGCTCGGCAGCCCGGCGCTGACGATCGCCGGCATCGCCATGGCCTTCAAGCTGAGCAACGTGCCGCGCGTGGCGGTGTCGTTCGTCGGCGAGGGGACCACGTCGCTCGGTGAGTGGCATGAGGCCATCAACGCCTGCGCCGCGCGCAAGCTCCCGGCCGTGTTCTGCGTGCAGAACAACCAGACCGCGCTTTCCACCCCCGTCAGCCACAACACCGCGGCACGCGTCTTCGCCGACAAGGCCCTCGGCTACGGCATCCCGGCGATCACCATCGACGGCACCGACCCGGAGGCGATTGCCTCGGCCTTCGCCTGGGCGGCGGAGCGGGCGCGCGACGAACACGGTCCCGCGCTGATCGAGCTCGTGGCCATGCGCATGTGCGGCCACGCCCATCACGACGACATGCTCTACCTCGGCAAGGACCCGCAGCTATCGTGGTCCTATCCCGCGCTCACCGAGCAGGGCTACGCCGACCGCGACACGTACGAGTTCTGGCGCCGGCGCGATCCGATCGCCACGTACGCCGCGAAGCTCGAGGCCGAGGGGATCGTCGCCGCGGGTGAAGTCGACGGCTGGAAGAAAGAGCTCGAAGAGCTCGTCGACCGCGAGGCTCGCACCGTCATCGACGCACCGTGGCCCGACGGCGCGCAGGCAGGCGACGGCGTCTTTGCCGGCGAGCCGACGCGCCGGCACATCGAAGTGCTGGACGAAGAATGGCGGCAGGCGCAGACGACCGAGCTCCCCGAGGTCGAAGAAGCGCCGCCGTTCGACGCGAAAGGAAAGACGTTCCTCGAAGCGGTCATGCTCGGCGTCGGCGACGTGCTGCGCGCGGACGAACGGGCGTTCGTCTACGGCGAAGACGTCGGCGGCAAATACGGCAACGCCTTCCTCCTCCTCCGTCCGCTGCTCAAAGAGTTCGGCGACCGGATCATCAACAGCGTCCTCTCCGAGGGCGCCACCATCGGTGTCTGCACCGGCGCCGCGCTGGCGGGGATGCGCCCGATCGGCGAGATGCAGTTCAACGACTTCGTCGCCAGCGGCTTCAACGCCCTCGTCAACAACGCGGCGAAGATGCGGTATCGGTGGGGCGGTAACGCCCCCTTCGTATTGCGCATGCCATGGGGCGGCCTGCGCAACGCCGGCCCGTATCACTCCCAGAACACCGAGGCGTGGTTCTACCGGACGCCGGGCCTGAAGCTCGTCGTCCCTTCCACCCCGTACGACGCACGCGCCCTCATGATCGCCGCGGCCAACGATCCCGACCCGGTCCTCTACTTCGAGCACATCGCCCTCTACCGCGACCCGAAGATCAAGCAGACCCTTGGCGAAGAGCCGCCGCCACCCATCCCGATCGGCAAAGCCGCCCTCCGCCGCGCCGGCGACGACCTGGCCATCATCTCCTACGGCGCCTACGTCCACGACGCGATGCAGGTTGCCGAGACGCTGGCCAAAGACGGGTGGGAGTGCGCGGTGCTCGATCTCCGGACGCTCGCACCCCTGGACCGCGCCGCGGTACTCGCGGTGGCCCGCCACTGCAACCGCGTCCTCATCGTCCACGAAGACACCCGCACCGGCTCCATCGGCGAATCGCTCGCCGCGATCATCCAGGAAGAGGCGTTTGAGTACCTGGACGCACCCGTGCGGATCCTCGGCGCGCTGGATACGCCGGTGCCGTATTCGCCGCCGCTCGAGGATGTGTTCTTGCCGAGCGTGGAGCAGATTGAACGGGCGGCAAGGTTGGTGTTGGCCTACTGAGACTTGAGGTTGTCGACGTCGACAAGATCTTTGGGACGGCCTGCAGCAATCTTGTTCCGAATGAGATCGTCACGGCCGATAACGCCATAGGTCACGCCGTACTGATTCACGAGGATGCGATTGGGCCACGCCTCATCGAACGTCACGCCATCGATTGTCGTGATGATGTCGATGCGGTAAGGCTTCATGCCGATCTGGAAGACAAGTTCTGGTGTGAAAAGGTCCTCCAGCGTCAATTCGTCGAGCGGCGCACCGAAGGAGGCGAGGGCGTGCCAGACTTTCGGCGCGTTTTCAGGAGACGGACGCACCCACAAGTCTAGGTCTTCTGTCGCACGCGGCTGATCGTGCGCGGCGAGCGCGTGAGCACCGACAACGAGGAAATCAGCGCCGGCGTCGGACAACGCGTGCAACATCTCGATGAAGTCGCGATTCACGCCAGCCCGGTTCCTTGAAACACCATGCGGTTTTGGTGATCTCCCACACCATGTCGATTCGCTCGCCGGGTGTCATGGCGAGTATTTCGGGGTCGATACGCGGCTCTTCGCCGAGCTTGTACTTCCGCACGACCATGTTGCGGCGGTCGGTCATATACGAATTATACGCCCCTATACGCCCCCCTCACCCACCCCGCCTCCTCCACACTCAACGCCTCCCCCACCGCTGCCGCCGCGGCGACCTGGCGCGCGTTGCGTTGGCCGAGGAGGACGCACGCCGTAGGGTTGTCCGTCAACAGCGCTCCGATGACGGGGTGGAGGACGGGCTCGGGGTGGCCGGCGTATTTTTCGCGCATTTGGGCGGCGGCGTGTTTGTAGCGGGCGATGGCTTCGGGGTTGGTGAAATCGGCGACGCCGCGGCGGAAGTCCCCTTCGCCGTATTGGACCGGCTGGTCGTATTTGCCGAGGAGCAGGCCGTGCTTGATGGGGGAGAAGAAGGCTACGCCGAGGTCGTGGGCGTCGACGTGGGCTTTGAGGCCGCTCGACTCGTAGTCGTCGTCGACGAGGTTGCGGTACGGCTGGACGGCGTCGGGGTCGATCCGCTCGATGACGCGCATGATCCGCTTTCCGTTCCAGTCGGAGAGGCCGATGAAGCGCACCTTTCCCTCGTCGCGCAGGCGGTGCATGGTCTCGAGCGCGCCGTCGAGGTAGCGGTCGTCCGGGCCGAAGTCGCAGTGGTGGAAGTAGTGGAGGTCGATGACGCCGGTGCGCATGTTGCGCAGCGACCGCTCGGCCTGCTCGCGCATGAATCTCGGGTCGTATGGATGATCCGCCGGGCCGTAGGCGTAGCCGAACTTCGTGGCCAGGAAGATCTCGCCGCGCGGAACCTGGTCCCAGACCTGCCCGATCAGTTCCTCGGCGTGGCCATCGCCGTACACGTCGGCGGTGTCCCAGTGGGTGATCCCGGCCCGATAGGCGGCGACCAGCGCCTCCTTCGCCTGTGCGTCGTCGTGACCGCTCCAGCCGACCGATTCGCCCTTCTCGGTGACGCGCGGCCCGCCATGTCCCCACGTTCCGAGGCTGACGGCGGGGACGGAGACGTTGGTGCGGCCGAAGCGAAGCATGCGCATGGTGGGAGATCATAACGAGAGATGAACGATGAGAGATGAGCGATGAACAGAGGCGGCAATTGCATGTTCATCGCTCATCGTTCATCGTTCATCTCTCATGGCTTGTGTTTTCTGCACCGACGCCGCCACCGCCGGCGACCTCGTTTATGAGGACGAGCACGCCTTCGTGCTCCTCCACCCCGACTGGTCGCCGCGCGGGCACGCCATGGTGGTGGCGAAGGCGCACGTGGAGAACGTGTCCGGGCTCGAGGAAGAGGCGTGGCTGCATCTCGCGCGGGTGTGGCATCGGGCCGAGACGGTGCTGCTCGAGGCGACCGGCGCAGAGCGGGCGATGGTGCTCAAGCTCGGGATTCAGACGCCGCACCTGCACGTGCACATCTACCCGGTCTCGGCGGCGGCTTCGCGGGACGAAGTGTTTGCGGCGTTCGACGGGAAAAGCGGCGAGCCATGCGATGAGGCGTTTGTGAGGGAAGTGCGCGCCCGAATGGGAAGAAGGATGGTTCGGACAACTGACAACCGACCACTGACAACTTCTTGACTCTTTCGCCGCACTGAATGACCATTCATTCCTTGATGGCCATCGCTACCGAAACCGAATCCTTCCGCGGCACTTCCAAACGGGAGCGCATCCTGCGCGCTGCCGTCGACGTCTTTGCCGAGCACGGCTACTTCAACGCCAAGGTGGCGCAGATCGCGAAGTCGGCCGGGGTGGCGGACGGGACGATCTACCTCTACTTCGACGGCAAGGAAGACCTGCTCATCACCATCTTCCGCGAGCACACCCGCAACTACCTGCATTCGCTCGAGCAGCAGCTCGCGAACGTGAACCGGGCCGAGGAGCGGCTGCGCATCGCCATCCGCCACCACCTCGAAGCCCTCGGCCGCGACCGCTCGCTGGCCATCGTCTCCCAGGTCGAGCTGCGGCACAGCCTGAAGTTCATGAGCCTCTTCTCGCAGCAGGAAGTCGCCGACTACCTGAACGTCATCCGCAAGATCGTCGAGCATGGCCAGACCGAGGGGACCTTCCGGCGGAACGTCCACCCGCAGCTCGTCGCCAAATCGGTGTTCGGCGTCCTCGACGAGATGGTCACGTCGTGGATATTGTCGGAGAAGGTTTACGACCTCCCCGCGCAATCGGAACAGATCGCGGACCTCATCCTGACCGGACTGTTGTAAAAGCGTCGTTGGTGCGCCAACGCCTCAAGACCGACGACTGGATTCTGATCTCCCTCTGGATCGCTCTGGCGCTCCTGGCGGTGGTCGTCGTGGCCCGCTTCTTCCCCACCGCCTTCCCACAGGCGGCGATCGACTTCCGGTTCGACCGCAACACCTCCCGCCCCATCGCCGAGCGGCTGCTGAAGGCGCAGCAGCTCGATGTCCGCGGGATGAAGCATGCGGTGCGGTTCGACTCGGACGACACGGCGCGCATTTTCCTCGAGCGCACCGTCGGCCTCGAAGAGGCGACGGAGCTGACCGCCACGGGGAAGATCCAGGCGTGGTCGTGGCACCATCGCTGGTTCACGCCGCTGGTCGAGGAAGAATTCAGCGTTGACGTCGCGCCGACCGGGGAGATCATCGGCTTCGTTCACAAGATCCCCGAAGATCGCGCCCTCCCTCCGGCGAGCGCGACGCCGCCGACCGCGTTCCTGGCCAGCATCGGCGTCAACGTCGCGGACCTGAACCTCATCGACACGAGCGAGCGCCGCCTGCCGAAGCGCGTGCAGCGGATCTTCACCTGGGAGTCGATCTCGACCCGCATCCCCTCGGGGGACGGGATCGCGCAGTACCGCCACACCGTCACGGTCGACGGGAACCGGATCACGTCGTATTCGCAGCGGCTGAAGGTGCCGGATGCCTGGTCGCGCTCGTACCTGGAGCTCCGCTCGAAGAACCGCGCCGCCGGCTCGGTCGATCTGATCTTCAACGTCATCCTGATGATCGGCGCAGTGGCGGTGTTCATCGTCCGCCTCCGCCGCGGCGACCTGCCGTTGCGCTTTCTGCTGGCGATCGGGGCGGCGACGGTAGTGCTGAACGGAGCGGTGACGCTGAACTCGATCCCGTCGGAGCTCGCGTACTACGACACGACGGTCTCGTACCCCGCCTTTCTCGGCCAGATCATCTTCAGCGTGCTGCAGGGGAGCCTCGGCATGGGGATGCTGCTGATCGTGATCTGCGGCGCGGGCGAGATCCTCTATCGGGAGCGCCTGCCGAAGCAGTTGGCGATGCCGCGGCTCTGGACGCCGAAGGCGCTCGCCTCGCGGCGGGTCTTCCTCTCGCTGATCCTCGGCTACGCGCTGGTGCCGATGTTCATCGCCTACCAGACCGTCTTCTACCTGACGGCGAACCGCTTCGGCGCCTGGGCGCCGGCGGAAGTGCCGTACGACAACATCCTGAACACTGCCTTTCCCTGGGTGATGGTGCTGTTCGCCGGCTTCTTCCCCGCCTTCTCCGAGGAGTTCCTGTCGCGCGCGTTTGCGATCCCGTTCGTGCAGAAGATCGTGCGGTCGCGCTGGACGGCGATCGTCATCGCGGCCTTCATCTGGGGCTTCGGCCACTCCACCTATCCGAACCAGCCGTTCTGGATCCGCGGCGTGGAGGTGGGGATCGCGGGCATCGTGGCCGGCCTGCTGATGGAGCGCTTCGGGCTCCTGCCGCTGCTGATCTGGCACTACACGATCGACGCGGTCTACACGGCCACGCTGCTGTTCGCCTCGGGGAACACGTACTACATCGTCTCGGCCGCGCTGGCGAGCCTGATCTTCGCGGTGCCGCTGGTCGCGTCGATCGCGCTCTACGTGCGCAACCGCGGGTTCGTTCCGGACGACGACCTGACCAATGCCGCGATGCCGCCGTCCGAGCCGCCGCCGCATCCGGAGGCCGCGATCGTGGCGTCGCAGCTTCCGGAGCCGATGCCGGCGACGCGCAAGCGGTTGGCGATCGCCATCGCGCTCGTCGCCGTGGCGGCGATCCTCGTCGCGATACGGCCGCAGTCGCCCGATGACGCAATCGACTATCGCATCACCAAAGAGCGGGCCAAGCAGATCGCACGCGAGCACGTCGGCGCGGCGCAATACGCGTACGTCATCGCCGCGCCGGTGGAAGGCTTCCGCAACTGGAACCCCAATTCACAGCGCGAGGACGGCGGTTCCCCCGGCGGCTTCGACGAGATCGCCGCGACGTGGCTGGTCCACAAGGGGATGAGCATCGACGCGCTGATCGACGTCTTCCGCAACCGCATCGAAGCCGGCACCTGGACGGTGCGCTTCTTCACCCCGATGAAGAAGGAAGAGATCTTCGTCGAGGTCGACCCGAGGACCTCCCGCGTGATCGGCTTTCACAAGTATCAGGACGAAGGAAACGCGGGCCGTTCGCTGACGCAGGAGGAGGCGCTGACGCTCGCGCGCACGGCCTTCGCGCGTTACGGCGTCGACGCCGGCGCATTCGAGTTGAAGGAAGCGCTCAGCTTCCAGCAGCCGCACCGGCGCGACTGGCTGTTCCACTTCGACGAGCGGACGCCGCTCGCGCCGGGCGCCTTTCGCCGCGCCTCGGTACGCATCGCCGGCGCCGAGCTGACGCAGTTCAACAAGACCGTCAAAGTGCCGGAGAGCGTCTATCGCGAGGCGGAGACGCAGACGCTGCTCAACGTCGTGCTGTTCGTGCTCAAGATCATCGGCCTCATCGCGCTGCTGGCGATCGTCGTCACCGGCCTGGTGATGGCGACGCGCGCGCATGGACTGCCGTGGAAACGCGCGCTGCGCTGGACGCTGATCCTCTCGGTCATCCCGATCGCCGGCTTCGCGGCACGCTCGGAGTCGCTGCTGTTCGGCTATTCGACCACCACGGCGTGGGAGACCTTCCAGGTCAGCCTGGTCACCGCGTTCATCCGCAGCGTCGGGTTGCAGGTCGGCCTGATGTTCCTCGCGCTCGCCGGGCTCGAGGCAACGCTGCCGTTCGCGACGAGCGTCGTCCGGCGCGAGGGGCGGGCCCGCTTCGGCAGGAGCGCCGCCGTCGCCGCGGTGACCGCGCTGGCCATCCTCGTCATCATCGACGTCGGGATGCGCTTCGTCGCGCATGCGGTGCCGTCGTCGGCGTCGGTAACGATCTCGGCCCCCGAGGTCGTCGGCACGCCGCTGCCGGCGCTGGTGGAAGGGGCGCAGGCGGTCTTCGGGGCGATCATCGTCGCTGCCGCCGTCGCGCTCTTCGCGAACGCCCTCGGCGCGCGGGCCGCGCTCCTCACCATCGCGGCGCTCTTTTGCGCGACGCTCGACCCGCTGGCCACGACCGCGCAGACGCCGCTCATGCTCGCCCGCGCGCTGACCGTGGCCGTGCTGGTCTGGGTGGTCGCACGGCACGTCCTCAACGGCAACCCGCTGGCCTGGCTGCTGGCGGTCTTCTGCGCGACGACGCTGCAGACCGCAACGCTGCTGCTGCAGAACGACCGGGCCGACCTGATCGCCAACGGCGTGGCGGTGGTGGTGTTCGCGATCGCGGCCGTGGTCTGGGCCGTGGTTCCCCGGCCACATACAATGTCGCGCGCGTCAGAACGTCAAGCATCGTGAGAACACTTTGAACCTCGGGATCGACGACTTTACCTGGGCCGACCTTCATTCCTACGAGCGCCTTCGCGACCTGGCGCTCACCTTCGACCGTTTCGTCGAAGAACACGACGACGCCCTCTTCGCCCGCTTCGACCAGTACCGCCACGCGGTGCAGAGCGGGGCGGCCAACGGCGGGCTGGGGCCACCCGAAGAATCGGCGTTGCTGATCGCGGTCGGCCGCTCTCTCGGCATGTTCCTCTCGCAGCTCTTCCGCATCGAGCCGAACGCCGCCGCACTGCAGACCCGCGCGCGACGCGACGCCGAGGTAGCGCGCTTCAAGCGCGAGTTCGTCGCCAAACGCGCGGCCAAGATCCAGCAACCGGCCGCCGTCGAAGATGATGCCGCTGCGGCACTGATCCGGAGCGTCGCCGGACCGGACGCCGATCCCGAGCTCGCACTGGCCATCACCGCAAACCGCCTGCTCGGCTTCGAGAAAGACTACCCGCGCGGCGCGAAAGAGTACTCGCCGTCGGGCGAGACCCGTCACGCCATCGAACAGCTGCGCGAGCACCTCGACCCGCAACTGTTCGGCGACGTCATCACCCGCCGCGAGCGCGTCCCGTCCGCCGAGTCGACCGCCCGCGAGGCCGCCGCCGCGCATGCGCTCACCGACCTGCTGGCGAACTGGATCGCTATCCAGTGGAAAGCCGGCCGCTTCGAGGGATGGACCTCGTTCCGCCTCCCGCGCCCACTCGTCTTCGACCGCCTCGTCCCGACCGAGCCGGTGGACGAGAAACGCTTCGGCGGCGAGCACCATCACTTCCGCCGCCGTGACGCGTTCCACCTCACCGACACGCGGATGACGCCGCGGCAGATCACCGACGAATCGGATTACTGCATCTACTGCCACGAGCGCTCGAAAGACTCCTGCTCGCACGGCTTCGTGCAGCCGAACGGCACCTACAAGCCGAACCCGCTGGGGATGGCGCTGGAGGGTTGCCCGCTCGACGAGAAGATCGGCGAGATGAACATCCTCCGCGTCGGCGGCGAGGCCGTCGCCAGCCTGGCGATGGTCATGATCGACAACCCGATGTGCCCCGGCACCGGCCACCGCATCTGCAACGACTGCATGCGCTCCTGCATCTTCCAGAAGCAGGACCCGGTCAACATCCCGCAGATCGAGACCGGCGTCCTCACCGACGTCCTCTTCCTGCCGTGGGGCTTCGAGATCTACTCGCTCCTCACCCGCTGGAACCCCCTCAACGCCCGCCGCCCCATGGCCCTGCCGTACAACGGCAGGAACGTCCTCGTGGTCGGCCTCGGCCCCGCCGGCTACACGCTCGCGCACTACCTGGCAAACGAAGGGTTCGGCGTGGTGGCGATCGACGGGCTGAAGATTGAACCGATCGATAGCTCGCGGAGTAGCTCTTCTGAGAGCTTTTTAAACACGCCCATCCGCGACGCGCGCATCCTCTGGGACGACCTCAACGACCGCATCCTGGCCGGCTTCGGCGGGGTGTCGGAGTACGGCATCACCGTCCGGTGGGACAAGAACTTCCTCAAAGTCATGCGCATCGCGCTGGAGCGGAAACAGAACCTGCGCATGTACGGCGGTATCCGGTTCGGCGGGACGATCACCATCGAAGAAGCGTTCGACGAGCTCGGATTCGACCACATCGCCATCGCCGCGGGAGCCGGCACGCCGACCGTCGTGCGAATGAAGAACAACCTCCTTCGCGGGATGCGACAGGCCTCCGACTTCCTGATGGCGCTGCAGCTCACCGGCGCGTTCAAGAAGAACTCGCTCGCCAACCTGCAGGTGCGCCTTCCGGCTGTCGTCATCGGCGGCGGCCTCACCGCCATCGACACCGCCACGGAGCTCTTCGCCTATTACCCCGTGCAGGTGGAGAAGGTCCTCGAGCGCTACGAAAGCATGTCCGGGGAGCTCGGCGTCGAGCGGGTACGCTCGGGGTACGACGCCGAGGAGCTCTCCATCCTCGACGAGTTCCTGGCCCATGGACATGCGGTGCGCGCGGAACGGGAACGGGCTGCGCAGGCCGGCGAGGCTCCCGACTTCATCGCGTTGGTCCGCTCGTGGGGCGGCGTCACCATCGCCTATCGCAAGTCGATGCTCGACTCGCCGGCCTATCGCCTGAACTTCGAGGAGATCGAGAAGGCCTTCGAGGAAGGGATCGGCTACGCGGAGATGCTCTCGCCGGTCGAAGCAGTCGCGGACGAATTCGGCCACCTCCGGTCGCTCCTCTTCGAGAAGCAGGTCGTCGAGGACGGCCGCTGGAAAGACTCCGGCGAGATCGTCGAGTTGCAGGCACGCTCGGTGATGATCGCCGCCGGCACCGCCCCGAACGTGATCTACGAGAAAGAGCACCCCAACACGTTCAAACTGGACAAGTGGAAGCAGTTCTTCCAGTCGTACTCCCTCGGCGCGGGGCTGGAGCTGATCGAAGACGACGAGGCGTCCCGCGACCGCGGCTTCTTCACCTCCTACCAGCACCCGTCCCGCCGCGAGAAGGTGGTGACGTTCTACGGCGACAACCATCCGAAGTACGCCGGCAACGTCGTCAAGGCGATGGCCTCGGCGAAAGACGGCTACCCGTACGTCGTCTCCGTCTTCGCCCGCGAGCTGATGGAGATGGACCGCTCCGCCGCAGCGCAGCAGGAGCGCGACGCGAAATGGAACGCGCTCATCGGCCGTCTCGACGACGGCCTCCTGGCCACCGTACACGAAGTCAATCGCCTTACCCCGACCATCGTCGAAGTCGTCGTGCGCGCGCCGTTCGCCGCGCGGCACTTCGAGCCCGGTCAGTTCTTCCGCCTGCAGAACTTCGAGACCTACGCCCCGAAGCTCGACGGCACCGCCCTGGCGATGGAAGGAATCGCCCTCACCGGCGCCTCGTCCGATCCGGAGCGCGGCCTGCTCTCGGTAATCATCCTGGAGATGGGCGGCTCCTCCCGTCTCTGCGCGACGCTGAAACCGGGCGAGCCGGTCGTCCTGATGGGCCCCACCGGCGCACCGACCGAAATCCCGAAAGACGAGACCGTCCTCCTCGCCGGCGGAGGCCTCGGCAACGCCGTCCTCTTCTCGATCGCCAAGGCGCTCCAGAACAACGGTTGCCGCGTCGTCTACTTCGCCGGCTACAAGAAGGCCGCGGACGTCTTCAAGCGCGACGACATCGAGGCGGGGACGGCCCAGGTGATCTGGTCCGTCGACGCCGGTGATCCCATCCAGCCGCGCCGGCCACAGGACCTGGCGTTCGCCGGCAACATCGTCCAGGCCATGCTCTGGTACGCGTCCGAACCGCGCCAGTTCGACCTCCGCACCGTCGACCGCCTCATCGCCATCGGCTCCGACGGCATGATGCGCGCCGTCAAAGACGCCCGCCACACCGTCCTCGCCCCCCACCTCAAGCCCGAGCACATCGGCATCGGCTCCATCAACTCCCCGATGCAATGCATGATGAAACAGGTCTGCGCCCAATGCCTCCAGCGCCATGTCGACCCCGCCACGGGCAAAGAGACCTTCATCTTCTCCTGCTTCAACCAGGACCAGCCCCTCGACCACGTCGACTTCAGCAACCTCCGGGCGAGACTGCGCCAGAACACGGTGCTCGAGAAGCTCTCGAACCTCTGGCTGACGAGGGTGCTGGCCGGGGAAAACCGAGGTACGATCGTCGTATGACCATCGTACCTGGCAAAGTCGTGAACGGCCGGATCGAGGTGGAAGACACCGAGCTTCCGGAAGGGGCAGATGTCGCCGTCTACTACAAGCCCGACGTTGAGGAGTACGAGCTCACGGAAGAGCAGGAGGCGGAGCTCGAAGCATCGATCGCCGAAGCGGATCGTGGTGAGACCGTTCCGTGGGAAGAAGTCCGGCGCGAGTTGCAGGAGCAGCGCGAAAACGCCACCAAAAGATATAAGTGAGTCGCGCGGTTCACTTCACACTTCGTGCTCGTAAGCAGATCGCCGCGGCTTCAGCGTGGTGGCTCGAGCACCGTGACAAAGCGCCGGAAGCCTTCCTGGAAGATTTTCAGGAAACACTGGCTTCGATCTCGATGACACCTGGGATTGGAATCCCCGTTCCGTCGCGCAGACCCGGCATACGTCGCGTCTTTCTCGATCGTTTGCGTTACTACCTCTACTATCGCATCCGTCTCGACGGCGACATTGACGTCGTCGCGATCTGGCACGCGTCGCGCGGAGCACAGCCCCGGCTCTAGCGAACCGGGAAGCTGCATTTAGCGATGCAGGTACTCGACCAGCGCGGCTTCGCGAAGACCAGCTACCCCGTAACGATCGTGGAAGACCAGCCGACCGTGACGGAGATTCGCGTGCCGGAGTAGACGCCATGGGAAGCCTACCCTGCTCTGTCGCCCGCTTCGCGGGCTCACGTTCCTGGCTCGCTGAACCCCGGCCTGAAGGCCGGGTCTACAGATCTTTCGCCGGCTTCGCCGACTGACGCATGGCCGAGGTACGATCTTCGGATGAAGAGGGATCAGCGCGACGACGATCTTTCCGATGAGGAATTCGAGCTCACGGAAGAACAGGAAGCTTTCCTCGAGGAATCGGTCGCGCAAATTGAACGCGGCGAGTACATCGACGGTGATGAGGCGATTCGCGAACTGCGGCGCCGCCGCGGCCTGTGAAAAGCGCATCCGCAACCTCCAGGCACGACTGCGGCGGAACACGGTGCTGGAGAGGCTGTCGAACCTCTGGCTGACGAGGGTGCTGGCGGCGGAAAACCGAGGTACGATCGTCGTATGACCATCGTACCTGGCAAGGTCGTGAACGGCCGGATCGAGGTGGAGGGCGTCGAGCTCGACGAGGGCGCCGAGGTTGAAGTGCGAATTCTTGGCGACTATGACCATCTGACCGACGAAGAGGCAGCGGAGTTGGACGCCGCACTGGCTGAAGCCGACAAAGGCGGTGGCATGCCGCTGTCCGAGTTCATGCGCCAGGTGCGTGAGGGAAGACTGGCACCCACGCGTCGCTGATGCGGGAAGTGGTGATCATGCCGCGCGCACAGCGGCAGTACGATGCGGCCTCGCGATGGTGGCTGACTCATCGCTCGAAGGCGCCGGATGCGTTCCAGGAAGACTTTCTCGACGGTCTAGCGCGCCTTACGGAAAACGCGTCAATCGGCTCGATCGTGGTGCGGAAGAGCCGTTTCACCGTGCGGCGCCTGTATCTCGAGCGCGTCCAATACTTCGTTTATTACAGAGTCCGAGATGAGGCGATCGAGGTCGTTTCGGTCTGGCACGCATCCCGCGGCTCACGTCCTCGTTTTTAGTAGTTCCCCCACCACCCCCTCCGGATCCGAAAACACACATGCATGCGCCCCGGGGACGGTACGCACATCTACGCAGTTCCGATCCGGAATGGGATCGCGCGCCCCGGCGATCATCAGCGAGCCGTCGGGCGGCGTGCACGCAATGTCGCGGGCGACGTGGCGCCAGGTCAGCCACCAGCGCGCGAAGCCGGTGCGCCAGTAGGCGGGGATGAGGTAGCGGTACAGGGCCAACGGCTCGCGCAAGGCGTCGAGCGCGAATTGGGGGAAGATCCGCAGTTGCGGATACCGGGCGCGCGTCCAGAGCGGGCCGACCATCACCGAGGCTCGCACGAGGTCGGGGCGGAGGGCGGACAGATGCGCGACCGGGTTGCAGCCGATCGAGTGGCCGAGCCAGACCGCGTCGCGGATTCCCACCGCGTCTGCCCACTTCGCCAGGATCCGCGCGTGCTCCTCCGGGCCGCTCGCGCGGGCGTTGACGCTCTCGCCGAAGCCGGGGAGGTCGGGGGCGATCGGGTTCCAGCCCGCTTCGAAGAGGGCGCGCGCCAGACGGATGAAGTACGCGCTCGACATGCCGAGGCCGTGGACCAGGACCATGTCGCGCCGAGGACCGGCCTGGCGCCAGGCCACGCCCGCGCTCCAGCCGGAGATCCCCCAGGAGAACGCCGGCGCGCCGGGATCACGCGCCGGTCTGCGCTCGACCTCCTCGAAGAACGAGAGCGCGATCCGGTTGAACTCCTCCGGCGCGTCCCACATCGCCACGTGCGCGGCGCGGGGGATCACCTCCAGCCGCGAGCCCTCGATGAGCTGCTGCATCTCCTCGCCGTAATGCAGCGGCACTAGCGGATCGTTCTCCCCCCAGACCAGCAGCGTCGGGACGCGGATGGCGCGCATCGCCCCGCGCGTGTCGCCGAAGACCACCCGCGTCGACGCCACTGCCACCGAGGTCGGCCCGGCGCGCAGAAAGTCGGGCACCAGCACGCGCGCGATGCGTGGCCCGCCGAACGGCGGCTTCGGCAGCGGTCTCAGATGCGGGCGTGGATCGAGCTTGAACGGCATCCCCGTGGCGTCGACCAGCATCAGCGACCGGATGAGATCGGGACGCTCGGCGGCGAGACGAATCGCGATCTGCCCTCCCATCGAATGGCCGACCAGATGCACCGGCTCGCCGAACGTCTCCAGCCACCGCGCGAGCAGCGACGTCACCTCGGAAAACGCCGGCAGGATCTCCGGGACGCCGAAAAACCGCCGGCTCTTCCCGAATCCGGTCAGGTCGACCGCCGCGACGAGATGCCGCGCCGCCAGCGCGTCGATGTTCTTCGACCACCACCGCGACGACCCGCTCAGTCCATGCACCAGCGCCACCGGAGCTCCGGCGCCGGAGCGGGTCTCCCAGAGAGTGTAGGGAGGAAGGTCGAGGCGAGAGTACTCAGGCACGTTGTCGGTTGTCAGTTGTCAGTCAAGTGCACTGCGACGCGAGGCTGTACGTTCCCGGAGAAAGCCAACCGAAGAACGCCGAGGCGCCCTGAACCGACAACCGACAATCGACAACCTTCTCCTACCCCATCCGTCCCTGCTCGACCATCAGACAACGGTCCTGCACCACCTTGATCCCCGCCTCGGCGAGCGCCTGTGCCGCTTCGTCGTTGCGGATGCCGAGCTGGAACCAGACGTACTTCGGCTTCGCCGCGATGATGTCGGCGACATGCGGCGGGATGTCGGTGGGGCGGCGGAAGACGTTCACCATGTCGATCGGGCGGCCGATCGCGGCGAGCGAGCGGTAGACCGGCCGGCCGAGGATCTCCTTCAGGTCGGGAAAGTAGACCGGCACCGGGATGACGTCATAGCCGGCGCGCTGCATGTGGGCGGCGACGTAGAACGCCGCCTGGGACGATTGCGTCTCCGGCTTGATGCCGAGGACGGCGATGGTCTTCGTGCCGCGCAGCATCTCCCGGATGCCGCTCGGGTCGTTGATCAAGTTCTGTTTCCAGTCAGCCATGGGCGCGTACGGTATCAAACGTTGTACTCTTATTTCGAACTTCGTCCTGGGAGATCTCCATGAAACGGACCATCGCCGCGCTCGCGATTCTGCTGTTTGCCACCGCCCTCTCTGCCGCCGACGCCCGGCGTTACCTCGTCGGCACCAGACGGGCCGCGCATACCGGCGCGCTGCAGGCCGTCCGGAACACCATCGAATTCGAGCCCTCCCAGGTCGCACCGTTCCGGATCTTCGACGGATTCGCGGCCACGCTCACCGAGGACGAGGCGGACGAGCTGCGTGCGTCGCGCGAAGTGCGGTGGATCGAGCCGGTGGTCGCGCGGCATGCCTTCATCGAGCAGCGCAACTTCCTCGGCCAGACCCTCCCCTACGGCATCCACGCCATCACAGCACGCCAGGCGGCAGCCGGACGTCGCACCGGCACCGTCAACGTCGTCGTCCTCGACACCGGCATCGACTACATGCACCCCGAGCTCAAGACGTCGTACGCCGGCGGCTACAACGTCTTCAACAACTCGAGCGACCCCCTCGACGACGAAGGCCACGGGACCCACGTCGCCGGCACCATCGCCGCGGCCGACAACACCGAAGGGGTGATCGGCGTCGCGCCCGACATCAACCTCTGGTCGGTGAAGGTGCTCGACGCGTCCGGAACGGGCACGAGCGAGGGAGTACTCGAAGGCATCGACTGGGTGATCGCGCAGAAGCAGGCCCTCGGCGGCAACTGGGTCATCAACCTCTCGCTCGGCTCCAACGAAGAGAGCATCGGGGAGCGCGAGGCGTTCCAGCGCGCCGCCGACGCCGGCATCCTGGTCGTGGCCGCGTCCGGCAACTCCTCGACCCCGAACCGGCCGGCGCCGGTCGCCTTCCCGGCCGCCTTCCCGAGCGTGCTCGCCGTCGGCGCGGTCGACGAGAACCACGAGCTGGCCTACTTCTCCAACCAGGGTCCGGAGCTCGTCCTCGTCGCCCCCGGTCTCTACATCCTCTCCACCCTCCCGATCGGCTCCGACTTCGTCTCCTTCGTCACCGACGGCAACATCGCGTACGAGGCTGCGCCGCTCACCGGCTCGAGGCGGGATACCGTCACGGCCGAATTCGTCGATTGCGGCATCGGCAAGCCGGAAGAGTTCCCGGCCTCGGTCCAGGGGAAGATCGCCCTGATCAAGCGCGGCGGCGAGACCTTTGCGAACAAGGTCCGGGCGGCCAAAGCGGCCGGCGCGATCGCGGTCGCGCTCTACAACTACGATCACAAACCGGTCCCCAGCCAGTGGACACTCATCAGCGACCTCGCCTCGCAGCAGGAAGACTGGCCGGTGGTCCTGCGCCTTACCCTCGCGGATGCCGAGCAGCTTCTGAAGCAGGGACGCCGCACCATCACCCTCTCCTACAGGCCGGACGACTATGGCTACCTGAGCGGCACCTCGATGTCCGCCCCGCACGTGACGGGAGCCGCCGCCCTGCTCTGGACCCTGGCGCCGGGCGCCACCTCCGAACAGATCCGCAACGCCCTCATCCAGACGGCCATCGACCTCGGCGCGCCGGGCGCCGACCCGCAGTACGGTCATGGCCGGATGAACATCTTCGCCGCCGCCAGGCTTCTCGCGCCCAACGCCTTCGTACCGGGTCCGACCACCGGACGGCCGATCGGCAGGCGCGGCCGGGGATGATTGTTCACAACGCCGCGGTTCTAACTGTGTAAAATAACTTCCCTTACACCGTCCGCAGGTTCTGAACCCAGGAGGATAGATGTCCCGACGGAATCACGTCGTCGCTGCCATTGCAGCACTTTGCGTCGCCCCGGTTGTGTTCGCATCGGATGCCGCTTCGGATACCGCTTCGGATCGCATTTGCATCCGCGGCACCTTCGTCCGCACCGCCACGGTGCGCGCGAAACTCGCCGAGGCCTTCGCCCGGAAGCCCGAACCGGCCGTTCCCCAGAATGAATTCATCGCCCCGATGGGACCGATGGAAGTCATCGTGGCCCGCATCGGTGCCGACGGCAAGCCGGTCATGTCCTGCGTCGACAGCCCGGAGGCCGCCGAGAGGTTCTTCGGGTTGGCCATAGAGCAGCTCCCGAAGCCGAAGCACAAAGAGGCGAAGGAAGAGTAGACCGATGCGCCGGACCGTCCTTCTCTCTCTCCTTCTCGCGGCTGCTGTCGACACGTTCGCCGGCACCGGCAGGATCATCATCGTCAACAACGACCAGGCCGGCGTCGGCTTCAACGACACCACGCCGGCCACCCCGGTCGGCGGCAACACCGGCACGACGCTCGGCCAGCAGCGCCTGAACGTCTTCCAGCGGGCCGCGGAACGCTGGTCGACGATGCTCGAGACCAACGTCGACATCCTCGCCCAGGCCTCGTTCGCCTCCATCCCCGGTTGCGACGAGGAGTCGGCCATTCTCGGTCAGGCCGCACCGTTCACCTGGCAGCACAGCTTCGCCGGCGCCCCGCAGAACGACGTCTGGTATCCGATCGCGCTGGCGAACAAGTACGCCGGCGTCGACCTCGACCCGAACAGCCCCGACATCTTCTCCCGCTTCAACGCGGACGTCGACAACGCCACCTGCCTCGGAGAGTCGAACTGGTACTACGGCTTCGACGGGAACAACGGTATCCACAGCGACCTCTACGTCGTGGTGCTGCACGAGCTCGGACACGGCCTCGGCGTCGCCGGTCCGATCCGCGCGCCCGCCTTCCGCCAGAACCGCCCGTCCGTGTTCGACCAGAACATGTACGACTCTCAGGCCGGCCTGCGCTGGACGCAGATGACCGAAGCGGCCCGCAACGTGTCGATGACCAACACCGGCAACCTCGCGTGGCAGGGATCCAACGTCACCGCGAACCTGAGCCGCTTCCTCCAGCCGGTCACGATCCTGACACTCTCCGAGCCGTCTCCCATCGCGAAGAACTACGACGTCGGCTTCGCCGACTTCGGCCGGAACGTCAGCCGCGGCGGCCTCTCCGGCACCATCATCCGCGTCACCGACCCGTCGAATACCGACGGCTCCTCGGTGAATGACGGCTGCAGCCCCTTCACCAACGCGGCGGCCGTCAACGGCAACGTCGCCTTCATCGACCGCGGGAACTGCACGTACGCGATCAAGGCTCGCAACGCCCAGGCCGCCGGCGCGACCGGCGTCATCATCGGCGACCGGTTCGAGTCCTACAACGCCGAGAACCCGGCGACCTGCCTGCCTCCCGGAATGACCGACAACGGCAGCGCTCCCGACGTCACCATCCCGATCGTCAGCGTCGGCATCAACGACGCGAGCTCGATCCGCGCCCAGTACAACATCAACAGCAGCGTCACGGTCAGCGGCCTGCTGCGCATGGACCCAAGCCAGCTCGCCGGCACGACGAAAGAGGGCTACCTCCGCCTCTACGCACCGTGCACGAACGACCCCGGCTCCTCGACGCATCACTGGGATACAGTTGCCACGCCGAACCTGCTCATGGAGCCGGCGGTGAACAGCGACCTTCTCCTCGGCGTCGATCTCACGATTTATCAACTGCTCGACATGGGTTGGTCTCTCCCCGCCAAAACGGGGCGCCGGATTCTCAAGCGCCACTGATTCGGGGTACAAAAGGATTGGAATGACTCGTAGACTACCAGCACTCCTGGGGCTACTCCTCGCGCTGCCGCTCGCGGCAGCGGACACGCAGCGCTACCTGATCGCCTCGCGCGACGGATCTCCGGTACATCGTCTTCGTACCTCTACAAACGCAGCGGGCGGCGTGCTGAAGCACGTCCGCACGTTCGGCACCATCAACGCCTTCGCCGCCGACCTGACGGCCGAGGAAGCCGCGGATCTGCGCAGCGGCGATGTCATCGTCGAACCGGTCCTCGAGCGGGAAGCCTTCGAGCTCGCGCCCCAGAGCTCCCTCCCGAGTGCCAACAGCGAAGTGCCGGCGGCGCAGCAGGTGCCGTGGGGCATCACCGCCATCAACGCCCCGCAGATCTGGCCGGTCACCCGCGGCGAGAACGTCCACGTGGCCGTCCTCGACACCGGCATCGACCCGAACCACGCCGACCTCAAAGCCATCTACGCCGGCGGCTACAACGCCTTCGACGCGAAGCTCGCGCCCCGCGACCAGCACCGTCACGGCACGCACGTCTCCGGCACGATCGCCGCGCAGGACAACGAGATCGGCGTCGTCGGCGTCGCCCCGAACGTCAAGCTGTGGGCCGTGAAGGTCCTCGACGACGACGGCAAAGGAACCAGCGAATCGATCGTTTCCGGCCTGAACTGGGTCATCGAACAGGAGGCAAAGCTCGGCGGCCGCTGGGTCGTCAACTTCTCGCTCGGCTCGACGCTGCCGTCCGAGGTCGAATCCCTGGTCGTCTCGCGCGCGATCGGTGAAGGCATCGTCATCGTCGCCGCCGCCGGCAACGGCGCCGAGCCAGGCCTCCGCTACCCCGCCCGCTACGACAACGTCATCGCCGTCGGCGCCGTCGACGACACCGACACGCGAGCCGACTTCTCCAGCTACGGCGCCGGCCTGATCCTCATGGCCCCCGGCGTCAACGTCCTCTCGACCATGATCCCGGGCGTCGAAGTGTCGTCCGACGTGAAGAGCCAGGGCGAGACCCTCGCCGCGTGGCGCATCACCGGCTCGCCCTTCAAGTCCGTCACCGCGAAGATCGCCGACTGCGGCTTCGGCGAGCCTCACGAGTATCCGTGGGACGTCGCCGGCAAGGTCGCCCTCGTGCACCGCGGGAAGCTCGTCTTCCGCGAGATCGCGAAAAACGCCAAGGACGCCGGTGCGGCCGCGGTGATCATCGAGACCTACGACACCGACAACAACCCGGTGCCCTGGACGTTCTATCCCTCCGATCCCGATCCGGTCTGGCAGGACTACGACTTTCCCCTCGGCGTCGGCGTCTCCTGGGAGACCGGCCACGCCCTGATCGAGCGCGGCGGCGACGTCACCGTGACCTACCGCACCGCCGAGTACCTGCCGATGAAGGGGAC
>Ga0190275_10001101_pt1 | contig 20724 bp, 18 predicted proteins | sample Popmic550T_FD_133745 | JGI IMG/M metagenome (GOLD analysis project Ga0190275, IMG submission 133745) | Populus adjacent soil microbial communities from riparian zone of Yellowstone River, Montana, USA - 550 T | ecosystem: Environmental > Terrestrial > Soil > Riparian zone > Trees stand | place...
GTAGTGCACGTAGGCGCCCTCGTCGACGATGATCAGGGTCCGCTCGAACTGGCCCATGTTCTCGGTGTTGATCCGGAAGTAGGCCTGCAACGGGATGTCGACGTGCACCCCCGGCGGGACGTAGATGAACGAGCCGCCCGACCAGACCGAGGTGTTGAGCGCGGCGAACTTGTTGTCACCCACCGGGATCACCGAGCCGAAGTACTCCTTGAAGATGTCCTCGTGCTCGCGCAGAGCGGTGTCGGTGTCGAGGAAGAGCACGCCCTGCTCCTCCAGATCCTCACGGATCTGGTGGTAGACGACCTCGGACTCGTACTGCGCAGCGACTCCGGAGACCAGCCGCTGCTTCTCGGCCTCGGGGATGCCGAGCTTGTCGTAGGTGTTCTTGATGTCGGCCGGGAGGTCGTCCCAGGTCGCAGCCTGCTTCTCGGTTGAGCGGACGAAGTACTTGATGTTCTGGAAGTCGATCCCGGACAGGTCCGAACCCCAGGAGGGCATCGGCTTCTTGTCGAACAACTTCAGACCCTTGAGACGTCGCTCCAGCATCCACTCCGGCTCGTTCTTCAGCCCGGAGATGTTCCGTACGACGCTCTCCGAGATCCCACGCGCCGCGGTCGCTCCGGCCAGGTCGGAATCGGCCCAGCCGAACTTGTATCGGCCGAGCGCATCGATCTGCTCGTCCTGGGTCAGCGGAGTCGTCGGAACGGTCGTGGTCATGCGGGGTCCCTCTCGTAGGAGACGCGTGGGGCGCTACTTGTCGCGGCTGGGATGAGGTGCAGGTCCTCGGTGCGCTGCTGAGCGTGGTGAGCTTCGGAGATCGCGGCCGAGGGGATGTTGGTCGTACAGACGGAGTCACCGCGGGCAATGGTGGCCAGTCGTTGGACGTGGGTGCCGACCAGCCGGCTGATCACAGCGGTTTCGGCCTCGCACAGCTGAGGAAACTCCGCCGCGACATGGGCTACCGGACAATGATGCTGACACAGCTGGCCTCCTCCGGCCAGCCCGGAGGCGGTGGCGGCGTAACCCTCACGGGACAGTGCGCCGGCCAGCGCCTGAGCCCGGTCGAAGCGGTCTGGACCGGCAGTGCTCACCGCTTGGGTGCAGCGCTCTTCGAGCCCTGACAGCTGATCCTGGGCGAATGCGGTGACCGCCTCGGCGCCACCACTGCGAGCTAGATGGCGGAGGGCGGCGACGGCCAGGTCGTCATAGGCGTGCGGGAAGCGTTCCCGGCCGGCGCTGGTGAGCGAGAACTCCCGGGCTGGACGGCCGCGCCCGCGGCTGGCCTTGTGCGGCGCCGTCTGGCCGACGATGCGGCCTTGCGCTTGCAGGGCGTCGAGGTGTCGACGTACGGCGGCTGCCGATACTCCGAGTTCGCAAGCGAGCGCCGCCGCGCTCATCGGACCCTCCCGCCAGAGCAGGTCGACCAGGCGGTCGCGGGTACGCCCGTCGTCAGCACCGGCACGGCCCAGGTCCGAGCGCAGCGGTGTCAGCCTCCGATCGGAGGTCAAGACAGCGGATTCCACAACAACAGTGTGACGTATTTCCTGGAGGCATTCCAGTTAGGGCCCCCTAACCGGCCGTGTCTGTGACTCGGCGGGGGCGGCCTATTCTGGTCCGGTGCCTGCCGAGCTCGCCGAGAAGGCCACCGTCACGGGCGGAAGGACCCAGATTCTCGGTCTCGCTTTAACGCCGATCACGCTGATCAACCTGGGCGCACAGGTCACCATCGTGCTCACCGGCGGGGCGGTGCGACTGACTGGTTCCGGCTTGGGCTGTTCGACCGTCCCGCAGTGCACCGAGGACAGCTTCTTCCCCACCCAGGAACTCGGGGTCCACGGACTCATCGAATTCGCCAATCGTGGACTCGGCTACGTCGTCGGGATCGTGGCCATCCTGACGTTCCTGGCGGTCTGGCGTTCGCGTCGCCGTGATTTGTATGCATCGGCCACCGCCGTCGCCGTCGGAGTAGCAGCGCAGGGGATCCTCGGCGGGGTCACGGTGCTCACCGGCCTCAACCCGTGGACGGTCATGGGCCACTTCCTGGTGTCGATGTCCCTGATAGCGGCCGCGACCGTGCTCTGGCTGCGCGCTGATTCGAGCGCGGCGCGTCCCCCGGGCTCGAACGGTCGGAGCCGACCATTGATCGTCTGTGTCGCTGGCGTCCTTGCGGTGGTCCTCGTGCTCGGCGCCCTCACCACGGGCAGTGGCCCACACAGCGGGGATCCTTCAGCCGGCCGTACCGACCTGGATCTCGACCTGGTGAGCCACCTGCACGCGTACTCGGTCTATGTACTGCTGGCGCTCACGCTTGCGCTACTGGTGCTCACTCGACGTGGCCCCGCCGCCGTGCGCAGGGCCGTCGGCTGGGTGCTGGCAGCCGAACTCCTGCAGGGCGCGATCGGGGTGATCCAGTACAACACCAACCTGCCCGTTCTCCTCGTGGCCGCACACATGGTCGGCGCTGGGCTCCTGGTCGTAGCAACCGTCCGCTTGTGCTTCCTGGGCCTTGCCGCCGACGCCAGGGCCGCCGTTTGAGCTGAGAACTCAAGGGGCTAGCGCCACCTTGTGTCGCGGCTCGTACAGACCGACCTCGGCACCACTGGGAAGCCGGATCCTGGTGCAGAATCCATAGCCCACGTCCGCCACCGGACCTGTCTTTACTCCGCGAGCTCTCAGATCGGCCACGGTGGTGGCGATGTCGTCGCACATGAGGTGCAGGTCGACATGGGCATCCCCATGTTGATGGACGCCGAGTTCGGCCATCGGCGCCTTGTAGATGAGCCAACCGTCGCTGTCCGGCCTCTCCTCGGCATGGCGCCAGCCCAGGACGTCGCTGAGGAAGGCGCGGTCGGCCTCTGCGTCGTTGCTGTTGAACAGCAGGTGCACACCCGTGATCATTCGTGGACGCTCCTCCGAACCGAGCCAACTGCGCCCGATTGCCATCCCTAGGCTGACCCTCATGGTCGAGGCGAGTGCCCACGAGAACACGTCACCAGATATCCCGTCGTCCCCCGCTTGGGGGAGGCTGATGGGGCTGGCGCGGCCTCCGCTGCAGGAGCTGTTCGCCGACGATCCCGATCGGGGCCGGCGGTATGTGCTCGAGATGGCCGATCTGCGGGTCGACTTCGCGAAGCAACGTGTCAACGACGACATCCTGGCTGCGCTCATCGACGTGGTCACGGCCGCGGGAGTCCCGCAGCGGCGCGACGCGATGTTCGCTGGTGAGCACATCAACCTCACCGAGGACCGTCCAGTCCTGCATGTAGCACTGCGGGCGCCCAAGGGAAGCTCGATCCTGGCCGACGGGCACGACGTGGTACCCGCCGTACACGAGGTTCTCGGCCGGATGGGTGAGTTCGCTGATCAGGTGCGCGACGGTTCTTGGACGGGCGCGGGCGGGCAGCCGATCACCACGATCGTCAACATCGGCATCGGCGGGTCCGATCTTGGTCCGTCCATGGCATACCTGGCACTTCGCGGTTATCGCCATCCCCGGATCAAGGCCCGGTTCGTGTCCAATGTGGACGGTGCAGATATTTCGGACGTACTCGAGGGACTCGATCCAGCGCAGACACTGTTTGTCATCTCCTCGAAGACGTTCACCACCATCGAGACGCTGACCAACGCGCGCACGGCCCGGGCTTGGCTTGTCGATTCCCTCGGCGAGGCTGCTGTCCCGAAGCACTTCGTGGCAGTCAGCACCAACGTCGACAAGGTCGCGGAGTTCGGCATCGACACCGCGAACATGTTCGAGTTCTGGGAGTGGGTCGGTGGGCGCTACTCAGTCGAGTCCGCCATCGGCTTGACGCTGATGATCTCGATCGGACCGGAGAGTTTCGGGGAATTCCTTGCCGGCTCGCACGCAGTGGACGAACACTTCTGCACCGCACCCTTGGACGAAAACGTCCCGGTCGTGCTGGGGATGATCGGCGTGTGGAACGCCAACGTCCTGGGCTTCGACACCAAGGCCGTGTTGCCCTACGCCCAGGAGCTGGCGCGGTTTCCGGCCTACCTGCAGCAGCTGGACATGGAATCGAACGGGAAGTCCGTACGACTGGACGGAACGCCGGTCACCATGGCGACGGGTCCGATCGTTTGGGGAGAGCCGGGCACAAACGGCCAACACGCCTTCTACCAACTGCTGCACCAGGGAACTCGCGTCGTGCCCGCGGACTTCATCGGTTTCGCCAACCCGCACCATGGCCACCGCGACCATCACGACCTGTTGATCGCCAATCTCATAGCTCAGACCGAGGCATTGGCCTTCGGCAAGGACCGTCCCGGCGAGCCGCACCGTTGCTTTGCCGGCAATCGGCCGTCCACCACGATCCTGGCGTCGCAGTTGACCCCGTCAGTGCTCGGTCAGCTGATCGCCCTTTATGAGCACATCGTCTTCGTCCAAGGGTGCATCTGGGACATCGACAGCTTTGACCAATGGGGCGTGGAGCTCGGCAAGGAACTGGCAAACCAGATCACTCCGGAACTCACCGGCGATGCCGACGGCGGCGGCGAGCACGACTCTTCGACCACCGCCCTGATCGAGTGGTATGCGACCCACCGCAACGCATCGGCATAGCTGCTTCGACTGAACCGTGTGCAGCCAAGATTCGCGCCGTTAGACTGCCGTTCAGTCGAAGGGCCAGCCCTGCGGAACACCTCCGGTCGGGTGACCAATGCCCCCGGTCAGAAGGAGCTCCCCTTGTCCGATGAGATTTCGAATCACGTGTCCATCGCTGTGCACGGCGAAGGGAACCCGTCATTCATGTTCGAATACAACGCACGTGACGAGGGCTGCGTTCGCGATGCCTGGAAGCAAGTGACCACGCATAACAAGGTCACAGCCGAGAAGGTCCGAGCCATTTACACCGTTTGGGAGCCTTCAGTCGGCGACCTGTCCTTTCTTGCTACGAACCTACCCGGTGTCCCGGTCCACCACCGCTTCGCTCGCCCGACTCCGGACGGCTGGGAGGCCTCGATCGGGGAAGCCCGGCGAGCAGAACGGCAGGCCGTCATGGACCATGCCTATGGCGGGGACGAGCAGGATGACGACGACGATTCCGACATCCTGCCGATGCTGTGGACTCTGTCGGGACCGCAGGCCGAGGCGCTTGTCGATGTGCCCCACCAGATCGTCGTGGTGGGGCACTTGGCGGTGGCGTTGGCGATCGTCCCCAGAAGCGTCGAGGACGAGGTGGAGATGCATCTCCTGACCCACGAGGTCTTTCGAGACATCGAGGACCTGACCTTCACAGAAGCGCTGGTGGATGCCTGCGACGAACTGACGGTGGGAATGCGGATCGACGTCGCGGACAGCGGGCCCGCCGGCCGCTTGCTTTCAGTGCTTCGTCCGGGTTCGGTCGCCGCTGGGGCATTGGTCCTGCCGGACTTCCATGAGCAGATGTCCCACGTGTTGGAAGCCGAACAGGTTGTCGTCGGCCTGTCCAGCCATACGCACCTGCTGCTGGCTGCGCACGGATCCCACCGAGTCGCTGAGATCGAGACAGCCGTTCGCGAGGACCCCCGCAGAGGTCTCGGACTCATTCCATCGATGTGGATGCTCGAAAAGTCAGGTTTGACGTTGCTCAGGGAGTGGCCCTGACCCAGGCTCTGTCTCGCGCCGTCAGCCGAGTAGATCCAGCAGGACATCACCGGCGACGCCGAGGAAGACCAGCGTGAGATAGCTGATCGACACATGGAAGAGGCGCATCGGGCTCAACGCTTCGCCCGACTGCGCACGACGCGCCAGCAGGACGGCCTCAAAGATGAACCAGACACCCGCGCAACCAGCGAGTACGGGGTAGATCGGCGAGGAGCCCAGCGGCCACAGCAGCAGTGAGATCCCGACGGTGATGACGGTGTAGATCACGACCTGCCTGGTGACGACGACTGTCTCGGCCACCACCGGCAGCATCGGAACATCGGCTCGTGCGTAGTCCGCGCGAAAGCGCATAGCCAGGGCCCAGAAGTGCGGTGGCTGCCAGAAGAACACCACTGCAAAGAGCACCAGGGCCTGCCAGGACAGCTCGCCGGTGACTGCGGCCCAGCCGATCAGGACTGGCGCAGCACCGGCCACTCCCCCGACCACGGTGCTGTGGTGGGTGCGGCGTTTGAGCCACAAGGTGTAGACGAAGACGTACCAGGCGATCGCGCCAACGGACAGGGCCGCCGCCAGGGGGGTCGTCGCCCAGAGCAGGAGCGCGGTCGACACCAAGGTCAGGGTCAGCCCGAAAACGAGGGCGGACCGCGGGCTCACCACCTGGCTGGGCAGCGGCCGATCAGCCGTACGGTGCATCAGGCTGTCGATGTCGCGGTCGCAGTAGCAGTTCAATGTGTTTGCCGCTCCGGCAGCAAGCGCACCACCCCCGAGGGTGGCCAGCACCAGAAGTACTGACGGGAAGCGGCCGGCCGCCAGCATCATGGTGGGCAGCGTGGTGACCAGGAGCAGTTCGACGATGCGTGGCTTGGTGAGGGAAATATAGGCCCGAACTGTCGTCCCCAGGGAGCGGGCCACCGTCGACTGACGATCAGCTACGGAGGTCACCGAGCCGCCACCGGCAGGCCGGCGCGGCGCAGCGGATCGCAGGACACGACTACACCTTTCCGGCGATGGAAACAGACGTTTTCGGGGACGGGCACCGTGCGGCCACTCTAACCCGCAGGACAGCAACTTCCCCCGGCTAGGGTCGCACCCATGAGCGAGAACACCTCGGCCCGCAATCAGACACTGCCCGACGGCTGGGGCGAACTCGATCGCCGGGCCATCGATACGGCTCGCGTCTTGGCGATGGACGCCGTTCAGAAGACCGGCAACGGCCACCCCGGTACGGCCATGAGCATGGCGCCGGTCGCCTATCTGCTCTTCCAGAAGTACCTCCGCCACGACCCCACCGATGAGGAGTGGCCGGCGCGCGACCGCTTCATCCTCTCGATGGGCCACTCCAGCCTGACCCTCTACATCCAGTTGTACTTCTCCGGCTTCGGCCTGGAGTTGCCCGATCTGGAGGCGCTGCGCACCTGGGGCTCGCTGACCCCTGGGCACCCCGAGCACCGGCACACCCGGGGGGTGGAAGTCACCACGGGCCCACTGGGCCAGGGTTTGGGAAACGCCGTCGGGATGGCGATGGCTGCCCGGCGTGAGCGGGGCCTCTTCGATCCCGATGCCGAGCCCGGCCAGAGCCCCTTCGATCACGTGATCTGGGCCTTGGCCTCGGACGGGGACATCGAGGAGGGCATCACCTCCGAGGCATCCTCGCTGGCGGGGCATCAGCAACTGGGCAACCTGAACGTGATTTACGACCGGAACAAGATTTCGATCGAGGACGACACGGGTATCGCGTTGTCCGAGGACACACCCAAGAGGTACGAGGCCTACGGCTGGCATGTCCAGGTCGTGCCCGACAGTGAGGATCTCGCAGCGTTGGACAAGGCCTTTGCAGCAGCCGTCGCCGAAACGGCCAGGCCTTCGTTCATCGTCGTGGACAGCATCATCGCCTGGCCGGCCCCCAATGCGCAGAACACCGGCCCGTCGCACGGCAGCGCCTTGGGCGAGGACGAGGTCAAGGCGACAAAGAAAATCCTCGGCGTCGACCCGGACAAGAGCTTTGATGTCCCCGACGAGGTCATCGCACACACCCGCAAGGTCGTGCAACGCGGCGCCGAGGCCCGGGCAACGTGGCAGGGAACCTTCGACGCCTGGGAGCGCGCCAACCCGAAGCCGGCAGAACTGCACGCGCGGATGCGCGAACATCGGCTGCCCGAGGGCTGGGCCGACGCGCTGCCGGTCTTCGAGGCAGACGACGCAGGTATGGCGACCCGCAAGGCCTCCGGTCAGGTGCTGGCCGCACTCGCCCCGGTCCTGCCCGAACTCTGGGGCGGTTCGGCTGATCTGGCCGAATCCAACAACACGTCGATGAAGGGCGAGGCGTCCTTCATTCCGACCGAGCACCAGACCAAGGAGTGGAACGGCGGCCCGTACGGCCGCATCCTGCACTTCGGCATCCGGGAACACGCGATGGGCGCGATCATGAACGGGATCGCGTTGCATGGCGGCACCCGGGTCTACGGCGGGACTTTCCTGGTCTTCTCCGATTACATGCGCCCCTCCGTCAGGCTTGCCGCCCTGATGCACCTGGCTGTCATCTACGTCTGGACTCACGACTCGATAGGACTCGGCGAAGACGGCCCAACCCACCAGCCGGTCGAACACCTGGCGGCCCTTCGGGCGATCCCAGGTCTGGACGTCGTGCGGCCCGGTGATGCCAACGAGACTGCCGTCGCCTGGCGCACGGTCCTGGAGAAGACCGATCGTCCAGCCGGGCTCTGCCTGTCTCGGCAGAATCTGCCGGTGCTGGACCGAGACACCTTCGAATCAGCCGAGGGCACCGCGCGTGGTGGCTACGTGCTGGCCGACACCGGTGGCACTCCGGATGTGATCCTCGTGGCCACGGGAAGCGAATTGTCGCTGGCGGTGGCTGCTCGGGCGGTCCTCGAGGGCGATGGTGTCGCGGCCCGAGTGGTCTCCATGCCGTGCCGCGAGTGGTTCGAAGAACAGGACCAGGCCTACCGGGACAGTGTCCTGCCACCCGCGGTCCGAGCTCGGGTCAGCGTGGAGGCCGGCGTCGCGCAGGGCTGGCGGGAGATCGTCGGCGATGCCGGTCGCTGCGTCTCGTTGGAGCACTTCGGCGCGAGCGCTGCTGCGGGGGTGCTGTTCAAGGAGTTCGGCTTCACCCCGGAGGCAGTGGTTTCGGCCGCCCGCGACAGCATGACCGCGGCTGCACAGGGGACCAGTTGACCCAGCGCAACATTCGTCACAGGGAGCACTCATGACTCAGAATCCCCAACTGGCCGAGCTGAGCTCGCACGGAGTCTCCGTGTGGCTGGACGACCTTTCCCGGGATCGGATCAACAGCGGCGGGCTGGCCGCCCTGATCGAGGAGCGCAGTGTCGTCGGGATCACGACCAACCCGACGATCTTCGGCGCCGCGATCAGCGGCTCCGATATCTACAACGACCAGGTCGCCGACCTGTCCAAGCGCGGGATCGGCATCGACGAGGCGCTACGGCTGATCACCGCCTACGACGTACGGGCAGCCTGCGACGTGCTTGCCGACACCGCGCGGCGAACCGGCCGAGACGGCCGGGTCTCCCTCGAGGTCGACCCGCGCCTGGCCTTTGATCGCGAGGCAACCTTTGCTGAGGCGACGTCCCTGTGGTGGCTGGTCGATCGCCGGAATCTGTTCATCAAGATCCCCGCGACCGAGGCCGGCCTGCCCGCGATCGCCGACACGATCGCCGAGGGGATCAGTGTCAACGTCACGTTGATCTTCAGCATCGAGCGCTACAAGTTGGTCATGGACGCCTACCTCAGCGGCTTGGAGCGGCGCGCGCAGGCCGAGGACTTCGCCGGGTTCGAGGGTCTTGAGTCGGTGGCCTCCTTCTTCGTCTCGAGGGTGGACACCGAGATCGACAAGCGGCTGGACGACGCCGGGAACGATTCAGCACTTCAGGGCAAGGCGGCGGTTGCCAACGCCGTCCTGGCCTACCAAGCATACGAAGAGGTCATCGCGAGCGACCGCTGGAAAGCCTTGGCCGCCAAAGGTGCGAACGTGCAACGACCACTGTGGGCCTCAACGGGCACCAAGAACAAGGCCTATCCCGACACGCTCTACGTCAGCAGGTTGGTGGCCCCCGACACGGTCAACACGATGCCGGAGGCAACCCTGCAGGCCTACGCCGACCACGGTGAGGTCGGCGCGCTGATCCAGGACCAGTACGAGTGGGCGGCTGCCTTGATGCAGGAGATCCGGGACGCGGGAGTGGATTTGGACGACGTGTTCAAGACCTTGGAGGCCGAGGGCGTCGACAAGTTCAAGGCCTCCTGGGATGAACTGATGTCCTCCGTCAGTGACGAGCTCAAGAGGGTCGGCTAGCCCCATGTCCGCGGAGACTCGCGGAGCAGCACCCCGATCTGCTCGGAAGAAGCAAGACCGCACTCCGCAGCGACGGCCCGGAAATCCGCTGCGGGACAACGCCGATCGTCGTCTCCCCCGGATTCCCCCTCCGTGCGCACTGGTCGTGTTCGGAATCACCGGCGACCTGGCTCAGAAGAAGCTTCTCCCGGCCGTGTACGACCTGGCCAATCGCGGGCTCCTCCCGACGAGCTTCGTGTTGCTCGGATTCGCCCGCCGTGACTGGGGCGACGGGGAATTCATCGAGCTCGCGCACAAGTCAGCCAAGGAGCACGCCCGTACGCCGTGGCGCGAAGATGTCTGGAAGCGCCTGGCAGCGGCGTGCAAGTTCGTACCGGGCGCCTTCGATGACGACGACGCCTTCGATCGGCTTGCCGCGACGCTCCTGGACCTCGAGGAGTCACACGGCGTAGCCGGGAATGCGGCGTTCTACCTGTCGATCCCGCCGGACTCCTTCCCGGTGGTGCTCAAGCAGATGCAGCGCACTGGAATGGCCGACAACCTCGATGACTCGATCACCGGTTACTGGCGCCGGGTCGTCGTCGAGAAGCCCTTCGGCCACGATCTGCCCTCCAGTCGTGACCTCAACGAGTTGGTCGACTCGGTGTTCACCCCTCAGGACGTCTTTCGGATCGACCACTACCTGGGAAAGGAAACCGTCCAGAACCTGTTGGCGCTCCGCTTCGCGAACACCCTGTTCGAGCCGGTCTGGAACTCCCATCACGTCGACTCGGTCCAGATCACCATGGCCGAGGATGTGGGTATCGGCTCACGCGCGGACTTCTATGACGCCACCGGCACCACGCGCGACGTCGTCCAGAACCACATCCTGCAACTACTGTCCCTCACGGCCATGGAAGAACCCGTGGAATACACCTCTGATGCGATCCGCACGGAGAAGCTCAAGGTTCTCCGTGCGATCTCACTGCCCGAGGATCTGAGCCGCTACGCCATCCGAGGCCAGTACACCCAGGGATGGCTTGCCGGGCAACGGGTTTCGGGATATGTACAAGAGGATAAGGTTCCCGACAACTCCAAGACAGAGACATATGTCGCGTTGCGGCTTGGTGTCCAGACCCGGCGCTGGGCCGGCGTCCCCTTCTATCTGAGGGCCGGCAAGCGGCTCCCGCGACGCGTCACGGAGATCGCCCTGACCTTCAGATCAGCCCCGCATGTCCCGTTCTCGGCAAGCGACACCGAGTCCCTGGGGCAGAACCAGCTGGTGGTCCGGGTGCAACCCGACGAGGGAGTGACGCTGAAATTCGGCTCCAAAGTCCCCGGCACGGTCATGGAGGTGCGCGACGTCGCGATGGACTTTCTGTACGGGACCGCGTTCACCGAGGCCAGCCCGGAGGCCTACGAACGGCTCCTTCTCGACGTCCTGATCGGTGATGCGACGCTGTTCCCGCGGCACGAGGAGGTCGAGGCGTCCTGGGCAGTCATCGATCCCCTCGAGGAGTTCTGGGCCGGTCAGGAACCTGCGCACTACCGCGCCGGCGAGTGGGGGCCCGTGGAGGCCGACGAGATGCTGGCCTCAGACGGACGCAACTGGAGGCGGCCGTGAGTGAGCATCGCAGCGAGGAACGAGCGAGGAGCGGAGCGAACACACGGCCGGAGGCCGTCATGTCACAGAGTGAGCATCGCAGCGAGGAACGAGCGAGGAGCGGAGCGAACACACGGCCGGAGGCCGTCATGTCACAGAGTGAGCATCGCAGCGAGGAACGAGCGAGGAGACGACGATGAGCACCCTCTGGGATACGACAGGAACGGAGGTCGTCAAGGCGCTCGGGGCTGCCCGGCGTAACGGTGCCGCGGTCACCTCGGGCCTCGCGTTGACATTCGTCGTCGTGGCCGAGGAGAAGCAGGTCGAGATGGCGGAGCGAGCCGCGACGACGGCAGCGGCGATGCATCCTTGCCGGCTGGTGATGGTCGTCCGCCGTGAGATCACCGCACCGACACCACGGTTGGATGCAGAAGTCAGCGTTGGCGGGCGGTTGGGACCAGGGGAGGCGGTGCAGCTGCGGATGTATGGCCGACTTGCTCTGCACGCCGAATCGGTTGTCCTTCCGCTGCTCGCCCCTGACGCCCCGGTCGTGACGTGGTGGCCGGGTAAGGCACCCGACCGGCTGGCCACAGACGGGCTGGGTGTTCTGGCCGAGCGACGAGTCACCGATTGTGCCCTGCATGACAATCCACTGACGGCGTTGAGGGCAAGGGCCGCGGACTACGCACCGGGCGACACCGATCTCGCCTGGACCCGGATCACTTCATGGCGGTCCATGCTCGCGGCCGCCGTCGACTCCGCAGCCCGACCTGGAGAGAACGTGGCGGTGACAGGTGGCCAGGTCTACGGTCGCGCGGACAGCGCGTCGGCCGCGCTGCTGGCCGGATGGTTGTCCAGTCGGCTCTACGCCAACGTCGAGGTCGCCGAGTCCGATCAGAAGTCTCCCGAGAAGGCAGGACGCCGGGACGCGGCAGGTGTCAGCGGCGTACGGCTCGACCTCGACGGTGCCGAACCCATCTACATCTTCCACCGCGATGGCTCGGGCGTGGTCAGCAGGGCGGGTCGGCCGGACAGCAGTGCGGCGCTGAACGAGCGCGAGATCGGGGAGTTGCTCGGTGAGGAGCTGCGCCGCCTGGACGCGGACGAACTGTATTGCGAAGCGCTGTCCGCTGCCACCGGCACCCGCGGGCTGAGTGCCCGCTCGGCGACCCGCTCCCTGATCTGGGAGGACCCCGCCGCAACCGATGCCAGGTCCCCTGACGACAATGCGAGCGTGCCGACATCCGCTGGGAGCAGTCGCCGATGAGCCGCTCCCCCGAGGTGGTTGTCCACTCGAGCGCCGACCTGCTCGCCGACGCCGTGGCAGCCCGCCTCGTCACCAAGTTGGTCGACGCTCAGAACGCTCGGGGTTGGGCAAGCGTCGTCCTCACCGGTGGGGGCATCGGCGTTGGCGTTCTCGAGGCCCTGCGAAAGAGTCCGGCCCGCGACGCTGTGCAGTGGGACCGGGTCGACGTGTGGTGGGGTGACGAGCGCTTTGTCACGACAGACGATCCCGAGCGCAACGAGCGCCAGGCGCGCGATGCCCTGCTCGACCACGTTCCGCTGGCAGCCGAGCGCGTACACCCGATGCCGGCCAACGCGGGGCGCTTCGCCGGACAGCCGGAAGATGCCGCGGACTGGTACGCCGATGAGTTGGCTGTTCACTCGCGCCCGGAAGACCACGGCTCGGTCCCACGATTCGATATCTGCATGCTCGGCATCGGGCCCGACGGCCACGTCGCTTCGATCTTTCCTGGCGCGCCCGCTGCCTACGACAACCGCAGCGTCGTTGCCGTGCACGGTTCGCCCAAGCCGCCCCCCGTGCGGATCAGCTTGACCTTCCCAGCCATCGGGGCGGCTTCAGAGGTGTGGCTGATGGCCGCCGGAGCCAGCAAGGCAGCTGCGGTCGGATTGGTGGTCAGCGGCGCCGGGCCGGTGCAGGTGCCGGCCGCCGGGGCTCTGGGCCGAGTTCGTACGTTGCTGCTTCTCGACCGCTCTGCTGCGGCCGGTTTGCCACCCGCTCTGGTTCGGCTCCCTACCGCCTGAGGCGACTCGCTTGGGGTTCCGGTCAGGGGCGCCGCGCCAGCGGCGGAGGCGGGATGCGTTTGGCCCGAGCCACTTCCACCAACGGCATCTCGACGAGCGAGCCATCTGAGCGTCGCAGTGCGACGGTGTCCTCGTCGCAGTGCTCAAGGATGCCAAGGACATCGGTGTAGGCCTGACCTCCACCGGGGCCGGTCACTCCAGGCAACCTGCGCCGCACGACCAGCCGCTGCCCCACATCGGAAGGGTCGATCTGCGCGGCGGTACTCAGTGCTCAGCCTCCGCGACGCTCGCGAAGCTTGTTCAGCGCCTCTTGCAAGATTGCCTCGCCGTCTTCGTCGGACCGGCGCTCCCGGACGTAGGCCAGGTGAGTCTTGTAGGGCTCGTTGCGCGGGGCAGGAGGTGGCGCGGTTTGCTCTCGGCCGGCGGGCAACCCGCAGCGAGCACAGTCCCAGTTGTCCGGAATCGCTGCATCGTGGGCAAAGGCGGGCCGGGACTCGTGGCCGTTGGCACACCAGAACGGAATCCTCGCGCGGGGCGCGGATTCACCTCGTTCTGCCTCGCCCATCGGTCCTGACCCGACCCGGCTTCCGCGGATCGCACTACCACCGGCCACGCGCGCGTACTCCTTCATCGATGAGCTGCTGCGGTGATTCTACGACCAGCTCGCCAAGAGTCCTACGAACAGCCGGCGTCGTCACCGTGGGTTAGGACGAGGGAACGCTAGGCACCTTCAACAGAATGCCCAGAGCGATGATCGCGGCGCTCCACGCGATGGCGATGAACACGGTCAGCCGATTCAGATTCTTCTCCACCACCGTCGACCCGGACAGGGAGGCACTCGCCGCACCGCCGAACATCGAGGACAAGCCGCCACCGCGACCGCGGTGCAGGAGGATGAGCACGATCAACAGGAGGCTGGTGATGACCAGCACGATCGTCAGTAGGAGCTTCACAAGGCTCCAGAGTAGTCAATGCCCGCTGAGCGCCACATCAGGGCCTGCACCGCTTGGCTGCGGCAGTTCCAGCGGCGTCCAGCTCGGTTCGGTCTCACTCAGCGCACCGTGACCACGGCCAGGTCGTAGCCACCATAGGCCCGATGCACCACCGCGTTGTGCAGCCGCTCGCCTGCCAGCAGGACGCCTCGTTCCTCCACTATCGGGACGTAGGAGCCCCCACCGGTCGCGGTTTGGGCAACGGTCTCCCACACCGTCCGGGCCGACGCATCATCCGGTGCGGCATAGGCGGAGTCGACAAGGCCGTTGATCGCTGGGTCATTGAGCTCAGCCACGTTGGTATTGCCGGCCGCAGTGATCTCCCGCCCATCCACAAGCGGGGCGAGGAAGGACGCGGGGTCCGGGAAGTCAGCACTCCAGCGAGTGAGCAGGATGCCGTAGCCATTGGCCGCCACCGTCGCGGGCGAACCGATGTCGGTGCCGTAGTACGTGGCCGGATCCATACCCTGCACGGTGGCCTCGATTCCGAAAGCTTGCAGATTTCCGCGGATGACCTCAGCAACAGCAAGCGACCGGGGCTGGTTCGGGGCCGCAATGATGGTGCTGAACCCGTCGGGGAGACCGCAGGCTGAGAGCTGCCTGCGGACTTCAGCACCGTCGACAGCCGGTGCTGGCGGCGCTGCAGCGGCGCCGGCATCGATGACGCTGGGCCACAGCCCTACGGTTGTCTGCGCCTGCGCTGCCCCACCCAGCACATCTTGGATCGCTGAGACATCCAGGGCTGCCGTCACGGCCAGTCGACAGGGCAGGTTGTTGAAGGGTGCGACGGTCGCCGGCATCGCCAGCAGCTGCAATGCGCCAGTCGCGATCTGGTCGGTCCGCGGCGCGATCAGTGGGTTCTCCAGCACCCGCTCGAGCGATTCCGGCGCAACGCCACCGCCAAGATCGAGATCGGCCGAGCCACCGAGAATCCGCTGGTCCCGCTCGAGGGGCGACAGTCCGGTGTGGACCTCGACGCGGTCAGGGGCCGCTGTGCGTACGTCATCGGTGTCCGGGTCCCAGGCTGGGTTGCGCTCGAACGCGACCCCGGTCACCGGGTCGATCGAGGCCACTCGATACGGGCCCGACGACAACGGCGCCTGGCCGTAGTCAGCCCCGCTGTCGCCCTCGATGGCCACCGGGCTGGACGAGGGCAAGGCCATCACATGGTCGAAGGCCGCGTAGGGCCGGTTTAGTCGGAACACGATCGTTGCAGCGTCTGGGGTTTCGACACTGGACAGCGCCGGCGCTGGATCACCCTCGTCCGGCTGGAAGTACGGGCCGGGATAGGGCGCTTCGGGGTCGTCGAGTAGCGAGACGACGTAGAGCGGACCTCCGACGATGACCTCCGAGGCAAAGGACCGCTGGATGCCGTACTTGACATCCTGCGACGTGATCGGTCGGCCGTTCTCGAACGAGGTATCTGGTCTGAGGGTGTAGGTCCAGGTCTGGTTGTTGTCCGTCGGCACCCCGAGCCCCACGGCCAGGTCCGGAACGAGTTCAGCTCCAGCAGCGCCTGCTGCGGACTGATAGGTGACCAGAGTGCGCGTGTAGAGCCTCATCAGGTTCCAGACCCAGGGTAGGTAGGAACGCGCCGGGTCCAGACTGTCGATCGCCGGTGAGACAGCCCGTAGCGTGCCTCCGTCCTGCGTCGAAGGTGCGCGGACTCCTTCCACGGCGGCGTCCTGGGCCGCCTCGGCGGTGCTCGCCGTCTCCTCGACGGCGGAGTCACCGGCAGAGCAGGCGCTGAGGGCCAGCAACGTCGATATCAGAAGAGCGATCAAACCGGACGCGTAGCGCGTCGGTGTCCGCCTGATCGTCATTCCTGCCTTCCATGGGACCGGCTCTCGCAACAGTCGCTGTGCTTCTCGTCAGATAGCGACGGCGGCGGCCCGGCAGATTGCCGCGAAACTCTCCGCGTCCACACTGGCTCCACCGACGAGTCCACCATCGATGTCCGGCTGGGCGAAGATGCCCTCGGCGTTGTCCGCCTTGACCGAACCCCCGTAAAGGATACGCGTCACGCCCGCGACCGCGGGGCCGTGAGTCTGGCTCAGCCGGTCACGCAATTCGACACAGACTTCTTGCGCGTCCTCTGGAGTGGCCACCTCTCCAGTGCCGATCGCCCAGATCGGCTCGTAGGCCACGACGAATTCGCCGAGCTCCTCAGCCGACAAACCGTTCAGCCCCGCATCGAGTTGGGCCACGCAGTGTCCGATGTGGTTGCCTGCCTTGCGGATTTCGAGCCCTTCCCCCACGCACAGGATCGGCAACAGCCCTGCCGCCCGGGTGGCACGGACCTTGGCATTGACCAGTGCGTCATCCTCACCGTGGTGCTCCCGGCGTTCGGAGTGCCCGACCAGGACATAGCCGCACTTCAGCGCGGCGAGCATCTGGCCGCTGATGTCGCCGGTGTATGCGCCCTTGGGATGCGGAGACACGTCTTGCGCGCCGTACCCGATCCGGATCTTGTCCCCGTCCACCAGGGTCTGCACGCTGCGCAGCGAGATGAACGGCGGAACCACGACGACCTCGACGGTCTCGAGCTCCTTTTCGGTCAGGCTGAACGCCACCTTCTGTACGAGGGCGATCGCCTCGAGATGGGTGAGATTCATCTTCCAGTTGCCGGCGACCAACCGACGACGTGTGGGTCGGCTCACCGATGGCCCTCGGTGCCGGACTTCTCGAGAACAGCCAAGCCTGGGAGCTGCTTGCCCTCGAGGTACTCAAGGGAGGCACCGCCACCGGTACTGATGTGCGAGTACGCCGACTCGTCGAGTCCGAGTTGGCGTACGGCCGCGGCAGAATCCCCACCACCGACGACTGAGAGGCCATCGATATCGGCGACAGCCTGAGCGATGCCTCGGGTCCCAGCGGCGAAGGGAGCGAGTTCGAAGACGCCCATCGGCCCGTTCCAGAAGACCGTTCTGGCATCGGTCAGATGTTCGGCAAACGCGAGAACCGTGCGTGGACCGATGTCCAGGCCCTTGCGGTCTCCCGGTATCTGCCCGGCAGGTACGACCTGCAAGTGCGCATCAGCCACCAACGCCTCGGCAACAACGATGTCAACTGGCAGAACTATCCGGTCGCCCGCCTCTTCGAGGAGTCCGCGGCATGTCTCGACCTGGTCGTCCTCCAACAACGAACCCCCGACGTCGTGGCCCTGTGCGGCCAGGAATGTGAAGCACATTCCGCCGCCGATCAGCAGCCGGTCGACCTTCGGCAACAGCGCCTGGATGACCGGGAGCTTGTCCGACACCTTCGAGCCCCCCAGCACCACGACGTACGGGCGGGCGGGATGCTGCCTGAGGCGGTCCAACACTTCCACCTCGGCCAGGACCAGGTCCCCGGCCGCTGGCGGCAAACGCTGGGCGATGTCATACACGCTGGCATGTTTGCGATGCACGGCCCCGAACGCGTCGTCGACGTAGCTGTCGGCCAGACCAGCGAGCTGATCGGCGAACGCGGCTCGAAGCTCTGAGTCCTTGCTCGTCTCCGCGGATTCGAAGCGCACATTCTCCAGCAGCATGATGTCGCCGTCGGTCAGCGCTTGCGCTTGGGCGCTGCTGTCCGGCCCGGCGACGTCGGTGGACTGCCGAACCTCTTGACCCAACAGCTCGGCCAGCCGCGCGCCGACCGGGGCAAGCGACAGCGCGGGTTCTGGGCCCTTCTCCGGCCGGCCCAAGTGGGCCACCACGATGACCCGGGCCCCGGCGTCCAGCAGCTTGCGCAGAGTCGGGACGCTGGCGACGATCCGGCCATCGTCGGTGATGATCGGGTCACCGGTCGAGGTGTCCAGCGGGACATTGAGGTCGCAGCGGACCAGGACGCGGGTGCCCCGTATGCCGTCAGAGATGAGGTCGTCGACCGAGCGCACGCGGCGCCGCCGTTACTTGGAGCCGACGAGGACGGCGAGATCGGCTAGCCGGTTGGAGTAGCCCCACTCGTTGTCGTACCAACCGACGACCTTCACCTGGTTTCCCGTCACCTTGGTCAACGGAGCGTCGTAGATGCATGAGGCTGGGTCCTGCACGATGTCGGACGACACGATCGGCGCCTCGCTGTAGCGCAGGATTCCCTTGAGCGGACCGTCTGCGGCAGCCTGGTAGGCCGCGTTGATGGCATCGGAGTCGGCGGCGGTGCCGAGGATGACCGTGAGGTCTGTGACCGACCCCGTCGGGATCGGTACGCGCAATGCGTACCCGTCCAGTTTGCCCTTCAGATCGGGCAGGACCAAGCCGATCGCCTTGGCTGCTCCCGTCGAGGTCGGCACGATGTTGAGTGCCGCGGCACGGGCCCGGCGCAGATCGGAGTGCGGCCCATCCTGCAGATTCTGGTCCGCGGTGTAGGCGTGGATCGTGGTCATCAGACCGCGTTCGATAGTGAAGCTGTCGTGCAGCACCTTGGCAAGGGGCGCAAGGCAGTTGGTGGTGCAGGAGGCATTGGAGATGATGACCTGCGACCCGTCGTAGGCACTCTCGTTGGCGCCGATGACGACAGTGAGGTCCTCCCCCTTGGCTGGTGCGGAGATGATGACCTTCTTGGCCCCGCCCTGGTCGACGTGGGCACGTGCCTTGCTCGCATCGACGAAGAACCCGGTCGACTCGATCACGATGTCCACTCCGAGGTCGCCCCACGGCAGCGCGCCAGGATCGCGTTCGGCGAGGATCTTGAGCGACTTGCCGTCGATCTCGATGCCGTCGTCGACGACTTGGACATTCTTGCCCAGCCGCCCGCCGACACTGTCGTAGGCCAGCAGGTGCGCCATCGTTGCGATGTCACCGAGGTCGTTGGCCGCGACGATCTCGATGTCATGACCACCAGCGCTGACTGCGCGCCAGAAGTTACGACCGATCCGACCGAAGCCGTTGATCCCTACCCGGACTGTCACTGCAATTCCCTCTCGTCATCCCGTCACCTGCTTGGGAAACCCTACCGAGGGGGTTACGGAGCAAGCATCTCGGCGGTGACCGCGGACTCGGTGTCTGGTACTCCGAGGTCGCGAGCCTTCTTGTCCGCCATTGCCAGCAGTCGGCGGATGCGGCCGGCGACTGCATCCTTGGTCATCGGTGGATCGGCGATTTGGCCCAGTTCCTCGAGGGAGGCCTGCCCGTGCTCCACGCGGAGCCGGCCGGCAACAAGAAGATGGTCGGGTGCGTCATCACCGAGCAGGTCCAAGGCGCGGCTGACCCGGGCGCCGGCGGCGACCGCCGCCCGAGCCGAACGACGAAGGTTCGCGTCATCGAAGTTGGCCAGCCGGTTGGCCGTGGCCCGCACCTCGCGGCGCATTCGCTGCTCCTCCCAAGCCAGCACAGCCTCATGCGCTCCGAGACGGGTGAGCAGAGCACCGATCGCGTCACCGTCGCGGATGACCACGCGGTCCGCGCCGCGCACCTCGCGACTCTTCGCCGAAACACCCAGCCGCCGAGCGGCACCCACCAGCGCCATCGCGGCCTCCGGTCCCGGACAGGTCACCTCCATCGAGGAGGATCGACCGGGTTCGGTCAGCGAGCCGTGGGCCAAGAAGGCCCCACGCCAGGCTGCCTCCGAGCAGCAGACCCCTCCGGAGACCACGGTCGGTGGCAACCCACGAACTGGGCGTCCCCGCATGTCCACGAGTCCGGTCTGGCGGGCCAGACCCTCACCGTGCTTCACGATCCGGACCAGGTAACGGGGTCCTTTACGGAGGTTCCCACCGGAGAGAACCGAGATACCGCTGGCATATCCGAACAGCTCGCTGACGTCGCGTCTGACCCGTCGCGCCACCGAAGCAGTGTCCAACTCGGCCTCGATCACTACGCGCCCACCTACGATGTGCAGACCGCCGGAGAACCGCAACAGCGAGGTGAGTTCCGCTTTGCGGCAGCAGGTCTTCGTGATCGGTACCCGAGACAGTTCGTCCTTGACCTGAGATGTCATGGCCATGCCGGCTGCTCCTCTGTCCTGCGCGCGCTTGTGATCACATACTCCAGTGCCACGGCCAGAAGCCTTGGATCATGTTGGTCGCCGTCTGCCGGAGTCGTGGCGCTGGCGACAGGACGCAGGACAAGGCGTGGCTCAGCTCGCCCCTCGATCTGTAAGGCGTGCACGGCACTCAATAGCCCACGCCGGTCAACAACCCGCGCCGCATCGGCGAGAACGGTGTGCACCGGAAGGCGTGGCGCATGCTCGCGCA
>Ga0190275_10001102_pt1 | contig 20718 bp, 17 predicted proteins | sample Popmic550T_FD_133745 | JGI IMG/M metagenome (GOLD analysis project Ga0190275, IMG submission 133745) | Populus adjacent soil microbial communities from riparian zone of Yellowstone River, Montana, USA - 550 T | ecosystem: Environmental > Terrestrial > Soil > Riparian zone > Trees stand | place...
CCCGAGGGCATGTCCACGCTGGAGGCCATGGCGGGCGCCGTGGCACTCCTCGAGGGCGAGGAGCTGGCCCGACAGCTCTACGCGCTGCACGAGCTGATGATCGATCGGGTCATGCAGAGCCGCGGGCGGCTCGGGGAGTGGCCACCGGGGCTCAGCGGACCTTCTTGAGCTCCTCGGCGAACGGCCTGGGCTCCAGGAAGCCGGTGATGCGGGGGGCCTTCAGGACCTCCCCATGGGAGGCCACGAAGGCCACGGTGGGCAGGCCCTGCACGCCGAAGCGCTCCATCAGCGCGTCAAGCGCGTCCTCGCTGTTCGTCGCGTCGATCTTGATGTTGAGGAAGCGCCCCGCCTCGGCGCTGACCTCGGGGGACGGGTATGTCACGCGGTCCAGCTCCTTGCAGGCCGCGCACCACTCCGCGAAGAAGTCGATCATCACCGGCTTGCCCTCGGCGCGGGCCAGGGTGAGCACCTTCTCGAACTCGTCCGGGGAGAAGGTGGCCTGCTTTGCGGGCATCGCGTGCTGCCACTCGAACGTAGGGGCCTTGGGAGGAGCCACCCAGCCGAGCTTCACCCAGAGCGCCCCAGCGGAGGGGGTCTCCATCACGCCCACTCGGACGGTGATGGCGAGGACGACGAGCCCCACGCCCACGGCCTTGATGGCGAACTCACGCGCCCCGGCCTTGAACGAGAGGTGGACAGCGCCCAGGAGCACGCCCACGGCGGCGACGGCTCCGGCGAGGAAGGCCCCCGGCATGCGCCCGAGCTGAGCGGCCGCGTCCTTCACCGTCTCCCGGGCCCAGGGGAACGCGTCCCTCAGGTACGAGAGGGCGAGCGCCACGAGCACGATGCCCAGCACGTTCTTCACCCACTCCATCCACACGCCGCCGCGAGGCAGGCGCACGGTGAAGACGCCGATGAGGAAGAAGGGCACGCCGATGCCCAGCGCGTAGATGAAGAGCAGCCCTGCGCCCAGCGTGGTGTTCGCCGTCTTCGCCACGAAGGCCAGCAGGCCGGTGAGCACGGGGCCGGTGCACGGCGCCGCGAGGAAGCCGGACACGCTGCCCATGAGGAACGCGCCTGCCACGCCCGCGCCGCCTACCGAGGTCAGCCGCTGCTGCATGCTCGGCGGCAGCGCCAGCTCGAAGGCACCGAACATGGAGCTGGCCAGCACCAGGAGGAACACGGCCAGCCCGGTGACGACGACAGGGTTGCCCAGCAGCGAGCCGAAGGCCTGCCCCGTCTTGGCCGCCAGCACCCCGAGCGCGCTGAATACCACCCCCATGCCCACGATGTACGAGGAGGTGAGCGCCAGCGCCTTGCCTCGCCCCTCCGCCTTGCGGGCTCCGAAGACGGAGACGGTGATGGGAATGAGCGGGTAGACGCAGGGCGTCATCGCCGTGAGGAGGCCGCCGAGGAAGACGACGGCGGCCCCCACGAGCAAGCTGCCAGAGGCCAGGAACTGCGCTGCGTCCAGCCCGAAGCCCGGGCCAGTGGGCATGAGCCAGGGGGCGACCACCACGGCGATGCCGCACACTGCGGCGAGAATCCCGACCTTCTTCACGGCGGACGACCTCCTGTGCTCCCTGGCCCTCCTTATATACGCCGAACCGGGGGCCGGTTACTGCGCCTGCTGGGTGGGGCTGGGGACTTTCAGGCCAGCAGAACGCGCGAGCCCCATGACCCCTTCCACCGCCGCGGCGATGTAACCGAACGGATTGGCCCCATCCACCGCCGTGACGTGGACCTCGCCCATCTTCTGCTGGAAGGCGGCGGCCACCTGGGGGAGCTGGTTGGCCAGGGTCATCTGGATGACCTCCGGGCTCAGCGTGTTCTCGATGTCGCGCATGGCCTTGGCGCGGCTCAGCTCCAGCTCCTGCGCCACGGTGAGCCTCTTCGTCTCCAGCTCGGTGATGGCCAGCTCCGCCTCGGCGATGGCGCGGCGCGCCTGGGCTACCTGCACCTGGGCCTTGAGCCGCTCCACCTCCTGGATCGTCGCCTCCAGCTGTCCCTCGTGCCGGGCGCCCACCGCCTCCTGCTCGTAGCGGATGCGCTCCATCTCCGCCTGCTGCTCCTGGCGCAGGCGCTCCAGCGAGGCCTCGGACTGCGCGGCGGCCATGGCGCGCTCATGAGCGAGCTGCGTCTCGGACATGGCGCGCTCGTGGGCCAGCCGCGCCTCGGCCAGCCGCGCCTCGCTGGCCAGCTGCTCCAGCTTTGCGGCCTCCTCTGCCTCCTCCCGGCGCTGGCGCAGCTCGAGCTCGGCGTTCAGCTTGCTGAGGGCCAGCTCCCGCTCGGCGGCGGCGTGGCCCTGCTTGAGGTTGCGCTCCTGCAGGAGCTTCGCCTCGGCCACACGGGCCTCGGTGGCGAGCAGCTCCAGCTTTGCGGCCTCCTCGGCCTGCTGCTTGCGCTGGCGCAGCTCATACTCCGCGTTCAGCTTTGCCAGCGTCACCTCGCGCTCGGCGGCCGCCTCCCCCTGCTTGAGGGCGCGCTCCTGCGCCAGCCGCGCCTCGGTGACGTGGGCCTCGGAGGCCAGCTGCTCCAGGTTGGACTGCTCCTCGGTGACGGTCCGCTTCTGGCGAACCTCCTCGTTCGCTGCGAGCTTCGTCAGGGCGATGACGCGCTCGGTCTCCGCCTCCTCGCGCCGCAGGAAGCGCTCCTTGGCCAGCTCGGCCTCGCGCGCCTGCCGCTCCTGCTCCCGGCGGTAGCGCGCCTGCATGTTCTCGAAGACGGTGGAGCTCAGGACGCGCACGTCTTGAATCTCGATGGTGTCGATGACGACGCCCCACCCGGCGTCGGTGCTGTCATCCAGCCGGCCGCGGCCGGACACCACGGGGGCGATCTCGCGCATGAGCTCGGTGGCGATGCCCTCCTTGCGCCGGGTGAGGCACTCCTCGACGGAGAGGTTGGCCACCAGGCGGCGCGCGGCGCCGACGAACATCTCGCGCAGCAGATCCTGGAGCTTCTCGGAGGCGCGCTCGGGGAACGAGAAGTTCAACATCCGGAACGCCACGAGCGGATCGACGATCCGGTACACCGCCAGGCCTGTGACGGAGACGCCCACCTTCTCACTGGTGACCTGGTCCGCGGTGAACTGGAGCCGCTGGACGCTGGTGGGGACAATGGCCACCGCGTCGCCGGGGAACTTGAAGCAGCTGGCGCCCTGGCCAGAGATCTCACGCACCCGGCCGCGGCGCATGTGGATGAGGAACTCGCTGGGGCGCGCGCTGATGAGGCCCCATTTCTTCATCTTCTCGGGATCCTCCTCGGGCTTGCCTGCCCGCCAGCCGTTCTCGTAGCGCGTGCCATTCACGCCGTTTGGAGGCCCCTCCTTCACTACCTGCATCCGCGACTCGGTGCTCTCCACTCCATTGCTGCGATTGCCTCGGTTCTGCTTCTCGCTGGCGCTCATTCGTTCGCCCTCCGCGGGGAGGACACTGCAGAGATGCGGCCAAGTCCCACTTTACGTGGTTCCAGGCACTTACCGGATGCGGGCGATCCATTCCGGCGCGGTTGGCTCGGAACAGGGCAGGCCGGTTGAGCCAAGGCAGTGCAGTCCCGGAGCCGCTGCGCTGTTCCAAGTTGGGGCAGCGGCGGCCCACGGCCCTAAAGCGGTACTCCCAGAGTGGTACAGCCTGGGTTGCAAGCACTCTCCTACTGTCGCTCCCTCGTTAGGACGACTTGGCATGAACGAGGAGCGAAATGAAGCGTGTGTTCTGGATCTGTGCGTTGGTGGGAGCGCTGGCTTGCTCTAGGGGAACGGCCGGGGAGACTGGTCCAACAGGACCTCAGGGGCCACCAGGAGAGCGGGGCGCACAGGGTACAGAGGGACCCGCCGGGGCGATGGGTCCTAACGGAGACAAGGGCGACAAGGGTGACCCGGGGCTCACGACCGTGGTGGCGGGCGCGGGTCTGACGGGCGACGGGACTCAGGCCGCGCCGCTCACGCTGGCCGCGCTCAGCAGTCGGCCTTCCAGCACAGGCGTCTACGCTCCAGGCCCAAGTCCCACTGGCATGCTGACACGCTTGAGGAACAGCGCCGTGCTTGCACCAGGAGGTTCGGGGGCATGGGACTCGACTGGAGTCTACGGGGGCACTGTCGTGAAGGTGGGAAACACCTACCGGATGTATTACTCCGGGCATAATGGTAGCAACTGGGCGGGCGTCGGCCTGGCCACCTCGACAGACGGACTCAATTGGAACAAGCACGCAAGCAACCCTATCGTTCCACGCGGCACCGGGTCCGCCTGGGATAACACGAGCGTGTTCGGAGCATGGGTCGTTTCGGATGGCTCGACTTGGTATCTGTTCTATCAGGGCAATAATTCTATCGGTCTGGCGACCTCTAGCGACGGGATCTCTTTCACGAAGAACCCTTCCAGTCCTGTCCTCGTTCCCACTTCAGGGTGGGACTTGGGCAGCATCAACGCCACAAGTGTCACCTATGAAAGTGGCACCTTCACGATGTGGTACTCGGCAGGCGATTCCACCGAGCGAATTGGCCGCGCCACCTCTCTCGACGGCACGAATTGGACACGAGACGCTGCGAACCCAATCCTCAGTCCTGGATCGGGTTGGGAGAGTTCTCAAGTAGGCCGCCCGTCGGTTATAAGGATAGGCCGTATGTATTACATGTTCTATGGAGGCTATGATGGAACCTCTTGGAGGGTGGGGCTAGCAACCTCATGGGACGGAAGCTCCTGGACAAAGTTGGGTTCGAACCCGGTCTGGCAGATAGCACCCGGAACCTATATGTCCATGTACATCTACCCCGGCGGCATCCTGATTGAAGGTGATCGCCTCTGGGCGTGGTTCAGCGGGCATGACGGTGCACGATATTCCGTTGGCGCTGCGGCCATGGATCTCCAGTAACGCGGCGCCTCGTACTCCCTAATTCACGGCGTGTACGGATAGCGGGCCAGGACCTTCCCCTCTGACGAGACGGCATACAACTCGAACCAATCCATCTCGGTGCTGAATCCAGGTGGCACCACCCATCCGCATTTATCCATGCGTTGATTGATGCGGACAATATACATCCCGCCTCCCTCACCAACGACCAACTCCAATCCCTTGGCCGAGTAACCACAACTCCCCGCAACCCCCTCCTTTTCGAAACGAGCCAGCAACTGCTGAAGCGCGGCATGGGCGGCAAGAACAGCAGGTGCGTCCAGCGTTGACAGTGTCCGCACCTCATCGGGCCAGCGGATGCCTCCCGCGATGACGGCCTTGCGCACAACTGGCTTTGCCCCCACTCCTGAATCGCTGGTTGGAGCAGCACCCGTCCCAGCATCCGCTTGGGATGCAGAGGAACCAGCTGGACCCGCATCCGTTCCCGCGTCCTTTGATGAGGCGCCGGATCGAGGCACACTGGCCCCTCCATCTATCAAGAGCGAAACGAGCAAGACAAAGTGGAGAGGTCTCAGCATATGGCCTTCCAAAGGAAGCACTAATACCAATCAGTCAACTCGGGAGAGCATTGCGGCGGGATCGCTTGATCAGGAGAAAGGATGCTGGAGGACTGGGGCTGACAGATCGCCTGAAACTCCCAATGTTTCTTGTCCTCTCTCCACCTGAACACCTCGCCCGCTGGGTTCCACTTGTAGAAGCGTGGTTCCTCGAGATGGCCAGTAGCCAACCAGGCCCACGCCTGAATCCGCTGTCCTTGGGCATCGAGAGCCGGTTCGCCGTTAGGAGTCATCGCGTACCCCACCATCACCCACGCACCTTCAGGCGTTCTGACTGCGGGAAACCTCATCAAATCGGCACTGCTCGCAAAGAGCCCGCAGGGATGGTTGTGGGCGTAGCCAAAGACGATCATGTTCCGCCCGAAGTCAGCGTCGTCGACTCCCCCGAAAGGAGGCTTGCATGCACTATGTGCATCAACCAACTTGCGGATGGGCCACGTCACACGCCAATCCTGCGGTGTCTTGTAGATGGCCACGCAATACTCGGTCGCATCGGCGCGTGGTCGGCCCTCTAAAGCGCAGGAATCCGCCGCTCCCGGCAAGGTCATCAAGGCTTTGAGCGTGGGCAGCACCAAGTCATCGGGAACATCGGCCGTATCTGCGACTACGGCAGGCACGCTCGGCCATGGCCCGAGTCCCACCATGAGATTCTTGTCCCCCTCAAGTGTGGGCAACTCACCTTGGACGTAGTAGAGACGAGTACTCGTACACGCCAACGCAAGGCAGAGTACAGCCGCCCACACCCTCCCCAGGGAGCGCTTCGAAGGGTCCTCGTCCTCCCGCCTGGGAAGCGGCATAGCGGACAAGCCTATCCTGGGCTGGTTACTGGGCAAAGTTGCCCCTGGCTGCCTCCAACCAGTTGGAGGTGCACCCCTACTGCCTGCCTCCAACCAGTCGGAGGTGCCCCTCGGGGGCATCGTGGGATGCTGGTCGGCTCGCTCTTATGTTCCCTTGACCACCACACTCTCGCTTTATATGAGACCATCTTGGTCCACATTGGTGGGATAATGTAGGCCAGCGGGAAGGTTCTTCGAGAATGAAGCTGCCGATCTACATGGACAACCACGCCACCACGCCGCTCGATCCGCGGGTGCTGGAGGCGATGCTGCCGTACCTGCGCGAGGACTTCGGCAATGCCGCGTCGCGCAACCACGCCTTCGGGTGGAAGGCGGAGGCGGCGGTGGACAAGGCCCGCAAGCAGGTGGCCGAGCTGATCGGTGCTTCGGACAAGGAGATCGTCTTCACCTCAGGCGCCACCGAGTCGGACAACCTGGCCATCAAGGGCGTGCTCGAGTTCTACAAGGACAAGGGCGACCACATCATCACCCTGAAGACCGAGCACAAGGCCGTCCTGGACACCTGCAAGCGCCTGGAGCGCATCCGGCAGGAGCGGCTGGACGAGCTGAAGATGCTGCGGCTCTCCCAGCTCGCCGAGACGGACGTCACCCAGGACAACCTGGCCGAGCTGTCGGCGAAGTACCGCATCGAAGAGGACGCGCAGTACCAGCGCTGGGCCTCGCGCCCCACGGGCGGCGCGCGCGTCACCTACCTGGACGTGGAGAAGGACGGCCGGGTGAGCCTGGAGGCGCTGGCGGCGGCCATCACGGACAAGACAGTGCTGGTGTCGGTGATGTTCGCCAACAACGAGATCGGCACCGTGCAGCCCGTCGCGGAGATCGGCAAGCTGTGCCGCGAGCGTGGGGTGCTGTTCCACTGCGACGCGGTGCAGGGCATCGGCAAGCTGCCCTTCCACGTGGACGAGGTAAAGGTCGACCTGGTCTCCATCTCCGCGCACAAGATGTACGGCCCCAAGGGCGTGGGCGCGCTGTACGTGCGCCGCAAGCCGCGGGTGCGCATCGCCCCCATCATCGACGGCGGCGGGCACGAGCGCGGCATGCGCTCCGGCACCCTGAACGTGGCGGCCATCGTGGGCTTCGGGAAGGCGGCGGAGATCGCCCGGGAGGAGCTGGCCGAGGAGTCGGCACGGATCTTCCGCCTGCGCGAGAAGCTGCGCACCGGGATCCTCAGCCAGCTGGACATGCTGACGATCAACGGCTCGCTGGAGCACCGGCTGCCGGGCAACCTGAACATCTCGTTCGCCTACGTGGAGGGCGAGGCACTGATGATGTCCATCAAGGACGTGGCGGTGTCCTCAGGCTCCGCGTGCACCTCCGCCTCGCTCGAGCCCTCGTACGTCCTGCGAGCGTGCGGCGTGGAGGAGGACATGGCGCACAGCTCCATCCGGTTCGGCATCGGACGCTTCAACACCGAGGAAGAGGTAGACTTCGTGACCCGGCTGGTAGTGGACAAGGTCCGCAAGCTCCGGGACATGAGCCCCCTCTACGAGATGGCGAAGGAAGGCATCGACCTGAAGAGCATCGAGTGGACGGCACACTAGCGAGCAGTCTGTTGCCGTCGCGCCGGGTCCGTTAAAAGGTTTCTAGAGGAGTCGAATCCACATGGCTTACAGCGACAAGGTCATCGAGCACTACGAGAACCCCCGCAACGTCGGGACGCTGGACAAGAGCGATCCGAACGTGGGCACGGGCCTGGTCGGCGCCCCGGCGTGCGGCGACGTCATGCGCCTGCAGCTGAGGATCACCGACGAGGGCGTCATCGAGGACGCGAAGTTCAAGACGTTCGGGTGCGGCTCGGCCATCGCCTCCAGCTCGCTGGTGACGGAGTGGGTGAAGGGCAAGACGGTGGACCAGGCGATGACCATCTCCAACAAGGATGTGGCGCGCGAGCTGTCGCTGCCTCCGGTGAAGATCCACTGCTCGGTGCTGGCCGAGGACGCCATCAAGGCCGCCATCGAGGACTTCAAGAAGAAGCGCGAGGCACGGCAGAGCAAGCAGACTGCGTCTTGACCGAAGCCCTGCAGAGCGAGGAGACGTGCCGTGATGAGTGAACAGACGACCCCACAAACCCAGCAACCTCAGGCGGCGTCTGCCCCCGTGCCGACCGGCAAGCCAGCGGGTAAGGGCATCCTCCTCAGCGACAGCGCGGTGAAGCGGCTGCGCCTGCTGCTGGAGCAGCGGCAGACGCCCGACGCCGGGCTGCGGCTCGCCGTGAAGGGCGGCGGCTGCTCGGGCCTGCAGTACTCCATGGAGTGGGCGGAGAAGCCGCGCGAGCGGGACAAGATCTTCGAGCGCGAGGGCGTGCGCATCTTCGTGGACTCGAAGAGCTACCTGTACCTGATGGGTACGGAGGTCGTGTACGAGGAGACCCTGATGGGCTCCGGCTTCAAGCTGCAGAACCCGAACGTGAAGAGCGCGTGCGGCTGCGGCGAGAGCTTCACCGTCTGAGCCCGCCCAGACGCTCCCAGCCCAGGAGAGCGGCCGGGCCCTTGTCCCGGCGGCCCCCTCCTCGTGCATGGACGAGTGACGCCCGACATTTCCAGGGGGCTCGGCATGAGACCGAGCCCCTTTTCCTTTTTCGCACGCGAGGAGTGAGGACACCGTGAAGTGCTGGAACTGTGAGAAGGAGACGGGCGGACGGCCCTTCTGCCCGGCCTGCGGGAAGATCTCCGCGCGGCCCCCAGGGGCGACCCACTTCGATGTTTTTGCAATGCGCCCTGGCTACGACGTGGACATCCCCTCGCTGGAGAGGCAGTTCCGCGAGCTGTCGCTCAAGCTGCACCCGGATCGCTTCGCCCAGGCGGACGCGCGGGAGCGCCGCCTGTCGCTGGAGCAGACCACGGCGCTCAACGAGGCCTACAGGACGCTGAAGGACCCCTCGCGCCGGGCCTTCTACCTGCTCAAGCTGCATGGCGTGGATCTGGACCGCGAGGACGCGGGCACGCAGCAGGAGATGCCCCAGGAGTTCCTCGAGGAGGTCATCGAGCTGCGCGAGGAGCTGGAGGGGGCCATGCACACGAAGGACCTGACGCGGGCCCAGGCCATGGCGGTGGATGTGACGGCGCGCCAGCGCGAGGCCCTGCACGAGGCCGCGGACGCCCTGCGGGCCTTGCACCTGGAGGACCACCGGGAAGAGGAGCTGGTGAAAAAGGCATCGCACGCGCTGGGGCGGGTGCGGTACTTCACGCGCTTCCTCGAACAGGTAGAGGAGTTCGAGGAGGAGGCGGTGGTGTGAGCAACAACGGCTATCTGCAGATCCACGATCCCCTGAAGCCCAAGGGGTACGCGGTAGGCATCGATCTGGGCACGACGAACTCGCTGGTGGCCTCCGTCATCCAGGGCAAGCCGCGGTGCCTCCCGGTGGATGAGGGGGACGCGATGCTGCTGCCCTCGGTGGTGAACTACGCCAAGGACGGGGGCGTGGTGGTGGGCGCTCGCGCTCGAAGGCTGGCGGCCGAGCACCCCACCGACACCATCAGCTCCGTGAAGCGCTTCATGGGCCGCAGCCCGGACGATCCGGAGACGCGCAAGCTGGGCCACCACAAGTTCTCGGAGGGAGCTGGCCGCGTGGTGCGCTTCGAGGTGTCGGGCGGTCAGCCCGTCACGCCCATTGAGGTGTCCGGGGAGATCCTCCGTGCGCTCAAGCGCCGCGCCGAGTCCCACTTCGCGGGCAAGGTGGAGCAGGCCGTCATCACCGTGCCCGCCTACTTCGACGATGCCCAGCGCCAGGCCACCAAGGACGCGGGCCGGCTCGCCGGGCTGGAGGTGCTGCGGCTGCTCAACGAGCCCACCGCCGCGGCGCTGGCGTACGGCCTGGACAAGGGCAGCCAGGGCACCTTCGCGGTGTATGACCTGGGGGGCGGCACCTTCGACATCTCCATCCTCAAGCTGGTGGATGGCATCTTCGAGGTGAAGTCCACGGGCGGGGACTCGGCGCTGGGCGGCGATGACTTCGACCGCGCCATCGCCCAGCGGGTGCTTCAGGCAATGGGCCAGGGCTCTCCCTCCCCCTCCCTCGTGGCAGAGGTGCTCGCCGCGGCGCGGAAGACGAAGGAGGCGCTCACGGACGCGCCCGAGGTGGAGCTCATGGCGGGTGGACACCGCCAGCTCATCCGGCGCGAGGACTTCGAGGCCTGGATCCAGCCGCTGGTGCAGAAGACGGGCATCGTGTGCCGGCGGGCGATGAAGGATGCGGGGGTGACGGCGGCGGAGCTGGACGGGGTGATCCTCGTCGGCGGAGCCACACGCGTGCCTGCGGTGCGCTGCTTCGTGGCGGAGGTGTTCGGCCGCGAGCCGCTGGGCGACATCGACCCGGACCAGGTGGTGGCGCTGGGCGCGGCGGTGCAGGCGGATCTGCTCACCAACGTGAACCGCCAGGACGAGGTGCTGCTGCTGGACGTCATCCCCCTGTCTCTGGGGCTGGAGACGATGGGGGGCATCGTCGAGAAGCTCATCCCCCGCAACTCCACCATCCCCATCGCGGCCGCCCAGGTCTTCACCACATTCAAGGACGGGCAGACGGGGCTGGACGTGCACGTGCTCCAGGGCGAGCGCGAGGCCGTGGAGGACTGCCGGAGCCTGGCGCGGTTCCGGCTCTCGGGGATCCCGCCCATGGCGGCCGGCATGGCCCGCGTGGAGGTGCGCTTCCAGGTGGATGCGGACGGCATCCTCTCCGTCGCCGCAAAGGAGCAGAGCACCGGCATCACCCAGGCCATCACCGTGAAGCCCAGCCACGGGCTCACGGACGAGGAGGTCGAGCGCATGCTGCTCGACTCCATCGATCATGCGGAGGAGGACATCCAGCTGCGCCAGCTCCGTGAGCAGCGGGTGGAGGCCGAGCGGGTGCTGGCGGACGCGACGAAGCAGCTCGGGGAACATGGGGACCTGCTCCAGGACGGGGATCAGGCGGCCATCGAGGCGGCCATGGCCCAGGTGCGCGAGCTGGCCAAGGGCGAGGACTCCCACGCCATCAAGGAAGCCATCCACGCGCTGGACGAGGTCTCCCGGCCCTTCGTCGAGCGGGTGATGGACCAGGCCATCCGCAAGGTGGTGGCAGGGCATTCAGTGGAGGAGTACTGAGGTGCCGAAGGTCCACTTCAAGAGCCCTCTGGACGACATCACCGTGGAGGTGAAGCCGGGGGTCACGCTGCTGGAGGCCGCGGAGCATGGCGGGGCCCATGTGGGCCACAGCTGCGGTGGGGTGTGCGGGTGCTCCACGTGCCACGTGTGGATTCGCAAGGGGTTTGACTCCCTCTCCGAGCAGTCGGACGCGGAGATGGACCGGCTGGACATGGGGTTCGACGTGCGGTCCTACTCCCGGCTGAGCTGCCAGACGGAGGTGGGCTCGGAGGACCTCCAGGTGGAGATCACCGAGGAGTCCCTCACGGCGTTCATGGACGAGAACCCAGCCCTGCGGCACCAGCTGGAGGCGGAGGGGAAATGGCCGCTGAAGAAGTGATGTTGTAGCAGTCGGTTCCGCTTGACGGAGGCGCGACGGTTCCCTATATGTCCGCCCCCACGGCAGCACCCCACCTGCCCAGGTGGTGGAATTGGTAGACACACTAGATTCAGGGTCTAGCGCCTGCAAGGGCATGGAGGTTCGAGTCCTCTCCTGGGCATTAGAAACAAGGGCTCCGGCTTTACCGCCGGGGCCCTTTTTCTTTTTGCAGCCCTCACGGCGCCACGGGCTCGACGGCTTCGTGGGCCACGTGGTGCGCAGCCTCGCGAGCCAGGCTTCCGCCGCGCCGCAAGTCTTTGAGGCGCAGCTTCCGCAGATGCACGGAGATGGCTCCCACGGTGACCTGGCTGAGCACCGTGCCCAGGTGGGTGAGCGTGGAGAAGGCCGCCGCATCCGCCTCGGAGGCCCCCAGGCTGCGCGCCGCCCAGCTTGTGACGAAGTAGTAGAGCCCCATGCCCACTGGCACGCCGGGCATGGCCTGCCCCAGCGCGATGGCGCCCAGGACGACGGCCCCGCCAAAGAGTCCCCCAGAGATTCCCAGCCCCTGCAGGGCCAGGCCATAGGCCAGCGAGGACGCCAGGACAGGCCCCGTGGAGTAGACCAGCGCCACCGCCATGCCCCGGAAGCTGCGCGCGGTGCCCAGCCCATCCGCCACGTGCTGGAGCAGGTGCTGCAGCCGCGGCAGCCGGTGCTGGCGATGGAGGGCCTGGGCGAGCGGCCGTGAGTAGTGGGCCAACAGCACCACCAGCGCCACCAGCCCCACGCACAGGGACACCGCCACCTTCAGGGCGCTCTCGAAGTGAGCCATCGTCTTGCCGAAGGGCCCCAGGAAGGACAGGGCCACCAGCAGCATCAGCGCGGCGAACTCCAGCAGCTTGCACACCGCCACCGAGCCCAGGCTCTGCAGGAAGGGCAGCCGCTGCGTCCGCGAGAGCAGGAAGGAGCGGATGATATCGCCCAGCTTCCCAGGCAGCGCGTTGTGCGTGAAGGCGCCGATCGCCACCAGGTGGTAGCGCTCCTTGAAAGGCACCCGCCGCTGGAGCGTCTGCTGCCACTGAAGAGCGCGCAGTGGGATGACGGAGGCGGCCAGCAGCATGAACGGGATGAGCCACACCAGGTGACCGGGCAGCTCGCGGAAGAACTCCCGCAGCGGGAAGCGCGGCACGAGCAGCGAGCCGGGCCCGTCCAGGTTCCAGCGGAAGAAGACCGTGGAGATCAGCACGACGGTGATCACCACCCCCAGGATGCCCAACAGCACATGGAGGATCGCCCCCCCCCGCTGCCGTGTCCCCGCCCGCGCCTCAGGCACGGTAGGCCTCCGAGAGCCGCTGGTGCAGGCGCACGCAGTGGCTGAGGCTGGAGAGATCGATGGGTGCGTCACTCGGCCAGCACACCGTGCTGCGCGTCTCCGTGCGGGTGAGCCCCCCATGCGAGCCGAACTCCCAGGCGAAGCCCACGGTGGCGCCGGGCCGCACCGCCTCGCCGAAGAGCACCAGATCCCCCGCGGTGCGCAGGTGAGGCAGCTCGCGCAGGTAGTCCGCCACGGCTCGCCGGCAGAACTCCTCGGCGAGCGGCGCGTTCACCACCTCGTCCGGGCCGTACACCTGGCCCCTCACCAGCGCCACCGCGGAGTTGCCGCGCCGCAGTGCCACCATCCCGATGTCCGGGTGCCGCGAGGCCCGGGCCAGCACCTCCCGGTGGTGCGCGAGCAGCTCGGTCGCCTCCAGCGGTGTGGGATCCCGCGTGAGGTACACGTGCGCGAAGTTGCCGCACTCGACGACGACGGGCGTCTCCGTCCCTCGAGGTGGCCGCGTGGCCCCCGCCGGGCGCCCATCCAGCAGACCGCGCTCGACATCCAGCGACAGGGGCACTGGCACGCCCCGCAGGAGCATGGCCTCCAGGTGCTGCCCCTGGCGCTGCTCGAAGGGAAGGCTGCCCACGTGGCCATGGTCGGTGAGGAAGACGATGTCGTACGGGTGCTCGACGGCGCGCCCCATCGCATACAGCTCGGCGAGGTAGGCATCCACGCGGTACAGCTCCGCGATCGCCTGCTCGGAGCGAGGCCCGCGCCGGTGGGCCACCTCATCGTAGTTGCCGAAGACGAGGTAGATGGCGGGCACGCCGCGCACCATGTCCACGAGCGCCTTGGTGTGCGCGAAGCTCCAGCCCAGCCGCTGCAGCATCACCCGGCTGAAGAGAAAGGCGCTCTCGTGACGCCAGTCCCCCAGCGCCCGGGCCCAGCGCCACATCTCCCGCACCGCGCGCCACGAGTCCGCTCCCAGCGAGCGCAGATACTGCCCCGGGTTCTCCGTGCGCGCGACAAGCAGGCCCTCCAGCTCGGAGGACAGCGAGCGTGCCATGACCTTGAGGCTGGCGAGCGTGCTCATGCACAGCCGGTTGTGCGCGCCCGCCTGGAACAGGGAGAAGTACGTGTGCCCGCCGCCCGAGAGCAGGCTGTCCTCGCTGCGCCGCCCGAGCCGCTGCTCGATGTGGAGCGCATCCCGAGGCGTGTTCATCTGGACCTTGCGGCCCAGCTCCCGGTCGAACCACGAGTAGGCCGGCAGGTTCGGATGCTCGATGCCGTAGAGCAGCCCGGCCTGGAAGAAGGGAGTGGATGCGGGTGAGCCCCAGAAGGCCTCCTCGAAGTGATAGGCCCCCGAGCGCACCAGCCGGGAGAAGAACGGCATGCGCCCCGTCTGGACGGCCTCCTCCAGCAGCGCCTTCGGCACGCCGTCCAGATGGACGACCAGCAATCGCCGCTGCCGCTTCGACCGGACTGGAGGAACCTTCCGCCCTATCCGCCGAGCGAGCGTACCTGCCCACGCCTGCAATTCTGAGGTGAGGACCTGGCTCACGTTGTCGTCTCCCCGCTCTGGAGAGCGAAAATGAGCATGCGAGGAGTCGGTAGCCGCCCGCTCGCGTGAGCCCTCTTGGAGTGCGAGCAGGCGAGAGCCGCCGGCCTCGGAGAGAGTTGGAGAGTCCTGGCCCCTTGGGGCATGACGGAGGTTCGCATGTTGCTCCCCTCACTCGTGCTCGCCCTCGTGAGCGCCGCGCCTGCCACGACCACGCTTCAGAAGCCCGCCGCGAAGGACCGCAGCGTGGACGGCATCGCGCTGCCGCTGTTGAGCTTCAACTCGGACTTCGGCGTGGGCTACGGCGTCGTGGGAGGCATGTACCTCTACGGCGAGGGCCACGAGCCGTACCAGCACGGCCTGGGCGCGCAGGTGTTCTTCACGAGCCGCGGCGTCCAGAACCACTACCTGCGCTATGACGGGCCGGGGCTGCTGGGTCCGCTGCGCGTGGAGGCGCGGTTCGAGTACAAGCGAGAGTTCCGCAGTCCCTTCTACGGTGCGGGCAACCGCTCGGCGCCAGAGTTTGCGGGGGACGTCAAGGACGCCTGGTACAACTACGACAAGGGCTCACCGGGCGCGTGGCTGCGACTGCGCGGACGACCGTTGGGAGAGGAGCATCCGTTCCAGGCCTACGCGGGCTATGCGTGGCGGCACACGCGCGTCTCTCCCTATGAGGCCTCGATGCTGGAGCAGCAGAAGCCGCTGGGCATCGAGGGGGGGCCCACAGGACAGCTCCTGGCGGGAGCGCTCTGGGACACGCGCGACAATGAGTCGGATCCGACGACGGGCGGGGTAGAGGAGCTGGCCCTCCGCCTGTCGGGGCACACGACGGGGAGCCGCTACCGGTACATAGGGGTGACGCTGAGCGAGCGGCGGTACTTCCGGCTGGGCTCGCGCTTCATCTTCGCGCAGCGGCTGTCGCTGGACATGCTCTTCGGCGAGGTGCCCTTCTTCGAGTGGAGCACGACGGGCGGGGTGAACTTCACCGAGGGCGTAGGCGGGATGAGCAGCGTGCGCGGCATCGAGCGCAACCGCTTCGCGGGCAACATCAAGGTGTTCTCAAACTCGGAGCTGCGCTTCCACGCGCTGGATCTGAGGATCCTGGGTCAGCCGATGAAGCTGGGCGCGGCGGCGTTCGTGGACCTGGGGCGGGTGTGGCACCCGGGCGTGACGGATGGGGCATGGCACGAGTGGCACCCGGGGGCGGGCGCGGGGCTGCGGGTGGCACGGCGCGCGGCCGTCATCCGCGTGGACTACGCACTGTCCACGGAGACGGGCGGACAGCGCCTCTACATGAACTACGGCCACATGTTCTGACGCGGACACTCCCCTAGTGGAGCGCCTCGGGTCCCGTGGGCAGGGTGCGTTGGGCGGAACCGCCAGCCCGGGGCAGCTCGACGGTGAAGGCGGCTCCCTGGCCTGGCTCGCTGTGCAGGCGGATGCTGCCTCCGAGCTGCCAGACGATGCGCTGGGCGATGTACAGCCCCAGGCCGAGCCCCCCGAAGTGTCGCGAGGAGATGGCGCGCTCGAAGGGCCCGAAGATGCGAGCTTGATCCTCCGGGGAGATGCCCATCCCGTGGTCCCGGACGACGAGACAGGCCATCCCGTCCTCCGCCTTCACCTGCACCTCGATGGGCTTGCGCTCGCCGTACTTCACCGCGTTGGAGAGGAGATTCTGGAGCACCTGCTCGAGCCGGAGCCTGTCCCACCAGCCCGTCACCCCCGGCTCCACCTTCAGCTTCAGCGGGGTGCCCGAGCGCTCCAGCTCGGGGCCAAACTGCTCGACCACCTCCTGTGTCATCTGCCCGAGATCGATCTCGTCGAACTCGAGGGCGAGCGCCCCGGCCTGGATGCGCGAGACGTCGAGCAGCTCGGACACCAGGCGCGACAGCCTCCGCGTCTGCCCGTCGATGATTTGCAACAGGGAGCGGGAGGGGCACGCCTGCGCACTCGGGGTGCGCTGGAGACTCTGGGCCGCGAGTCGGAGCGAGGTGAGCGGGGTAAAGAGCTCGTGCGCCGCCACCGATAGGAACTCCTCGCGGATGCGGATGGCCTGCTGCGCCTCCTCGTACAGCCGGGCGTTGTCCACCACCTCAGCCTCGAGGAGCCTCTTCTGCTCGATGAGGCGCTGTTCGCTCTGGCGGACCCGGACATCCAGGCCCCGGTGGTGCAGAGCCCGTCTCACCACCTTCATCAGCCGCGCCACCAGCCCGAAGTACTGCTGGGACACCCGCTGGGAAGGCTCGAAGAAGAGGAGGAGCGCCGCGGGCGGGGACTGCTCCTCCGGTGCCGTGGTGAAGGGAAACTGCCACAACCCCAAGGGGGTGGCTGTGAGCTCGGGATAGGGGAAGGAGAGCGCCCCCCAGTTCACCTCCGAGAGACGCGCTCTGCCCTGGGGCTCCACCTGCACGGTGAGCGGTAGCTCGCGCGAGGCACGAGACAGCCCCGCGGAGCCCAGCAACAGCACCCGGCCCTCCTGGGACAGCTCCAGGCAGAGCGCGGCGAGACACCCGAGCCGGAGGGTCAGCCGCTGGAGGAAGTCGTCGAGCAGGCCCTCGGGGTCGAAGAGGTCCAGGGCGGCGCTCGTCAGCTCCTGCAGCACACTCGCGAGGGAGACCGCCTCCTCCGGGGGCTGGACGTCCGATGCGGGAACGGCGCAGAAGGGGAGCACGGGCAAGGCGGTACCTCAGGCCATCAGTGACAACACCACCGTGGTCTTGTTGTGGAACTGGGGAAGAGCCACCCCTTGGGCCCCTACCTCCCCGAAGGTGAGGCACCCCAACATCGGCACTTCGGCGCCCAGCACCTGGCTCATGACGGACAGCTCTTCGAGGATGCGTGGGCCGAGGACGCGAGCCCGGGAGACGCAGTCGAACACCAGCGAGAACGCCAGCTCGCCCCCCGCCCTCCTTCGAGAGGTGCAGGCCGCGTCGCGCGCGGCAGTGATGAGGGTCTCGGGCTTGCCTTGCATGACCCGCAGCAGCGAGCCATCCGGGACCTCGGCCAGGCACCGCAAGGCGCCATCGGGCTCGACGGAGATCGGATCGCGGATGACATAGTTCCCCGAGGCACAGGGGATCCCCAGGGGGTGGAACATGGCGAAGCGGGCGAAGTCCTCCCGGCTCACCTCGTCCCCCTGGCGGACAGCGGTGGCCCGGTACACGCCGAAGGCGTTGGAGAAGTCGAGATCGACCACGGCCTCTCCCCGGGTGTGCGTCGCGAGCACGGGCGGCCCATAGGGCAGCCACCCATGCTCCAGCCCCACCCCGAAGGGGCGATCCGCCTCCAGCACCACCGCCACGACATGATCCCGATAGGCATGGCCAGCAAACTGGGCGGTGCGCAGGAAGCGCAGGTTGTCACCGGCCCCACCTCCCGCCCAGGCCACTCCCCCACCCGCCTCTCGGATGGCCCCTTGCACCACGTGCTCCACGTTCCCGCTGAAGGCGTCGGTGAGGAGGAGGATCCCGCGGTGGTGTCCCGCTCTAGGAGCGGAGAACCCTTGAAGGGCCTGCTCGACCGCCCGGCGCCCGGACTGGAAGGGCTCCTGACTGACCGGACCCGCGACCCCGATGCCCGCTTGGAGATCCCCGACGAAAACTCCCACCGCCAGCCCTTCCCAGAGCAGCTGTTCACCCACGATGACGCCTGCTGCGCAGCACCCGGCCCAGGGAACGGCTCCGAGCTCGCAAGAGAGGGCTGCGGCGAGCGCCACCGGGTCGTACTGCTCGCTCCCGAAGACGAGCGCCAGGACAGGAGTCTCCTGACAAGCAAGTGCCTGTCGCGTCGCCTCGGCTGCTGCGCGCTCAGGTTCGGGCTCATGGCTCACGCCAATGTGGAGTGCCACTCCCATTCCCTGCTGGTCCTCGCGCAGGACTTCCATCCCGATCTCATCTTCGGCTCCATGTACATGGGCACCGCCGGGACGCCGCGCGCGGACCTGGCAGGCTACCGTGTGCTTCCACGGTCAGGGCGAGAGAGGGGCAGCCTTGTCAAGCATGCGCGTCGAGCCAGGCGCGCAGCCTGGAGTCCGCCTGAGCCTCGCCGCGCAGCCCTGGCTCCACGTCGAGCGTCATCGAGTGGAAGCCCCGCGCCTCCAGGCCCTTCATCAGCTCGGCGCGGGACTCCGCGCTCGGGGCGAAGAGGATGCAGCCGTCCCCTCCTCCCGCTCCGGACTGCTTCCCCGCGCAGCCATAGGTCGACGCAATCGCCAGGATCCGTCGCATCTGCTCCGTCTCGGTTGGCCCCAGCTCCTGTAACAGCGCCTGCTGCGCCGTCACCGCCTCCTTGAATGCTCGGAAGTCGCCGCCGCTCAGCCCCTCTTCAAGCTCGTGCCCGAGCGAGTCCGAGCGCGCCACGAAAGCCTTGCGGGCCGCCTCGTCCATCCGCGCCTCCACCTGGGAGATGAGGACCCGCGTCGAGGCGCTCTCCCCCGTGAAGGCGTATGCCATCGCCAGCCTCGGCGGAGGCAACCGCCATACGTCCACCGGAGGAGCCTCCATCAGCGCGGCCCGAAAGCCCCCCACGCTCGACGCCGCCATGAGCGCTGAGACGTCATATCGCCGGTAGCGCAGCACGCCGCCAGCGAAGCTCGCCGCCACGTCCCCGCCACTGCCCTTCCCACCCTGCCCCAACGTGTGTGCCACGAGCGCCAGCTTCAACGTATCGAAGCGCTCCTCCAGGATGTACCGGGCCGCGTCCGCCGCCAGCACCGCCGCGCACGCGCTCCCGCCCATCCCCAGCTTCAAGCCCCCGGGCCCCACGGCCGACGGCGCCACCGCCAGCTCGAAGCCCACGCTCTGGCGGCCATGGGCCCGCAGCGCCTCGTCCAGCGTCCGCGCCACGAACATGAACCCCGCCGGCACCGCTCCCTCCCACCGCACTCCCTTGGGCGTCGTACTGCCCTTCAGCGTGCCTTCCTCCAGGCACACGTGCACCCGCGCATCCGCCCGCCGCCGCACGAGGGCCGCCGTCCGAGGCGCCACCGCGGCCACCCTCGCCACGCCGCCCCACAGCACGGCGTACTCACCCGAGACGAACAGCTTCCCCGGTGCGGAGAGGGCCCGTTCCATCAGAAGAGGTGCTCGCGCTTCAGCTCCGCGTCTCCGCCCGGCACGCAGCGCACCACGTCCTCCGCGCCACAGGCCCGCGCCAGCGCCTCGGCCGCCACCTCATGCGCCGCGTCCGTTAGCAGCACCGGGTTGGGCCCCGCATCCAGCGTGAACCACACCGGCATCCCCTTCTTCCGCTGCTCCCGCAGGTGCTCAATCAGCCCCAACGTGTTCGCGTGCAGGTAACAGAGCGGTGGATCCGCCGCGAGCGCCGTCGCGTGCATCCGCCATGCGTTGCGCTCCGACAGCTCTCCCAGCGCCTCCAGATCCTTGCGCTGGATGAGCTCCACCGCCCGAGGCACCTCCGCCTCCGCGTCCTTCACCCACGCCGGGTAGTAGGGGCTCGTCTCCACGGTGTGCTTCATCCCGTCCCGCGACTTCACCTCCTTCTCGTCACGGTTCAGGATCGCCACCACCATCCGCAGCTCCGGCCAGTGCCCCGCATCGAAGCGCTGCACCGCGTAGCTGTCCGACCCATCCGGGTGCTCGCCGCGCCGCCACTCGCAGAACCCACCCTGCACGCTGCGGCACGCCGAGCCACTGCCCAGCCGGGAGAGCAGGCTCGCCGCCTTCGGGTCCGCCGGCAGCCCCGCCGCGGCCCGCGCCGCCACCGCCAGCGCCGCGAAGCCCGCCGCGCTGCTCGCCAGCCCCGCCGCCGCCGGGAAGTCTCCGCGCGACACCATCCTCGCGTGCCCCAGCTTGCCGCTCGCCTCGGCCCGCACCGCCTCCAGCACCCGCAGCACGCGCTCGCGCTCGCTGCCCTTCGCGGTATGGCCGTTGATCTCCACCTGGTCCGACGCCGCGCCGAACTCCACCGTCGTCGTGACGGACAGCGGCGCCAGCGTCAGGGACAGGCTCGATTGATGAGGAAGAATCAGCGCGTCATCCCGCTTCCCCCAGTACTTCACCAGGGCAATGTTGGGATGCGCCAGAGCAGTCGCTTTCATGGAAGCACTCACAGCGCTCGCGGCCCCGCGA
>Ga0190275_10001103_pt1 | contig 20715 bp, 17 predicted proteins | sample Popmic550T_FD_133745 | JGI IMG/M metagenome (GOLD analysis project Ga0190275, IMG submission 133745) | Populus adjacent soil microbial communities from riparian zone of Yellowstone River, Montana, USA - 550 T | ecosystem: Environmental > Terrestrial > Soil > Riparian zone > Trees stand | place...
CACACCCCGATGGCGATGCAGATGGTCGCCGACCTGTGCGGCGACGACCAGGAGAAGTGGGACGCGTGCGCGGACACCATCAACACCGCGCTCGCCGCGCGCGCCCGCCTCTGGGACGCCATCCTCGCCGCGGTCAAGGGCTGAGCCGATGACGACCGTCGATCTCTACCGGACCGTGCGGCTGATCCGCCGCTTCGAGGAGCGTGCGATCGAGTTCGTCCGGTCCGGCGAGATCGTCGGCGGCATTCACCCGTACATCGGTCAGGAGGCGATCGCCGCCGGCGTGTGTGCCGCCTTGCGGGCCGATGACCTGATCACCAGTACGCACCGAGGACACGGTCATGTGCTGGCCAAGGGGGTGAACCCGGCCCGGATGTTCGCCGAGCTGATGGGCCGGGAGTCGGGGCTGAACAAGGGCCGGGGCGGGTCGATGCACGCGGCCGACTTCGGCCTGGGCATCCTGGGCGCCAACGCCATCGTCGGCGCGGCCGGCTCGATCGCCACCGGCGCCGCGTGGGCGCAGCGCCGGCTCGGCCGGTCGAGCGTCGCGGTCACGTTCTTCGGTGACGGCGCGGTCAACGAGGGAATGTTGCTGGAGGCCTTCAACCTGGCGGCGCTCTGGCGCGTCCCGGTGCTGTTCGTCTGCGAGAACAACGGCTACGCCACCACGATGCCGGTGGACTCGGCGGTCGCGGGCAGCATCACCGGCCGGGCGAAGGCCTTCGGCATCCCGGCCTTCACGATCGACGGCCAGGATCCCGAAAAGGTGCTAGCGGCAACGACTGCCGCGGTCGACCGGGCCCGGTCCGGGAAGGGTCCGACGTTCCTGGAGTGCACGACGTACCGGTTCGACGCGCACCACACCTTCGAGCATCGGGTGCGGCTCAGCTACCGCTCGGACGAGGAGGTGTCCGCTGGCTGGTCGCGTGACCCGGTGGAGATCCAGGGCGCGCGGTTGGCTCGAGAGGATCGGGCGGCCGTCGATGCCGAGGTCGAGGCTCTGCTCGACGCCGCGGCCAGTATCGCGCTGGGCAGCGCTCATCCCGATCCGATTGCGGCACTCGAGTACCTGTACGCGTCGCCGGAGGTGTTTCGCTGATGCCCAAACTGTCCTACCTGAAAGCGATGAACCGGGCTCTCGGCGACGAGCTCGCAGCGGATGACCGGGTGTTCCTGCTCGGTGAGGACATCCGGGTCGCCGCGTCGAACCTGACCGCCGGGCTGTTCACCCGGTTCGGTCCGGACCGGGTGCTCGACACCCCGCTGTCCGAGCAGGCGTTCACGAACTTCGCGACCGGCGCGGCGCTGGCCGGGCTGCGGCCGGTGATCGAGTTCCAGATCCCGTCGCTGCTGTTCCTCGTCTTCGAGCAGATCGCCAACCAGGCGCACAAGTTCTCGCTGATGTCCGGCGGCCAGTGCAAGGTGCCGGTCACGTACGTCGTACCTGGGTCGGGCTCGCGGACCGGGTGGGCCGGGCAGCACTCCGACCATCCGTACAGTCTGTTCGCGCAGGTCGGGGTGAAGACCGTCGTGCCGTCGACGCCGGCGGACGCCTACGGATTGTTGCTGTCGGCAATCCGGGACGACGATCCCGTCGTTGTCTTCGCCCCGGCGGGAGCACTCGGTTTCCGGGAAGATGTCGACTTCTCGACTCTGGCGCCAGTGCCGCTCGGCGTCGGCCGCGTAGCCCGGGCGGGTACCGACGTCACGGTTGTTGCCTTGGGCCACCTGGTGCAGGACGCGCTGGCCGTGGCCGACGAGCTGGCGGGTGAGGCGTCGATCGAGGTGTTCGATCCGCGCACTGTCTATCCGCTCGACGTCGAGGGGCTGGCTGCCTCGGTGGCCCGGACTCGGCGGCTGGTGGTGATCGACGACTCGAACCGGACCAGCGGGTTCGGGGCCGAGGTACTGGCGGTGGCTGCTGAGCGGTTCGACCTGGTGACGCCGCCGCGACGGGTGACCCGTCCTGATGGAGCGGTGTTGCCGTTCGCGTTGGCACTCGATCGTGCCGTCCAGCCTGGCCGAGACGACCTCGTCGCGGCGATCCGCGGCGTACTGGAGGAGAAGTGACCAGCCGACCATCCGCCGCCGAGCTCTGGCCGGTGCTGCCGGAGCCTGTCCGCGAGAAGTTGCTTGCCTACGGCCACAAGTATTGGCAGCAGGTCTACGACGACGTGGCCCTGCAGAACCAGAACTGGATCCCGCTCCGCTCGCCGGTCGGGACGCATGCCGGGGCCGCCGAGATGAACCGCATCACGGCTCGCGTCGCGCAGCTCGTGCTCGACGCGTGCCGCCGCCGGGCGCGGACCGCGGGTGAGCTGCGCGCGGTACTGGGGGTTCCGGACGGCCGGATCCAGTTGCTCGATGATGACGAGCCGCTGACCGGGCACCTGCTCAACGCGATCCGCTCCGATCTCCTGCTGGAGCGCGGGGTGCCGCGGATGGTCGAGTGCAACGTGGAGAGCGCGCTGGGCGGAGTACTGGATGCCGATGGCGTGATCAAGCGGTGGATGGAGGTCTACTCCGACGAGCCGATGTTCACCGCGATGGGTGCCGCCGCGGCGCCGTCGGCGGTCGACGGTCGCTTCGACGCGATTCGGGCTGATGTCGGCCCCGGCAAGGTGACCGCGATGATCTACACCTCGGAGGGTGGTTATCCCGGGGCCAAGGACGCGGGGTACATGATCAACCGGCTGCGGCCCTTCGCCGATCGGGGCCGCGAGTTGGGGGTCGATCTGCTCGTCTACCCGCTCGAGTGGCTGGTGCAGGACGAACACGGGCGGCTGAAGGCCGGCGACCGGACGCTCGACGCGGTCTGGCGGATGTTCGTGCCGACGTTCGTCAGCGACTCCGAGGGGATGAAGGCGCTGCACGCGGCGAGCGCTGCGGGGATGTTCCGGATGTATCTGCCGACCGCGGTCTGGTTGCTGAGCAACAAGACGATCTTTGCCTGGTTGTGGGACGACCTCGACCTGCTGCCCGCCGAGGACGCGGAGATCGTGCGCGCGCACATCCCGCGGACGTGGATCTACCAACCCTGGATGCGGCAGCGGGCGATCGACGAGCGGGAGCGGCTGGTGTTCAAACCGACCGACGACTACGGCGGCCACGGCGTTTTCATCGGGCCGCTGACCTCGCCAGAGGACTGGCTCGCGGCGATCGACGGGGCTGAGGGTCCGCACATCCTGCAGGAGCTGATCGAGGCGGATCCGCTGACCATGCAGTTCCTCAAGCCGGCCACGGGCGAGGTGGTCGAGGCGGACGTGTCGTACTGCGTCTCGACGTACCTGTTCGACCGGATCCCGGCGGGTGTCTTCACCCGCTTCTCGCCGCCCGGCGCGGGAGGCGTGGTGAACCTGACCCAAGGTGCCTTGACCGGCGGCCTGCTGCTCGTGAACCTGGAGGAGAACCGATGAGCTTCGACTGGCAGGGCACGTCCTTCGACCACTGGGCCGAGTTGCCGCAGGCAACCAAAGACCAGGTGATCGCGGCCGGTGACGAGGACTGGAAGAAGATCTTCAACGGGGTACTGACCTTCAACAAGTCCTGGCGCCCGCTCCGGCCGGTGATGATCCACCAGGACACCTACGCCGAGCTCGGGCGGGTGATGGACCGGCTGCTGCAGTTGCTGCTGGAGACCGCCCAGCGGCGGGCCACCACGGCCGGTGAACTGCGCAAACTGCTCGGTACGCCGGACGGCCTGATCGAGTACCTGGTCGATGACGAGGTACTCGGCGAGCACCTGATCCAGTCCGGCCGGCCGGACATCTTGATCAGCGGCGGCGTACCCAAGTTCGTCGAGTTCAACATCGGCAGCGAGGCCGGCTGCGTCTGGGACACCGAACGCGTCTCGACCCGCAACCTGGCCATGTTCGCCGACCACGACCTGCTGACGCTGGACGGAGCCGAGGGGCCGGTACGGGTCGAGGCGCCGCCATCACCGGTCGACGGCCGGTACCGGGCGATCATCGACTCCCTCGGGTTGCAGCCGGGCGATCGGCTGACGACCGTACTGCGCACCGAGGGCGAGTACCCGGGCAGCGACAACATCGCCGCGATCGTGCGGTCGCTGGACCCGTTCATCGAGCGTGGCGCGGCGATGGGGATCGACGGAGACGTTGCGCCGCTGATCTGGCTGGACGCCGACGAGAACGGCGAACTGGTCAACCAGGGCAGGCGAGTGGATGCCGTTTTCCGGTTGTTCGTCTGTACCGACATGCCGAAAATCCCTGGCCGGGAAGCGCTCAAGACGGCTGTCGAGTCGGGCAAGACCAAGCTTTTCACCTCGTCGGCGAGCTGGTTGCTGGCGAACAAGATCGTGCTCGCCTGGCTGTGGGAGGACATCGAGTTGCTGTCGCCCGAGGATCAGGAACTCGTGCGTCAGCACGTTCCGTGGAGCCGGTTGGTGACCGCCTCGATGCTTGACGACGCCATTGCGCGGCAGGCTTCGCTGGTGCTGAAGCCGGCTGACGAGTACGGCGGCGCCGGAGTGCTGGTCGGGCATGAGACCGACCCTGGCGCCTGGCGCGAAGGGCTGGAGGAGGCCGTTCGGCGCACCGGATTCTTGTTGCAGGACTATGTCCGGCCGGATCGGTTGTCGATGGACTTCGTCAACATCGAGACGGGTGAGCACCTGGCCGCCGAGGTCCCGTACTCGGTCGGGCCGTACACGTTCGGCCGGAAGGCGTTCGGCTGCTTCCTGCGGGTCGGTTGCCACGAGCAAGGCGAGGTTCTCAACCTCAAGCGGGCGATCCACGTCACCGGGCCGTTGCTGGTCTCGACGTGACCGGGTACGACTGGGCGGGGCGACCAGGCTTCGATGCCTGGGGCAACTTGCCGGCCGAGGTCGAGACGGCCGTACTGGCCGCCGGTGTGGCTGGCTGGGAGACGGTCTTCGACGAGATCGCCACCTACAACGAGACCTGGCGACCGCTGCGGCCGGTGCTGATGAACGGTCCGTGGCTGGAGGAGCTCTACACGTTGAGCGACCGGATGCTGCAGCTGCTCCTGGAGTGCTGCCGGCGCCGGGCTCGTACTGCGGGGGAGTTGCGGGAGCTACTGGGGATCCCCGCTGGGCGGGTCGAGTTCCTGGATGAGGACGAGCTGCTCGGTGATCACCTGGCGATGTCGGGGCGGCCGGACATTTTGCTGACCGGCGGTGTACCGAAGTTCGTAGAGTTCAACGTGGGTAGCGATGTCGGCAGTGTGTGGGACTCGGAGAAGGTGTCGGCACGTTTCCTCTCGCTCTTCCAGTCGTCGGGGTTGACGGCGATGCTTCCGGTCGAGGCGCCGGTCTCGGCGGTCGACGGCCGGTACACGGCGATCCGTGAGGCGCTCGGGCTGGCGCCCGGCGCGCGGCTGACGATGGTGTTCCGGACCGACGGCGAGTATCCGGAGTCGCACGATCCGGAGAAGCTGGTCGAGCTGTTGCAGCCGTTCGTGCAGCGCGGCCGGGAGAACGGCTACGACATGGACGTGCAGCCGGTCGACTGGCTGTCGCTCGACGAGAACGGCCACCTGGTCGGCCGCGGTCGGCGGGTGGAGACGATCCTGCGGCTGTTCGTCTGCTCCGAGATGCCGCCGACGGTCGGGTTGCAGGCGATCAAGGATGCGGTGAAGGCCGGTACGGCGACGCTGTTCACCTCGGCGGCTTCGTGGCTGATCAGCAACAAGCTCGTGTTCGCCTGGTTGTGGGAGGACGCGGATCAACTGCCGGCGGTGGATGCGGCGCTGGTTCGCAACCACCTGCCCCGGACGCGGCTGCTCACACCGGAGCTGGTCGCTTCGGTGTGTGCCGAGCGGGAGCAGTTGGTTCTCAAGCCGGCTGACGAGTTCGGCGGGTCGGGCGTGGTGGTCGGGCGGGAGGCTTCCGACGGTGAGTGGCGCCAGCTGATCGAGCGTGGGGCCGCAGCGGGTCTGCACCTGGTCCAGGACTACTCCCGGCCGGACCGGATGGTGATGGATTTCGTCCACCTGACCAGCGGCGAGCAGGAGCGCGCGGAGGTCCCGTTCTCGATCGGGCCGTACACCTTCGGGCGGCGCGGATCCGGTTGCTACGTGCGGATCGGCAGTCAGGGCGAAGGCGAGGTCCTCAACCTCAAACGCAACGTGCACGTCACGGGTTCACTGCTGCTGGATGGGGGATGACATGTCTGGTCGGTCTGGGGACGACCTCGTGAGAGCTTTGGCGGCGGGTGGCCGTGAGCTGGATCCGTACCCGCTGTACGCCGAACTGCATCGGCTCGGGGAGGTGCATGCGCTGACCGCACCCGAGTTGCCGTACTCCGCCGCCGTCTTCGGCTACCGGGCCGTCGACCGGTTCATGCGGGACACCTCCTTCCAGGTGCACGACGCGTACTGGATGGAGGCGATGACGCCGAACTGGCGCGAGCACCCGGTGCTGGTGACGCTGATGAACTCGATGATGTTCAGCAACGGCGATCGGCACCGCCGGATGCGTGGCCTGTTCCGCAAGGTGTTCACGCCGCGCCGGGTGGCGGCGATGGAGCCGGAGATCGTCCGGATCGCCACCGAGTTGCTGGACCGGCTGGCCGACCTCGGCGCGGACGGTATCGAGGTGGACTACATGGCCGAGTTCGCCTATCTGCTGCCGGCCCGGGTGGTCGGCCGGCTCCTTGGGCTGCCCGACTCCGACATCAGCTGGTTCCGCTCGCAGGTGGATCTGATCAACGACTGGCTCGACTTCGGCCGCAAGGGTCCTGAGGCGCTCGCCGCGGCAGACGAAGCGGCGGGCCGGATCACCGAGTACTACGTGGAGCTGATCGCCAAGCGCCGGACCGATCCTCAGGACGACCTGATCAGCGAGCTGGTCCGGGTCGTCGACTCCGGTCGCCACAAGGTGACCGATCTGGAGTTGGTGGGCAACCTGCTGGTGCTGTTCAACGCCAGCTTCAGCACCACGATCCACCTGTTCGGCAACTCGTTGCCGTTGCTGCTGGCGAGTCCTGAGATCCGGACCACGCCGGACCTGATGCCGGCCTACGTCGAAGAGGTCCTGCGCTACGACACTCCCGCGCACGTGTTCGTCCGGGTGGTGAGCGCCGACACGAAGTTCCGCGGCGTACCGCTGAAGAAGGGGCAGCTCGTCGCGGTCCTCACCGGCGCGGCCAACCGGGATCCACGGCGGTTCGACGAGCCGGACCGGTTCGATCCGGCCCGGCCGGACAACCAGCCGGTCAGCTTTGGCGCAGGGCCGCACTACTGTCTCGGTGCCGCTCTGGCCAGGGCCGAGGCGAGGCTGGCGCTGCCGATGGTGCTCGACCGATTTCCTCGCCTGGCCCTGGGCAGCAAGCCGGTACGGACCGAGCAGCTCATCCTGCGCGGCTACGAGCACCTGCCGGTGACAGTCGCCGGAGGTCCGGCGCAATGACGTCAGACCGAGTATTCGATCGCGCGCGGTCCGTACGGCGGAGTGTGGATCGCGGTCCGGGTGAGGCCAGCAGCGGCGGCGAGTTCGTCGTACTGGGCCAGCGTCCGCTCCCGGCCGTGACCGAGGACGAGCATCAGCACGTCCATGGTGGTGAAGCCGGCCGGATGGGTGTCGGCCGTCTCGGCCACGAAGACGGAGCCGCCCGGTCGCAGCGCCCGACGGCACTTGGTCAGTGCGGCCGCGGCCTGGTCGTCCTCGAACGAGTGCAACAGCATCCGCAACAGGAACGCGTCAGCCTCGGGCAACTCCAGCTCGAAGAGGTTGCCGACCAGCACGCCGCAGCGGTCGTCGAGACCGGCTTCGGCGAACCGTTGCTCCGCCTTCTCGACGCTGCCTGGCAGATCGACCAGCGTGCCGCGGGCCGACGGCGTCGCGTTGAGGATCCACTCCAGCTGGACGCCGGTACCGCCACCGACGTCGACGATGTGGCCGAACCGGCTCCAGTCGATCACCTCGACCAACAGCTCGGCCTCGTTGGTGGTGTTGGCCTCCATCAACTGGTCGTACGACGCAGCCGCCACGGGATCGAGGCTGGTCTTGTTGGCCGCCTGGACCGGTCCGCCGCGGCGGACGATGCCCAGCAGGTCCAGATGGGCCTGGTCCATCGTGGCGCCGTACCCGGCCTGGTCCAACCAGCGGCGGGCGGCGCTCGGGTCGTCGTCCAGCAGCCAGCGCGCGGTCTCGCCCAGCTCGAAGCGGTCCGGACCGGCCGCGACGAAGACGCCACGGGCGGCGAGGTAGCGCAGCACCCGGCCGAGTGCGTCGGCGTCGCAGCCGGCCGCGACCGCCAGGTCCTTCACCTCCGCCGGGCCGGGCGCGAGCAGGTCGGCGATCCGCAGCGTGGCCACCGTCCGCAACGCCATCGGCGTGACCAGGTCGGTCAGCGCCCAGAATTCCTGCACGCCCAGCGGCTTGGTGGGTTCGGTCATCGTGTGGCTCCGATCGGATCCTTCGGCGAGTATTTCCGCCGGCTGCGGGTGATGGCGGTGACCGGCGTTCCGTGAGCAATTGCCGGTAGCTGGTTCGACGTTAATTCGGGTGACTCTTCGGAATGGCCCGCCCACAATTCGTGGTGAGCGAATTGATTGCTTTTTATGACGCATCCTCATTGTCTTTTTCCGGTCGCCGGGACGGTAATTCCGAGCCGAGCCGGCGAAGTGTCACCGCGGTGGCGACAGCGTCACTGCGGGCATTACCGTGCCGGCCGTCGCTGCTGTAAAGACCCGGGTCGGTCGACAGCGGATGGGTGGTCAGGTGCACGTGGATCGTGCCGAGCCGCTCGGCCAGCGCCCCGGTCCGCTCCGAGAGCAGCCGCATGCGCTGCCGTAGGCCGGGCCGCAGCCACTCCTGGATCGCAGGGCTGGCCGACACGTCGAACATGCCCAGCGTGATCACCTCGGCGCCCGCGTCCTGGAGCGCGGTGATCATCGCGGTGAGCTCGCGGTCGACCCGGTCGGCGTCGTAGCGCGCGCTGAAGGCGTCGTTGCCGCCGCCCACCACCAGCGCCAGGTCGGGCTTGAAGGCGAGCGCGGCCTCGAGTTGGGTGGTGTGGATCTCGTGGGCGCGGAGACCGCTGACGCCCAGGTTCAGGTACTCCAGGTCGGGGGCGGTAGCCCTCAGCTCGGCGGCCAGGCGGTCGGCCCATTGCAGGTCGCTGTACCCGTCGAGCGGCTCGCACAGACCCTCGGCCACGCTGTCTCCGAGGACCGCGAAGCGGCGCCATGGGTGCCCGGTGAGCAGCTCGGTGCTCTCGCCGGGACGGAGGCAGTAGGGGTCGTCGTCCTCGGTCAATTTGCTCCCTCGGTCTCGGTACGGCGGCCGGTGCCGTACTGCGGGATGGACAGCGGTCGGCGGTACATCTGGATCACCGGGATCAGCGTGGCGAGCAGGAAGAGGACGCCGGCCAGCAGCAGCGCCGGGCGCAGGCCGATCAGGGCCACGCTCCAGCCGCCGAGCAGGCTGCCGACGGGGATACCGGCGAAGGTGATCGCGCCGATGACTCCGAACACGCGGGTCTGCAGCTCCGGCGGGACGCGGGTGTAGAGGGTGACGCCGATGACCGGGTTCAGCGAGGCGTTCGCGATGCCGCACAGGAAGCTGATCGAGACGACCAGCCAGACCTCGTCCGACAGGCCCATGGTCAGCAGGCGTGGAGCGCCGCCGATGAGGGCGCCGATCACGAACGCTCGGTAGGGCGGGATCCGCTCGGCGAACACGGTGAAGATCACGTTGCCGAGCAGCGCGCCGCCGGCGAACCCACCGAACAGCAGGCCCAGTACGACCGGCGAGCCGACTACCTCCTCGACCCAGAGCGGCGCGAAGACGGCCCCACTGGCCTGACTGAAGACGTTGATCGCGAACGTCATCGTCATCATCCCGATCAACACCTGATCCCCCCGCAGAAAGCTGAAGCCTCCGCGCAGAGCGGTCCAGTACGGCTCAGTCTTCACGGGGTCGCTCACGCTGTCCGGATCCTCGGCTGGCAGCTGGACCAAGGCGAGGACCAGGGCTGCGCAGAAGGCGAAGGAGGCGGCGTCGGCCCAAAGGGCGCCGTTGGTGCCTAGCCAGGCGATCAGGAGGCCGCCGAGCGGGGCTCCGACCAGCGTGGCTGCCCGGCTCAGGCCTTCGTACAGGGAAGTGATCCGGAGCATCGGGACGCCGCACTGCTCGGCCAGCGGTCGCAGCATCACGTGCTTCACCCGGTCACCGATCCCGCGCAGCGCACCGCCGATGGCGACCAGTACGGCCAGTTGGGTGAACGACGACCCCGGGCTGAGGATCACCGCGATCATCGCCAGCGCGCTGCCCACATCCGCCACGATCGAGGTCAGGCGCAGCCCGAACCGGTCCGCCAGCGGCGCCGCCAGGACGCCGGTCAGGACGTACGGGAGCATCTCCGCGGCGGCGATCAACCCCATCTTGGCGGCACTGCCGGTGCTCATCAGCACCAGCCACGGGATCGCGACCGCCGACACCCGCGTGCCGAGCGCCGACAGGATGTCCGCCGCGAACAGCGCAACCAGTGAGGTGCGCGGCGACGGTCTCATAGCGACGCTGCTCGCGCGGCCGCGTACGCCGAGCGCAGCGCGACCTTGTCGACCTTGTGCGCGCTGGTCAGCGGCAGCTCGTCGAGGAACTCGATCTCCCGCGGCATCCACATCTCGTTGAACTCACCCCGGACCAGCTGCTGCAGCTCCTGCCTGGTCACGACGGCGCCGTCGTACCGGACCACAGAGGCGTGCGGCACCTCCCCGAACGCCTCGTCCGGTACACCGATCACCGCCGCCGCGCGGACTGCGGGATGCGACTGCAGCAGGTCCTCGATCGGGCGGCAGTACACGTTCCAGTTGCTGGCGCCGGTGACGATCGTGTCCTGCACGCGATCCACGACGTACAGGTAGCCGTCGGCATCGAGATAGCCCAGGTCACCGGTACGGACCCAGCCGTCGACGATGGCCCGCTCGGTCAGGTCCGGGCGACCCCAGTACCCCGCGAAGCGCAGCTTGCTCGTCGCGTAGATCTCACCCGTCGCGCCCGGCGCCAGGCGGTTCCCCTCGGCATCGCGGATCTCCACCTGGACGTCCCCGTACGGCGTACCGGAGGAGCGCAGGCGTTCCGGGTGCTCCGGGTCCTCGGTGAGCCCGGGCTGGGCCGTGACGACGATGACCTCGCTCAGGCCGTACACGATGCGTAGTACCGGGCCGAAGCGCTCGATCGCCTGCCGCAGCCGCGACGGCGCGGCCGGGCCGGCGCCCACGTTGAGCATGAACAGGCTGCTCACGTCGGTCGTCGGCAGGCCCGGATGGTCGAGCAGTTGGTAGAGCAGCGGCGGCGAGACGTACGTCGAGTTGATCCGCTCGCGCTCGATCGTGGCCAGCGCGCGGCCCGCGTCCCAGCTGTCCTCGAGGAACAGGACGCCGCCCATGAACAGGTTGAAGAAGCTGGTGATCTGGCCGCTCGCGAATGCCATCGGCGAGTGCGACAGATGCCGCAGGACGGGCAGGCCGGCGGCCAGGTAGTTGGCCGCCAGGGTCAGGATCTGCTCGTAGAACGCCTGCCGGTGGTGCACCAGCTTCGGCTCCCCGGTGGTACCGCTCGTCTGCAGGCAGGTCGCGGGCGTCAGATCGCCGTACTCCGGCTGGAACGGCGTGCTCGCCGGTGTCAGCAGATCCGGCCCGAGACCGCCTTCACCGAGGCAGTGCACCGGTACTGCGAGGCTCACCGCGAGGCGCTCACCGAGCACGGCCTTTGTCCGGGTGTCGTAGACGAACACGTCCGCCTCCGACAACCGCGCGAACGCCTCGATCTCACGGCGGCCCGCGATCGGCGCGATCCACATCGTCCGGGCGCCGACCAGATGCAGGGCGAGCTGCAGAGCCGGTAACTCGATCGTGTTGCCCGCGAGCACGAGGACGCCGGTGCCCGGGCCGACGCCGCGATCCTGCAGCGTCGCGGCCAGGTCGAGCACCTGAGCGCGCAGTTCGGCGTACGTCAGCCGCCGGCCGCCGGCGACGATCGCCTCGGCATGGCCGTACTCCGCGAACAGCCGGAGTGCGGCGACGACATAAGAACCGGACTGTTCCAGACTTTCGTCCAGCACGACATCGACCGACATGGCGCCCCACCCTTTCGGTATCCGGGGCGACTGTACTGCGGGAAATTCCCGGCGACCAGTTGTCGGGGCAATTCAAGCGAGTAATTCAAAGCGCCCGTTGACGTGTCAGGAATCCGGAACTAGGTTGCCGTCACCGCCACTCGCGCCCGGGTATTTATCTCCCGCCGCGCGCCAACCCATTGGGGGGTTGTTCCATGCGTATTCCCAGCACTGTCAGATCGGCCGCTCTAGCGGCCGTCGTCTCGCTGGCCGGTTCGTCGCTGGTCTTCACCGGTTCAGAGGCTCAGACGGCCGACCAGCAGCGCGGCCGCTCCGAGTGGGTCGGGAGCTGGTCCACCGGCGTCGTCCGCCCGGAGGCCACCGGCTTCACTTCCACCGGCCTCACCAACCAGAGCGCCCGCTACGTGGTCCGGCCGTCCGTGGGGGGCGACAAGGTCCGGATCCGGTTCTCCAACATCTACGGTGACCGGCCGGTCCAGATCGGCGCGGCCACCGTCGCGAAGGCCGACACCGCGACGCCGGCGCAGGCCGACATCGACCCGGCGTCCAAGCGCACGCTGACCTTCAACGGTTCGCCGACCGCGGTGATGAACAAGGGCGCAGAGCTGCTCAGCGACCCGGTGAACCTGCGGGTCGCCGACCTGAGCACGCTGGTGATCAGCGTCTTCTACCCGACCGCGACCGGGCCGACCAGCTGGCACGCGCAGTCGCTCCAGCAGAACTTCTTCGGTCCCGGCGACCTGACGAACTCCACCTCGGGCACGGACTACACGACTCCGCGGGCCTGCTGCTGGACGTTCCTGTCGGGGGTCGATGTGAAGACCGACAAGTCCGACGGCGCGATCGTCGTCCTGGGCGACTCGATCGCCGACGGCCTGGCCAGTACTCCGAACGCCAACAACCGCTGGCCGGACCAGCTGGCCGAGCGCCTGGTCGCCGACCACCCGCGCAAGGTTCCCGGCGTACTGAACGTCGGCCTGGCCGGCAACCGGCTGCTGAACGACAGCTCCGGCCCGATCCTTGGCGGCCCTAGTGGCATCGAGCAGCTCGGCCTGAACGCCCTGGCCCGGCTGAACGAGGACGTCTACGGCCAGACCGACGCGCGGGTGGTCATCACCCACCTGGGCGTGAACGACATCTGGATGAACGGCGCCAGCTCGGAGCAGATCATCGCCTCGCTCCGGCAGATCAACAGCCAGCTGCGCGAGAAGGGCATCCGCAGTCTGGGCGCCACCATCACGCCGTATGGCGGGTTCACCACGCCAGGTGGCTGGACGGCCGAGAAGGAAGCGACCCGGGTCGCGGTCAACACCTGGCTGCGTGGCCAGCACGAGTTCGACGGCCTGATCGACTTCGACAAGGCGGTCCGGGACCCTGCCGCTCCGGACAAGTTGCTGCCGGCCTACGACGGTGGCGACCACATCCACCTGAGCGACGCCGGCTACCAGGCGATGGCCGACTCGATCCCGTTGCACCTGGTTCGGTGAGGTTCACCCATGCCACTTGATCCTCAGGTCGAGGAACTGCGCGCGCAGCGGGCCGCGGACAACGTTCCGCAGCTCTACACGCAGACACTGGCTGAGGCTCGTGCGGCCGATCTCGCCTCCATCCAAGCGGGTGGGGGCGAGGTCGAGCCCGTGCATCGGATCGAGGATCGCAAGACCTCGTCGGGCATACCGCTGCGCAGCTACCGCCCGGCGGGGGACGGGCCGCTGCCGACGTTGGTGTACTTCTTCGGTGGCGGCTGGACCCTCGGCAGCATCGAGACCGCCGACGGGGTCTGTCGCCGGCTGGCCAACCTGGTGCCGTGCCAGGTGATCACCGTCGGATACCGGCTGGCGCCCGAGAACCCGTTCCCGGCCGCCGTCAACGACTGCCACCAGGCGACCCAGTGGATCGCCGAACATGCCGTCGAGCTCGGGGTCGACGTCGCACGGTTGGTCGTCGGCGGAGACAGTGCCGGCGGCAACCTCGCGGCCGCAACCACCTTGCTGGCAAGGGAGTCCGGGCCTTCGCTGGCCGGACAGTTGCTCGTCTACCCGAACACCTTGTACGGATCGGACACCGCTTCGATGCGAGCGGGAGACGATCCCTTTCTCTTCAATCGGACCTCGGTCAACTGGTACTGGAAGCACTACCTGACCTCGGAAGCGGACGGGACGAACCCGCTGGCTTCGCCGCTGCTGGCGTCGTCGCATGCCGGTTTGCCGCCGGCGCTCATCATCACGGCCGAGTTCGATCCGCTTCGTGATGAGGGCGAGTTCTATGCGGAGAAGCTGTACGCCGCCGGCGTGCCGACCGAGTTGAGCCGGTACGACGGCATGGTGCACGGCTTCTTCACCATGTCGGGCGTTCTGGACGGTGCCCGCAAGGCGCTGGACGAGTCGGCCACCTGGCTTCGCAAGAGCTTCGAAGATGCCTGAGGCATTCGGAGACTACGAGGAGCTTGCGGCGGCTGTGCTGCCTGCTGACGTTCGTGACTTCGTCGCGGGTGGCAGCGGCAGTGAGACGACGCTGCGGATGAATCGCTCGGCCTTGGATTCGGTCACGTTGACGCCTCGGGTACTTGCTGGGGTGGCTGATGCTTCGTTGCAGTGCGGGTTGGTGGGTGGATCGGCGGCCATGCCTGTTGTGGTGGCGCCGATGGCCTACCAGCGGTTGCTGCATCCGGAGGGTGAACTGCTGCTGGCGCGGGCTGCTGCGGCGGCGGGGATTCCCTACGTGATCAGCACGTTGAGCAGCTATCCGTTGGAGAAGATCGCGGGGACTGGTCCGTCGTGGTTCCAGCTGTACTGGTTGCGGGATCGGGCGATGGTCGAGTCGCTGATGGATCGCGCGGGGGAGGCCGGCTGTGGTGCGTTGATGGTGACGGTGGATGTTCCGGTGATGGGCCGCCGGCTGCGCGACGTACGGAACTCCTTCTCGTTGCCGTCGGATGTGGTTGCGGCCAACCTGGTGGATGCGGTCAGTGAAGCGCATGTGGGGGTGCCGGGGTTGTCGGCTGTGGCTGCTCACACGGCATCCGCCTTCGAGCCTGCGGTGTCGTGGCGCGATCTCGAGTGGTTGAAGTCTAGGACTCAGCTTCCCTTGCTGATCAAGGGGATTCTCGATCCTCGCGATGCGGTCCGGGCCGTTGAGTTAGGTGCCGATGGCATCGTTGTGTCGAATCATGGCGGTCGGCAACTAGATGGAGCCGTTGCCTCGATCAACGCGTTGCCTTCGGTGGTAGATGCTGTCGGCAAGGAGTGCTCGGTGTTGCTGGACAGTGGGATCCGGAGTGGTACCGACGTACTGCGGGCGCTCGCGCTCGGCGCTTCCGGAGTACTGGTCGGGCGACCGTTGCTCTGGGCCCTTGCTGTCGATGCGTGCGATGAAGCGCTGGACCTACTGCGCAGGGAACTGGCGGATGCGATGCTGCTGGCGGGCTGCGCGAATGTCGCCGAGGCAGCGCGGCTCACCACGGGGAGGGCCTGATGGCTGATCTGGATGTCACCGACCTGCACGGTTCGCTCACCGACCGGGCGCTGAACTCGATGAACTTCCTCAACGAGGTCGCCAACCACTACCCCGACGCGATCTCACTCGCGGCCGGGCGACCGTACGAGGAGTTCTACGCGCTCGAGGATCTGCACTCCTATCTCGAGACCTTCAGCGCGTACCTGCGCGACGACCTCGGGTACGACGAAGCGGCGGTGCGGCGGACGATCTTCCAGTACGGGCGGACCAAGGGCGTCATCCATCCACTGGTCGCGCGCAACCTCGCCGTTGACGAGGGCATCACGGTCGACCCGGACGCGATCGTCGTGACGGTCGGCTGCCAGGAGGCGATGGTCCTCGTACTCCGCGCGCTCCGCGCCGGCCCGGCCGACGTGTTGCTCGCGGTCTCACCGTCGTACGTCGGAATCACCGGCGCGGCGAGACTGGTCGACCTGCCAGTGTTACCCGTTGCCGGGGATCTGGAGGATCTTGTTGCCGTAGTCAAGCGTGCGCGAGCCGACGGACTGCGCCCGCGCGGCTGCTACGTGATGCCCGACTTCGCCAATCCGTCCGGTCTCAGCATGGACCTGGAGACTAGGCAACAACTGCTGGAGATCGCAGCGCAAGAGGACTTGCTGCTGCTCGAGGACAACCCGTACGGGCTGTTCCCCGCGGCCGGCGTCGAGCGGGTGCCGACGCTGAAGTCGCTGGACACTGAGCGGCGGGTGATCTATCTCGGATCCTTCGCCAAGACGGCGCTGCCGGGCGCCCGGGTCGGTTATGTCGTGGCGGACCAGACGGTCGCGGCGCCGGACGGCAGCGTCGGGCTGCTGGCCGATGAACTGTCGAAGATCAAGAGCATGCTCACGGTCAACACCTCGGCGGTCGCGCAGGCGGTGATCGGCGGCAAACTCCTGCAGAACGACTGCAGCCTGGTCGCCGCGAACCGGCGCGAGCGGGAGATCTACGCCGCCAACCTGCGCGCGATCACCGACGGCCTGGCCGAGCGCTTCCCCGCCGGCGAGATCACCTGGACCGTCCCGTCCGGCGGCTTTTTTGTCGTCGTCACCGTCCCGTTCCCGGTCGACGACGCCCTGCTGGAGAAGTCAGCCCACGACTACGGCGTCCTCTGGACCCCGATGAGCCACTTCTACGACACCGAAACCCCCATCCAGTCCCTCCGCCTCTCCTGCAGCGCAGTAACCCCCACCCAGATCAACGCAGCCCTCAACCGCCTCACAGCCCTGATCCACGACCATCTCTAAATTGGTCCTCCCTCCGCCTCCGGAACTGGATCTGTAGACCAGACCGATCCGTTCCTACGGTGGACTCATGACCGACACAGCGAGTGAACTCCAAGTCCCCATCGTCCAGTTGCCGCGGCTGGTGACGCCGGCGTTTGCGCGGTTGTTGGTGGTGGTGTTCGGGTCGGGGTTGAGCATGTACTTGCTGACCTCGGTGGTGCCGCTCTACCTCGCCGCGAGTGGCTCGGGTGGGATCGGGGCCGGCCTCTCGACCGGCGCGATGATGTTGTCGGCCGTGGCGGTGGAATTGGTGGTGCCGCGCATGCTCCGGCGGTTCGGCTACCGCGGCACCTTGGCTCTGGGGCTCGTACTGCTGGGCGCACCTTCACTCGCCCTCCTCTTCACCTCGTCCCTGACGCTAGTACTGGCCGTCTGCGTGATCCGCGGTGCAGGGCTCGCGATCCTGGTGGTGGGCGCGGTAGCGCTGGTCGCCGAGCTGACCCCAGCTCACCGCCGCGGCGAAGGACTAGGCGTCTACGGCGTAGTGGTCGGGCTCCCGGCCGTCATCGGCCTGCCGCTCGGCGTCTACCTCACCAACGTCATCGGCTACGACGCCCTCTTCATACTGGCCGCCGTCGCCTCCCTCGCCGGGCTCGCGATGCTGCCGGGCCTGCCAGGTCGTAGTACGGGATCGATCGAGGACGAGCAGCACGTGAAGGTCCTCGGCGGCCTACGGGGGAGCGGCCTGTTGATGCCGACCCTCGTCTTCGCAGCCGTCACCGTTGCCGCCGGCATCAGCGTGACCTTCCTCCCGTTGGGCTCGGACAACCACCTCGTTGTCGCCGTCGCCCTGCTGATCCAAGCCATCACCGCGCCCCTCGCCCGCTGGCTGGCCGGCCGGATCGGCGACCGCATCGGCCCGGCCATACTGCTGGCACCAGCCATCCTGCTGGCCACCCTCGGTGCCGCCTCACTCATCTTCATCGGCAGCCCGCTCGCCGTCATCGCCGGCGCCGCACTCTTCGGTACCGGCTTCGGCGCCGCCCAGAACCTGACGCTGGCGATCATGTACGACCGCTCGCCCAAGTCCCGCTACGGTCAGGTCAGCGCGCTGTGGAATCTCGCGTACGACGCCGGCTGGGGCATCGGCGCGATCATCTTCGGATTCGTGGTCGCTGGCCTCGGCTACTCCCTCGCCTTCGGCCTGACCGCCGCAATCGTTGCCCTCGGCATCTTTCCGGCAGTGAAGTCGTCACTGCAGGCGACCGCCTGACGACCGTACGCGCTACCGCTGGCCGAACTGTTGCAGCAAGCTGAAATCCTTTCGGATCTGACACTTTCCCGGGCTAGGGTCACCCCGTCTCGTTCGAGACATCTCGAATTTTTGCCCTGGAGGGGGAACTCCTAGATGAAATTGCAGCGCTTCGCGCTCGCACTGGCCGGCGCCGGACTCTTCGCCGCCACCGCAGTCTCCGGCTCGGCCGTCGCCGCCGAACCGCGGCCGTCCTTGGCCGAGAAGATCGCCAAGGCCAAGCAGCCGCTGTCGACGAAGGCGGCTTCTGCTGCCTGCATCAGCGAGCTCGGCTGGTCCAACACCGATGGCAGCTTCGGGGGCGCGTTGGTCACGGCCGGCCGGCCGCCGGAAGGCGTCGAGTACGAGCCGTTCAAGTTCCCGGCCGTCCGCAGCGCCGCGACCTGGTACGCCGCGGTGAACAACGCCGGAACGCAGTTCTACTACTACGGCCTGCTCCTGCAGGGCGGCAACCTGTACCGGCACTCGACCGTCGTTCCGGATGATGGCATTCCGCGGCCGACCACCACGAAGGTCGGTTCCGGCTGGACGAGCTTCAAGTCCATCGCGACCTCCAACGCTGCCTTCGCGACCCCGAAGCACTCGTACCTGTACGGGCTGAACACCAACGGCAGCCTGTACCGCTACCAGATCGCAGGCGCCGGCTTCCGCGCCCTCGGTTCGTTCGGCGGTTTCAAGGCCTTCAAGGCAATGACCGTGATCAGCGAGACGGCGACGTACGACACGCTGCTGATGACGACCAACGCCGGTGCGCTCTACACGATCCGCATCCCGGTCACCCCGACGGCCAAGCCGGTCGTCAAGCTGATCCGCAGCAGCGGCTGGTCAGCCTACGAGTCCCTGATCGTCCACGGCTGTGGAACCCGAGGCGGCTCCCTGGTCATCGGCGTCGACCACGACACCGACACCGGCTACCAGTACGCCATGAGCAAGGCCAACGGCACAGCCACCGCAATCACCTCCTACGGCCGCATCCCAGCCGTAGCCCTCACCGGCAACACCCACACCGCAATCACCACCCACTACGACCAGCTGGTCGGCGAGTAACACCGAAGTACCAAAAACCGGGGGCGCCGCAGTCGCGGCGCCCCCGGTTTTGCTTGTACCAAGCCGAGCAGCCCGGCCCGGACCCGCCGCGGCCCGCCACGAGGCGAAGACGGCGCTCTCCATCACGGCGACTGCACGGCGACGGGTAACTACATCCCCATGCGAGGCTGCGTGGGGAGTGAGCTCAGAGTTTGCGGAGCCGGACCCAGCGCACGGCGTGATCGGCGCCTTTTCGGAGTACCAGGGTGGCTCGGGACCGCGTTGGAAGGATGTTTTCGCGGAGGTTGGGTCCGTTGATGCCGTCCCAGAGTGACTCTGCCTTGGCGATCGCCTCGCCGCGGCTCAGTTCGCCGTACCGGACGAAGTAGGACTCCGGGTTGCGGAAGGCCGTCTCCCACAGTTTGAGGAAGCGGTGGACGTACCAGGACCGGATGTCGGCGGCCGCCGCGTCGACGTACACGGAGAAGTCGAAGAAGTCGCTGACCGCGAGACCGCTTTTTCCATCGGCATGACGCGGCGCGGGCTGGAGTACGTTCAGTCCTTCGAGCAGCAGGATGTCGGGCTGCTCAACAGTGGTGCGGACGCCAGGCATCCGGTCGTAGTGCAGGTGTGAGTAGACCGGCGCCTCGACATTGTCCATCCCGGACTTCACCTCGACCACAAAGCGCAGCAGCGACTTCCGGTCGTATGACTCCGGGAAGCCCTTGCGCAGCATCAGGCCGCGGCGTTCCAGCTCGGCGTTCGGCCAGAGGAAACCGTCGGTGGTGACCAGGGCGACGCGGGGGTGCTCGGGCCAGCGCGCCAGCAGTTCGCGGAGCAGCCGGGCGGTCGTTGACTTGCCGACGGCAACAGAACCGCCGATGCCGATCACGAACGGGGTCCGCGCCGCGGCCGGTTTGCCCAGGAACGACTCGGTGTCGGAATGCAGCGCCCGGGCATGCCGTACGTACAGCGACAGGATCCGGGACAGCGGCAGGTACACCTCGCGGACCTCGTCGATGTCGATCTCGTCACCGAGACCGCGCAGCCGCTCGATCTCCTCGGCCGTCAGCGGCGACTCGGTCGTCTCGGCCAACTGGGCCCAGGCGGCGCGGTCGAGCTCGGTGTACGGGGTCACCTCCCGCGACGGCTGCAGCATGGGGCCCATTCTTCCCACACCTGACGGGGATACGCTGACCGGCATGTGCGGCAACGAGACTGTGGGTGTGGCAGTTGTCACACCAGGGACCCCATGATCGTCGGTGTGGGCATCGATGTGGTCGACGTCGAGCGGTTCATGAAAACGCTCGAGCGGACGCCTTCCCTGCGCGAGCGCGTCTTCACCCCGGCCGAGGCAAAGAAGCCGCCGGCGTCGCTGGCGGCCCGGTTCGCGGCCAAGGAAGCGCTCGCCAAGGCGCTCGGCGCGCCGGCCGGGATGCACTGGCACGACGCGGAGGTGTGGACCGACGACTCCGGCCGGCCGTGGCTGGAGATCACCGGTACGGTCGCGGCGCAGGCCGCACAGCTCGGCGTCCAGAGTCTGCATCTGTCGCTCAGTCATGACGCCGGCATCGCGTCGGCGGTCGTCATC
>Ga0190275_10001104_pt1 | contig 20707 bp, 15 predicted proteins | sample Popmic550T_FD_133745 | JGI IMG/M metagenome (GOLD analysis project Ga0190275, IMG submission 133745) | Populus adjacent soil microbial communities from riparian zone of Yellowstone River, Montana, USA - 550 T | ecosystem: Environmental > Terrestrial > Soil > Riparian zone > Trees stand | place...
GCGACGCCGGGCCGCTCACGCCGCCCAGCCCGTTGTACCAGTTCTCGCCGAGCGCCACCGGCTTGCCGGCGCCGGGGCCCGCGACGGCGCCCTGGAGCAGGTCGCGCCCGAACACCTGCTCGTTGCCCGTGCACTGCTGGGTGCCGCCCACCACCACGCAGGTGGCGCGGATCTCGGTGTCCTTGTGCGTGCCGAAGCCGTACATCGACGCGCGCGTCATGTTCTGGTTGCTCCCGCCCGAGCGGCGGTCCATGAACGCCGACAGCCGCACGCCGCTCACGGTCACGGCGCCGTTCAGGCCGCCGGTCCAGTCGGGGTTCGGGTCGCCGATGGTGCGGTCGGTGGGGTCGGCCACGGGCAAGCCGCTGGCCGAGATGTACAGCGCGCCGTCGGGCGCACCGGCGCACCCCGCCTCGATGTTGTTGCCGCTGATGATGGTGAGGCCGCGGCCGCAGCGCGCGAAGTCGGTGCCGCGGAACACGCCCAGCGCCTCGCCCACCACCGCGTTGGTGGTGCGCCCCCCGAACGACTGGCCCTGGAAGTAGCCCGCCACCTTGGTGTTGGTGTCGCCCAGGCTCAGCAGCCGGTTCTTGTTGCGGGCCCAGTTGGCGCCGATCTCCACCTCGATGCCGCGGGTGCGGATCGGGGTGATGTTGGTCTCGAACTCCCACCCGCGGTTGCGGATGCGGGCGGCGTTCAGCGTCTGGAAGCCGAAGCCGGTGGAGGGCGCAAGCGGGATCGAGAAGATCACGTCGTGCGCCTCGGAGCGGTAGTGCGTCAGCCCCAGGGTGGCGCGGCCGTCGAAGAAGGCGAGGTCGATCCCGCCTTCCAGCTCGCCCACGCGCTCGGGCTTGATGCTGGGGTTGCCGCGCGTCCCCGAGGTGTACAGCCCGCCCAGCCCGCCCAGGGTGGGGATCAGCACCGCGCCGGGGTTGAAGTCGGTGAGCAGGGCGTTGGTGAACACGTCCTGCTGCAGGTAGAAGTCGGGAAGCTGGCCGCTCTCGCCGTAGGCCAGGCGCAGCTTGCCGAGCTGCAGCGCGCTGCTCTCGGGGATGCCCAGGGTGCGGCTGAAGGTCCACGCCGCCTGCGCGCGCGGGTACCAGGCGCGCCGCTCGGTGCCGAAGCGCGACGAGCCGAAGTTGGTGACGCCGCCGGTCAGGAAGAGCTGGTCGGCGATGTCCACCGTGGCGTTCAGGAGGTAGCTCTCGCTGCGGTCGCGCTGCTCCAGGTCGCTGGGCGCGTCACGCGTGACGGTGTTGGCCAGCTTGAACGGCCGCGGGGCGATCAGGTCGCGCCCGGTCACGAAGATCTGGCGGAAGGCGCGCTGGTTCAGGTTCTGCCCGCCGCTGAAGGTGCCCGACACGCTCGGCGACAGCTTCCAGTTGGCCGTGGCCACCAGGTTGTGGTCGATGATGCGGTCGTAGAACTGCCAGCGGGTGAGCACGCCGCCGGCCGCCGCGCCCGCGCTCGCCTCGCCCACCGCCTCGAGGCGGTCGTCGTTCGAGTAGTCGGCGCCCAGGGTGTAGTTCACCTGCAGCCACGGCAGCGGTATCCAGTTCGCGTACATGTTGCCCAGCACGCGCCCCGTCTTCGCCGAGTTCTCCGACTCGTTCAGCGCGTAGAACGGGTTGTCGTAGCCGCGGTTGGTGCGGAACGCCGTGGGGCCCGGGTTCGGGAAGCGGTAGCTGCGGTGCAGCCCGCTGACCGGGTCCAGGTACTGCTTGTTGTTGAACTCGGGGGGCGTGCGCAGGCCGCCCAGCAGCAGGCCGTTGATCGAGTTGCCGCGCTGCACGAACGCGCCGTCGGTCTGCATGTACGAGGCGGCGCCGCCCACCGTCAGGCTCTCCATCAGCCGGTGGCTGGCGTTGAGGCGCCCGGTGTAGCGGTTGTAGGTGTCCATGTCGCCCACGATGTAGCCGTTGTGGCGGAGCATCCCGCCCGACAGGTAGAACGTGGTGCGCTCGGTGCCGCCCGACATGGTCAGGCTGTTGTCGAAGATGCGGCCGGTGCCGTACAGCTCGGCCGAGTGGTCGTAGGTGGGCGTGCCGGCGGGGAGCGCCGGGCCCCACGCGAAGAAGCCCGAGCTCACCGAGCAGTTGACGGTGCCGCCGGCCTTGCAGGCGGGGGCCACGTTGCTGGTGCCGGTGCCGAACGTCCGCTGCATCGGCAGCGTGTTCGCCGCCTCGTCGGCCTGGATCGACGAGCGCAGCGACCAGGTGGTGCGCCCGGCGCGGCCGCGCTTGGTGGTGATCAGGATGGCGCCGCCGGCGCCCGCCTGCGCGCCGTAGATCGAGGTCGCCGAGGGCCCCTTGAGGATCTCGATCGACTCGATGTCGGCCGGGTTGATGTCGGAGCCGCGGTTGGGCGACACGGTGCCCTGCAGCGCGCCGGTGGTCGAGCGCGTCACGTTGTTCATCGGCACGCCGTCGATCACGAACAGCGGCTGGCCGGTGCCCGACAGGGTGCTGGTGCCGCGGATGCGGATGGCGGTGGAGGCGCCCGGCTCGCCACTGGCCTGCGTGGTGATCACGTTGGGCACCTTGCCGGCCAGCGCCGTCACCACGTTCGCCTCGTTGGTGCGCGTGATGGTGGCGGAGTCGACCCGGGCGCGGGTGGTGCCCAGGCGCTCGGCGCGCATCTGGGTGCCGGCGCCGGTGGCGACGATCTCCGAGAGGAGGAGGGCGTCGCGGGGCATCACGAAGTTCTGGGTAACGCTTCCCCCGGGGCTCAGGGTGATGGTGCGGGTCTGGGTACCCAGGCCCACGCGGGTGGCCGCGATGGCCACCGACCGCGCCGTGCGCAGCCGGGCGCCCGGCACCACGATGGTGTAGCGGCCCTGCGCGTCGGACACGGCGCCCACGCTGAGCGCGGCGATCCGGACCTGCACCGCCGCTTCGGGCTCGCCCGACGCGTTGGTGGTGCGGCCCGTGATGGTCGCCGGCTCCTGCGCCAACAACGCCGCCGGCGCAAGCGCCAGGGCGATGCAAGCCGAAACCAGAAGCCTGCACAGTCTGTTCATTGAGTCGTCCTCCTGATACTGCGTGAGGTTGCTTCGCGTGCGCCCACGTGGACACGCGCGGCGTTTTTCGGTGTTCGGCTGCCGAGTTGGGGCGGGTGGGGGTCCCGGTCTGTCCGCCGGCCCGGAACGGCTCCGACTGGATGTGGGGTGCGGCACCTCCTGCGGGTTCGGGGGGATGTGGGGCGGAACGCGGGCGGCGGCGCGGGGGATCGCGCGGGCCTCGGGCGTTCCGGTCGGTGCGCGCCGGACTTCGGGCGGCGCGGGTCGATAACCTGGCTTGGCTGTCTTACGGAAAGGTCGGGGCGCCCACCGGATGCGGCGCTGGTCGAACGGACGTTCGAACTGGGTCGGGCTGCTTTTCGGAAATGGTCTATGAGCAATAACCTGGCGCCGCTACGGTGTCAAGAACGGCGGCGAACGTCTTTGTCCACCGCCCGCTGTCGACCGCGCGTCGGACTGCGACCTCCAGCGGCTCGCCTCCGAGTCCCACCGACAGCTCCCTCGCTGGCGGCGCCCGGGATCTCGCGAGCTCGATCGAGAGCCCTCACGCTCCGGTCGAACCCTGGGCGGGGTCGTCCGCGGAAAAGCGGCGAGGGTGGAAAGCCGGAGCTCCCCACCCTCGCGATCGGCCGACGGTCCGTCGGCCCTCAGCGCTCGCCCTCGGCCTGCGAGGGCTTGTCCTGCGGCGCGGGCTCGCCGCCGAGCTGCTCGCCCGAGACGGGACGCTCGGGCTCGGGCTGCGCCTGCTCGTCGCTGGAGTGCGGGCTCTTGTCCTGGTAGCGCGGGTCCTTGCCGTCGTGGTCCTGGTCGGTCATCCCGGTCCCCCTGTCGATGGAAGAAGCGCCGCCTCCCGCGGTGCGCCCGCGGGAGGCCGGCGTAGCTCAGTCGCCGGCCGCGTCCGCCGCCGAGCTGGCGGCGCGCGGCTGCCGGGCCGAGGACAGCGGCGCGGCGGGCGGCGGCGCCACCACGCGGTCTTCCGACGGCTCGCGGGTGCGCGGGGGGAGCTGCATGATCTCGCGCAGCTCGGCCTCGTCCACCACCTCCTTCTCCAGCAGGCGCAGCGCGAGCGCCTCCAGCACCCCGCGGTCCTCGGTGAGGATGCGGCGCACGCGCTCGTAGGTGCCGTCGATCAGGCCGCGGATCTCGTTGTCGATCTCGCGCGCGGTCTCCTCGCTGTACTGCCGGCGCGACGACATGTCGCCCTCCGACTGGAGGAACTGCACGCGGCGCGGGCCCGACAGGTTCACCGGGCCCAGCTCGCGGCTCATCCCGTACTCCATCACCATGCTGCGGGCCAGCTCGGTCACGCGCTCCAGGTCGTTCCCCGCGCCGGTGGAGATCTCGTTGAACACGATCTCCTCGGCCACGCGGCCGCCCAGGAGCACGGCGATGCGGTCCATCAGCTCCTGCTTGGTGAGCAGGTAGCGGTCCTCGGTGGGGAGCTGCTGCGTGTACCCCAGCGCCGCCACGCCGCGGGGGATGATGCTGATCTTGTGCACCGGGTCGGCCGTGGGGACGCGCTCGGCCACCACCGCGTGGCCGGCCTCGTGGTAGGCCACGATGGTGCGCTCCTTGTCGTTGATCAGCCGGTTCTTCTTCTCCAGCCCGGCGACGATGCGGTCCACCGCGTCGTCGACCTCGAGCATGGTGACCTCGGTCTTGTCGCGCCGGGCGGCCAGGAGCGCCGCCTCGTTGAGCAGGTTGGCCAGGTCGGCGCCCACGAAGCCGGGGGTGCGCCGGGCGATGCGCTCCAGCTCCACCCCGTCGGCCAGCGACACGCCGCGCGAGTGGATCCGCAGGATCGCCAGCCGGCCCTTCACGTCGGGGCGGTCCACCAGGATCTGCCGGTCGAAGCGGCCGGGGCGCAGCAGCGCCGGGTCCAGGATCTCGGGGCGGTTGGTGGCGGCCATGATGATCACGGCCATGCGCGGGTCGAAGCCGTCCATCTCCACCAGGAGCTGGTTCAGCGTCTGCTCGCGCTCGTCGTTGCCGCCCAGCACGCCGCCGGGGGTGCGCGCCTTCCCCAGCGCGTCGAGCTCGTCGATGAAGATGATGCAGGGCGCCTGCGCCTTGGCCTGCGCGAACAGGTCGCGCACGCGGGCGGCGCCCACCCCCACGAACATCTCCACGAACTCGGCGCCGCTGAGCTGGAAGAAGGTGACGCCCGCCTCGCCGGCCACGGCGCGCGCCAGCAGCGTCTTCCCCGTTCCCGGGGGGCCCACCAGGAGCACGCCCTTGGGGATCTTGGCGCCGAGCTTGGCGAACTTCTCGGGGCTCTTCAGGAACTCGACGATCTCCTGCGTCTCCTGGCGGGCCTCGTCCACCCCCGCCACGTCCTCGAAGGTCACGCCGGTGCCTTCCTCGCCCACGATGCGCGCGCGGCTCTTCCCCACCGTCAGCACGCCCTGCGTGGGGTTCATCCGCTTCATCGCGAACGACCACACCGCCAGGATCATCAGGATCGGGAGGAACCAGGCGAGCACCCCCCAGAAGCGCCCTTCCTCCACCCCCTCGTAGCGCACGCGGTGCTTCTCGAGGAGGGGGATGAAGGCGTTGTCGTCGATCCCCGGACGGGTGGCGGTCCACTGGCGCACGTCGGCGCTGTCGCGGATCCCCGGCCGCGGGATGGCCGTGATGCGGGTGGTGCCGATCCGGACGCGCTCCACCTGGTTGCCGGCGATGCGATTCTTGAGCTCGCTGTACTCGATGCGGTTGCTGCGCTGCGTGCCGCTCCACAGCATGGTGAGCGCGATCAGCGCCATGAAGCCGAAGAGCAGCGGCCCCAGCCCCAGGCCGGGCCGCCCGCCGAAACCGCCGCGCCTGCGGTCGCCGCCGCTGCGCCGTTCGTTCTTGGTCGAGGGTTCCATGGCCGCGGCTGGGGAGCAAGCTTTGGACCATGGGTGGGGCTCGGGGCGGCGGGGGATTCGGGGGGCGGATTTCGGGGCGGGGCGGGCATGGAACAGGTGCGTGAGTGCGCCAGTGCGTGGAATCCCCAGTCCCCAGTGCCCAGGTGCCAGGGGTCTCTCCTCCCGACGTACTCGACGCCGCCTCCCCTGTTCGGCCGGCCAACGCACTCGCGCACTCACGCACTCGCGCACCGCTATCGGCGGCAGGACCGTCCGCGACCGCACGCCCCGACCCCGCCGCCCGCCCGGTCCTCTCGCGATATAAATCCGGCACCCCATTTGCGTTAGCCGGGGCGCGGCGGCGGGCGGAGGGCCTGCCGGCGCAGAAACAACGAATCGCTCGGAGGGACGTATGGGCATCATCTGGATGATCATCATCGGCCTGATCGCAGGCGCGCTTGCCAAGCTGATCATGCCGGGGCGCGACCCGGGCGGCATCATCGTCACGATCCTGCTGGGCGTCGCGGGCGCGCTGGTCGGCGGGTTCCTGTTCGGCGGCAGCGACGGCCGCGTGGGCCTGATCGGCTCGGTCGTCGGCGCGCTGATCCTGCTGGGGCTGTACCGGCTGATCGCCGGCCGCCGCTCGCACGTCTAAGGCGGCGGAGCCCATGGCTGCACGGAGCGAGGCCACGCCCGCCGAGGAGCTGAAGGAGGTGCTGGTGCACGAGCTGGGCGACCTGCTCTACGCCGAGCGCCGCACCCTCACCATGCTCAAGACCCTGGTGCGCGAGGCGGCCGACCCGGTCGTGATCGCGCGGATGGAAGAGCACCGCGGCGAGACGGAGGAGCAGATCGAGCGGCTTGAGCGCGCCTTCGCGTCCATCGGCGAGAAGGCGAAGGCCGAGAAGTGCGAGGGGATCGTCGGGCTGAAGGAGGAGCACGACGCCTACAAGCGCGACGAGAAGCCCAGCAAGCCGCAGCTCGCCGCCTTCGACCTGGGCTCGGGTCTGCGGGTGGAGCACTACGAGATCGCGGCGTATCGCACGGCCATCGCCATGGCCACGGTGCTGGGCCAGGCCGAGTGCGTGCGCCTCCTGCAGGAGAGCCTGATGGAGGAGGAAGACATGGCTCGCTTCCTGGAGAAGAACGCGGTCAAGTCGCTCCGCAAGCTGCTGGCGCAGGAGCAGGCGAAGCAGGCAGCCTGATCGACTCAGCGCCACGCACGCACGAGCCCCCGCCGGACGTCCGGCGGGGGCTCGGTGTTTTTCGGAGCGCGGTGCACGGCGCAGGCGATCCTACCAGGTGCGCGAGTGCGTTTTAGCTCGCCTCGGCGGACGCATCCGCACGGGCCGGAGTCGTCGACCGACGAAGGGTCGTGGCACGAGCGACGAGGGGCTCCACGGCAACCACCGCGGAGCCCCTCGTCGTCACGGATCGCCGTTACGCACTGGCGCACTCACGCACCTGTTGGGATGCGCCGTCTCTCGCCCGTCCCCAAGCCGGAGAGCCTCGCGCAGTTTGCGAGGCTTTTCGTAGTTGTTGCTGCGGCGCTGCGGCTTCAGCCGCCGGTGAGCGGGGCCGCATCGATGCCAGTGCGCCGCGCCGACCTTCAGTCCTCGATCGACCCCCGCAGCCGCTTCGTCTCCGACCGCTTCTTCTTCGCGTGCAGGCGCGCCTCGCGCGAGGCACGAGAGGGGCGGGTCTTCTTGCGGGCCTTGGGGATCACCAGGGCCTGGCGCACCAGCTCCACCAGGCGGGCGGTGGCGGCCTCCTTGTTCTGGAGCTGGCTGCGGTTGTCGCTGGCGGCCAGCAGCAGCACGCCCTCGGAGTTGATGCGGTTCGCCAGCTTCTCCAGCAGCCGCGCGCGCAGATCCTCGGTCAGGCTCGGCGACGCGCCCACGTCCCACGTGACCTCGATGCGCGTGGACGACGTGTTCACGTGCTGCCCGCCGGGGCCCCCCGAGCGGCTGGCGCGGTACGCCAGCTCAGCCCGGGGGATCCACAGCGAATCGTTCACCTCCAGCACGCCGTCTTCGGCCATCCGTCAGTTGGCCACGGCGATGAGCGAGACGTCGAAGATCAGCGCCGAGTTGGCGGGGATCACCACCCGCCCCTGCTGGTCGCGCACCTCGTTGGCGCCGTAGCCCAGCGCCGCGGGGATGATCAGGCGGCGCTTGCCCCCCACCTTCATCCCCACCACGCCCTGCTCGAAGCCGGCCACCACCTGGTGCGCGCCCAGGGTGAAGCCCAGCGGCTGGAAGCCCTGCGAGGTGTCGAAGCCTTCGCCGGTGGCGGCGAGCCAGCCCGTGTAGTGCACGGCCACCTGCCGGCCGTCCTCGGCCAGGGTGCCGGTGCCCACGGTGATGTCGGCGTACTTGAGCCCCGTGGCGGTGGTCACGGTGTCGACGCCGGCCGGGAGCGGCGTGATCGCCGGGATGTTGATGGTCCCGGAGCCGGTGGTGTCGCCCAGGCAGGCCGAAAGGAGGCCGGCGGCGGCGACCGCGAACAAGGTCTTCAGCTTCAAGGCGGTCGTTCCCCGTGAACGGTGAGGTGTCTGTCGATGGGTGTCCACCGTAATATACCACCGCGCGCGCCCGGGCTGAACCCGAGCGCGGGCACGCACTTCGCAGTCGCCCCCCTCGCCATGCCCGCGGCCGCGCGCCGGCCGCCGCCCTCTCGTCCAGCAAGCCCGAAGCCGTAGATGACCCAGACGCGCCCGACCGTGCAGGCCTCCGCGCCCATCCACTACCACCTCATCGGGATCGCGGGGACGGCGATGGCCTCGCTCGCGGGGCTGCTGCGCGCCGCCGGGCACCGCGTGACCGGCTCGGACGAGAACGTGTACCCCCCCATGAGCGACCAGCTTCGCGAGATGGGGATCGAGTACGCCGTGGGGTACGGCCCCGAGAACCTGCGCCCCGTCCCCGACCGGGTGATCGTGGGCAACGCCATCTCGCGCGGGAACCCCGAGCTCGAGGCGGTGCTGAACGAGCGCATCCCCTACACCTCGGCGGCGAGCACGGTGAAGGAGGAGTTCCTGCGCACGCGCAAGCCGCTGGCGGTGGGGGGCACGCACGGGAAGACCACCACCACCTCGCTCCTGGCCTGGGCGCTGGAGTCGGCCGGGCTCAACCCCAGCTTCCTGATCGGCGGGGTGGCCGAGAACTTCGGCACCAACCACCGCCTCACCGACAGCGAGTGGTTCGTGGTGGAGGCCGACGAGTACGACACGGCCTACTTCGACAAGGGCCCCAAGATGTGGCACTACCTCCCCTACGTGGGGATGGTGAACAACATCGAGTTCGACCACGCCGACATCTACCGCGACGAGGAGGCGTACCGCTTCGCCTTCTCGCGCTTCATCAACCTGGTGCCCGGCAACGGCGCCCTGGTGGCCGGGTGGGACTCGCCGATCGTGCGCGAGCTGGCGCCGAAGGCGTTCGCGCCGGTGGAGAGCTTCGCCTACGGCGAGACCGGCGTCGGCGGTGGCGAGGGGCACCCCGCGTGGACGGCGACGGGGGTGGAGTTCGGCGCCGAGGGGACGCGCTTCACCGTGGAGCGCCGCGGGGAGCGCTGGGGCGAGGTGGTGACGCCGCTCACCGGCGCCTTCAACGTGCGCAACTGCCTGGCGGTGATCGCCTGCGCCGAGTTCATCGGCGCCGGCCGCGAGGGGGTGCTCGAGGGGCTGCGCACCTTCCGCAGCGTGAAGCGGCGGATGGAGGTGCGCGGCGAGGCGCGCGGGGTGACCGTGATCGACGACTTCGCCCACCACCCCACCGCCGTGCGCGAGACGATCGAGGCGGTGCGGCAGCGCTACGTGGGCCGCCCCGTGGTGGCGGTGTTCGAGCCGCGCAGCTACACCGCGCAGCGCCGCGAATTCCAGGAGCCGTACCAGCGCGCCTTCGACCACGCCGACCAGGTGGTGCTGGCGGGGCTCTTCCACCCCGAGCGCTACACGGCGGAAACGGCGATCAACCCGCTGGAGATGGTGGATCACTGGCGCGCCGCCGGGAAGGAGGCGTGGTTCATCCCCGCCCCCGACGATATCGTGGCGCACCTGGCCCCGCGCCTCACGAACGGCGAGGTGGTGCTGGTGATGTCGAACGGCGGCTTCGGCGGGATCCACGAGAAACTGCTGGCGGCGCTGGACGGCGGCTGAGCCCCGCCGGCCCGCCGGCACGCGCGGACCCCATCTCCGCGCGCCGCAGCGAGATCGAACCGGTTGCGAGATCCGCCGACAGGTACCAGTATGTCTCGCCGGCGACCGCCGGCCGACGTTCTTCCTTGCGCAACCGGCCCCGCGACGAGACAGTATGGGGTGCCGGAGTCCCCCCGGGCCGCCTCGGTTCAAGGCGACCGCCCCCGCCTGTCCCCCCTGCCGACCGCGACATCCATGAAGGCCAGAGTTCAACCACGCCGGTTAGCCACGGCGCTGCTGCTGCTCGGCGCGGCCGCCTGCTCCGACCGCAACCCCGTGGCGGGCGGCGCTCCGCAGCCCCGCACGCCGCTCACGGCGCGCTACGAGTGCACGGCCCAGGTGCGGGCGCGCACGGTGGTGTGCGAGCGCGCCACGCCCGACGGCGGCGCGCGCGCATCGCTGATCGTGGGCGGGCAGAACATCTTCGTGCGGCTGGCCACGCAGTCGGTGGTCTACGCCGACAGCGCGCAGATGCTGACGGCGGCGATCACGCTGCAGAACCTGATGCCGCAGCCGATCGGCGTGGCCGCGGACTCGTTCTCGACCCCGGCGGGGACCTACGTCTTCTTCCACACCGGGCCTTCGGTGACCGAGGGCACCGGCGAGGTGTTCGTGGCCAACCCCGACACGGTGGGCACGTTCACCGCCTCGGGGCAGCCCGCCTTCCACTACCCGGGCGTCCTGCAGCCGTACCAGGTGTCGCCCCCGAAGACGTGGCAGTTCTCGGTGCCCAGGACGGTGGAGACGTTCGTCTTCACCGTGTTCCTGCAGGTGACCATGCCCAACGAGACCGGGTGGGTGGATGTGGCGCCCCCGCACCCGACGCTGCTCCTGGGCGACACCATGCACATGACCTCGGTCGTGCGCACCGCCACCGGGGCCGCCGCGCAGGACCAGTCGGTGTCGTGGTTCTCGGCCGACACCAACGTCGTGAAGGTCGACTCGAGCGGCCTGATCACCGCCCGGGGGGTGGGGACCACCACGGTCGGGGCGATCAGCGGCAACCGCTTCGGATCGCAGCACGTGACGGTGGTCGCCAGCCGCGGCGGCGGCGACGTGGTGCCGCCCATCTTCACGTGGCTCGTGATCGAGCCGCGGGCGATCGACACCAACTCGGGCGGCACGGTGGGGCTCACCGCGTACCTGCGCGACGCGGGCACCGGCGTGCAGACGATCACCATCGGCGGCGTGTTCACGAGCGCGTCGGGCGGGCAGCGGGTCAACCTCAGCGGGTGCACCCTGGGCTCCGGGAACACCTTCGACGGCGTCTGGAACTGCAGCGCCACGATCCCGCAGTTCGCCGAGCTGGGCGCCTGGAGCCTGACGCAGCTTCGCGCGTCGGACATGGCGGGGAACGAGGTGGTGCTCGACAGCCTGGACCTGCGCTCGGCCGGGTTCCCGCGCGCCATCTACGTGACGGGCGACGTGGATTCCATCGCGCCCCTTCTCACCGCGTTCAGCTTCAGCCCCGAGACGGTGGACACGCGCAGCGACGTGGACTCGGTGAGCTTCGCGCTCACCGCGGCCGACAGCGTGAGCGGCGTGGCCTCGGCCTCGGTGTTCATCACCAGCCCGGCCGGGCGCCAGATCGCCAGCGACCCGTGCACGCGGCAGAGCGGCACCCCGAGCGTGGGCAGCTACAGCTGCCTGATCGAGGTTCCGCGCTTCGTGGAGGACGGCGCCTGGCAGGTGGCGGTGGAGCTGGCCGACCGGCGCGGGAACACGCACGTGTATGACGCGGCCGAGCTGAAGCGGCTGGGCTTCCCCAGCACGCTCGAGGTGATCAGCACGCAGGACTCGCTGCCGCCGTCGATCGCCGACTTCTCGTTCAGCCCCGACTCGGTGGACGTGACCGACTCCACGGGCGCCCGGGTGGACTCGGCGGGCGTGGTGGTGGACTCGGTGGGCGCCGTGATCACCGCCACCGTGCGGGCGCTGGACTCGGTGGGCGGGGTGTCGGAGGTGTCGGTGACCTTCACCGCGCCGTCGGGCTTCGAAGCCGAGGGCGGCTGCGTGCGGGTGGCGGGCACCACGGTGGACGGCACCTGGAGCTGCACCATCGAGCTCGACCCGAACGCCCCCAGCGGCGTGTGGACGGCATCGGTGGAGATCGTCGATGCGGCGGGGAACAGCAGGACCTACACGGGCGACGAGCTGGAATCGCTCGGCTTCCCCACCAGCCTGCGCGTCACCCGCAACAACGACATCAGCTGACCGCAGTGTGGATGACCGCACGACGAAGCCCCGGCAGCGATGCCGGGGCTTCGTCGTTGGCGGGATTCTGATCCCGCGTCCACATCCACATCTCGCGTAGCGGTGCCTGAACTCCGCTCCGCGAGCGGTTTGCGTGAGGGATTCGCGCCCGGAGGGGCCGAGACGCCGGCGCGCCCCCGTCGACGTTTCGGCAACGCGACCGGCCATGGCGCGCCGGCGGCTCGGCGCCGTTGGCAACGGCGGTATCGTTGCCTACGGCGCGCGAAGCCCGGCCCGGAGCGCAGCGGAGGGACACGCCCGCACCCGGCTTTTCATCCAACCGCCTGCGCCGACGCTTCGGACTCCGGTATGAATCGCGTCAGTCCGGCGGCTGGACGTGGGCCGCGACGTGGGGACGGCACGCCTTCAGCTCCGCGGCGACCATTTCGAGGATTCGCTGGACCAGCCGAAGCGCGCGGACCAGCCGGTCGTCGTCGACCTGCACCTCCTGCCAGCCGTATTCCACCTCCGTGCGCATGTGCCGCACGCGGTCGAACTCGTTGAGGGCCTGAGCGAGCTCCGGGCTCCCCAGCAACGCGGCGGACTTGAGGATCATCTCGTGGTGGTTCTGCGCGCGGACCCGCAACCCGTGGCACCGGACCACAGCGGTGGCCGCGATCCGGCCCGCGTCGTACGCGCGGATCAGCCGCGCGTCGGCGCTCATCACCTCGGGCCGGGCGTCGGCCAGCGCCGCCACGGACTTGTTCCACAGGCCCGTGACCTCCTCGTCGGCCGCGGGCACGTGCGACAGCCAGCCCGCGTCGACCCACGACTGGATGCGGTCGGTCACGCCGCCCTCCGCTCATCAGGGGGGAGCCGATCCTCGGAGCCGACCAGCCAGATCTTGGGACCCGCCAGCACCGGGTTGAGGAAGCTCCTGCCGGGCGCGTTGTCGCGGGTGAAGCGCGCGGTGTCGTAGTCCTTCACGTCGAGCCGGCGCTCCAGCACCACGCCCGCGTCCAGCGTCGCGCGCCCCAGGTCGCCGTCGGCGATGTCGTCGCCGAAGACGAGCAGGTCCACGTCGCTGTCGGGCCGTGCGTCGCCACGCGCGAGCGAGCCGAAGATGAAGGCGGCGTGCACCCCTGGCACCTCCGCGAGCGCGGCCCGGAGCAGCAGGGGTATGCCGTAGGTGCCCACGAGCCGCTCGATCGCCCGCCACTCGGCCGAGTAGCCCGAACGGACGTACACCACGCGCCGCCCCTCGCGCTCGCGGCGGAGCAGCCCCATCGCCTCCAGCCGCGCCACTTCCGCGTGCAGCGACCGCTTGCCGATCCCGGTCAGGCGCCCGAGCGCGCGCAGGTGATGGCGCGACTCGGGGTTCGCCACGAAGTGGGCGAGCAGGCGGGCCCGGGCCTCCGAGCCGAGCAGCGGCGAAAGCTGGTCGAGTTGCATGCCCTCAAATGTAGGGCATGAGGACGGGCGGATCAACCCGCGGAAACAGGTGCGATCTCATCCCCACTCTTGTCGTCCATCTCGGCCCACGCCTTGCAGCCGGTGCCCGCCTCTGCGACGGACGCCAACTGCATGGGAGGAAGGAAGATGGGCGTGCAACTGAAGCCGGTGGACGAGCAGGTGATGGTGATCACGGGCGCCGACAGCGGGATCGGGCTGGCCACGGCGAGGCTGGCGGCCCGGCGGGGCGCGTGCCTGGTGCTGAACTCGCGCAACGAGGCCGAGCTGGCCCGCATCGCCGCCGAGCTGATCCGCGGCGGCGCGAAGGTGGAGTGGTTCGCGGGCGACGTGGCCGAGATGCAGACGCACCTGGAGCTCGCCGAGGTGGCGATCCGCGCCTTCGGCCGCATCGACAGCTGGGTGAACAACGCCGGCGTGTCGATCTACGGGATGATCGAGGACGTGCCGCTGGACGACGCCCGGCGGATGTTCGAGACGAACTACTGGGGGACGGTGAACGGCTCGCTGGCCGCGCTGCCGTACCTGAAGGCGAACGGCGGCGCGCTGATCAACGTGGGGAGCATCGTCAGCGACACCTTCGTGCCGCTGCAGGGGCACTACAGCGCCAGCAAGCACGCGGTGAAGGGGTTCACCGACGCGCTGCGCGTGGAGCTGGAGCACCAGAACGCGCCCGTGCAGGTGACGCTGGTGAAGCCGGGCGCCATCGACACCCCGTTCCCGCAGCACGCGGCCAACTACATGGACGCCGAGCCGCGGCACCCGCACCCGGTGTACGTGCCCGAGGTGGTGGCGCGCGCGATCCTGCACTGCGCCGCCAACCCGCGGCGGTCGGTGACGGTGGGCGGCGGCGGACGGATGATGGCGATGGTGGGCGAGGCCGCGCCGGCCGTGGCGGACGTGATGAACAAGGGGATGTTCCGGCAGCAGAAGCGGAGCCGCCCCAGCTCGCTGCCCAAGGAGGAGACGCTCTGGGCGCCGCCCGCCGACACGGGCCGCGTGCGCGGCGAGCAGCCGGGCTACGTGATGCGCCACAGCGCCTACACCGCCGCGTCGCTGCACCCGGTGCGCACGGGGCTGGCGCTGGCCGCCGTCGCCGTGGGCTGGGCGATCGCCAACGGCGCCACCGGCGGCCTCGCGCGCCGCGGCCGCGAGCTGGTGGACGGCTTCCGCGGCCGCGGCGGCGACGGGATGAGCGACGCCGACATCGAGGTGGAGGTGCACGCCGGCCGCGCCTACGCCGAACCGGTGGCCGCGCACGCCGGCAGTGCCTACGCCGAACCGGCGCCCGCGGTGACGCTGGAGGTCACCCGCGAGGTGCACGTGCTGGACGACGCCGCGGTGGGCGACCGCTACGTCCCCTGATCCATCGACGGGGGGACGCGGCAAGGGGGACCGGAGCGATCCGGTCCCCCTCGTTCATTCCAGGCTGCTCGTCCTCATCGGGAGACATGCCTCGTGAACCGCGGAGAATGTCATCCTGAGGCCGACCACACCGCTATCGCGGAATGAGCGGCCGGTCGCAGGCCGAAGGATCTAAACTCGACCCCCGAGCGACAGTCCGCCTGTCGCTCGGACTGATGGTTTAGATCCTTCGGGCGCCGCCATGCACTGGTGCAGATGAAGGCTCGGTGCAGCGGCGCCGCTCAGGATGACACCTCCTCGGGTTTGCACGATTGATCCCGAGATCTGGTTTCAGAGGCGGATGCGGACGCCGATGTCGGCCTTGAAGTAGCTGACGGTGAAGTCCTCGTTGTCGATCTCGTCGCCGTTGGCCTTGTAGCTCACGTAGCCCACGCCCGGCGTGATCGACACCGGCCCGAAGCCGAAGCCCAGCCCCGCGCCCACCTCGAAGCCGGTGCCCCAGTCGCTGGAGCTGTCGTCCTCGCTGTCGGAGATCTTGAGGCGGTGCACCACAACGCCGCCCTTGATCCACGGGTCGATGGGGATCAGCGGCGTGGGGATGCCGACGCGCGCGCCGATGTCGAGCCCGGTGTCGCTCACGTCCACGCCGTCGCCGTCGTCGAGCGAGAACTTGTTGTAAGTGCCGCCGGCGTAGATCCCCACCAGCGGGATCGCGTGGTAGGTCACGCTGCCGCTGAGGGCCAGCCCCGGGCCCGTGTCCTCGTTCATGTCGCCGGTGGGGATCGCCGCGCCGGCGCGGGCCTCGAAGGCAAACGGCGTGAAGGTCGGGATCTGCGCGCGCGCGGGCGCGGCGACCAGCGCCGTGGCCGCCAGGGTGAGCGCGGCGGCGGTGAGCTTCTTCATCAGAAAATTCTCGCTGTGTACGTTGGGTGGAGCGAACCGCGCCCGCGGCCCGCAAACGCGCGTCACGATACGCCCACGCGCCGCGCCGCGAAAGACTGCCCATCACCTAGGCCAGCCGGACGACCACCGCGTCACGCCGACGTCGCCCTCACCGCCCCGCCCGCGCGGCACACGACCCCCACCCTCTCCCGCGAAGCGGGGGAGGGCGAGCGCTCTCAGGCGCGGGGAGGGGGCCCCGCGGCCCCTCCGAAGCGCACGAAGCCCCGGCGCGCGACAGGCGCCGGGGCTTCGTCGATCCGCGTCGAGAGCCGACCGGCTAGCGGGCGGCGGCGAGCTCCTCGCGGTCCTTCTTCACCAGCTCCACCAGCTTGGGCACCTCGTGCGAGGGGACTTCCTGGTAGCTGTGGAAGCGGCGCACGTGCGTGGCCCGGCCCTGCGAGAGCGAGCGCAGCGTGGTGCTGTACTTGTACAGCTCGGCCTGGGGCACCAGCGCCATCACCTTCTGGCTGCGGCCGGCCTGGTCCATTCCCAGGATGTGCCCGCGGCGCTGGTTCAGGTCGCCGATCACGTCGCCCAGGAACTCGTCGGGGGTGAACACCTCCACCTCCATCACCGGCTCCAGGATCGCCGGCTGCGCCTTCTCGGCCGCGGCGTGGAAGGCGAGGATCCCGGCCATCTTGAACGCCTGCTCGCTGCTGTCCACCGAGTGGTAGCTGCCGAAGTACACCTCGGCCTCGAAGTCCACCATCGGGAAGCCGGCCAGGAAGCCGCGCTGCGCCGCCTCCTGCACCCCCCTGTCCACCGCGGGGACGTACTTGCCGGGGATCACCCCGCCCACGATGGAGTCGGTGAACTTGTAGCCGCTGCCGCGCGGCAGGGGCTTCAGCCGCACGTGCGCGTCGCCGAACTGGCCGCGGCCGCCGGTCTGCTTCTTGTGGCGCCCGTGCCCCTCGGCCGCGGCGCGGATCGTCTCGCGGTAGGGGATGCGGGGCGCCTTCACCACCACCTCCACCCCGTTCTTCCGCTTCAGCCGCTCCATCTGCACCTCCAGGTGCAGCTCGCCCAGCCCGCGCGCGATGGTCTGCCCCAGCTCGGCGTTGTACTCCGCGGCGAAGCAGGGGTCTTCCTCGTGCAGCTTGTGCAGGCCGATCGAGAGCTTGTCCTCGTCGTTGCGGTTGGCCGCCTCGAGCGCCACGGCGATGTCGGGCTCGGGGAAGTCGATCCCCTGCAGCACCAGCGGGTGGGTGGGCGCGGAGAGCGTTTCGTTGGTGTGCGTGTCGCGCAGCTTGGCCACCACGCCGATGTCGCCCGCGCGCAGCTCGTCCACCTCCAGCCGCTCCTTCCCCTGCGCGATGGAGAGGTGCGCCAGCTTCTCGGCCTTGTCATGGCTGGTGTTGAGCACCTCGCCGCCGTTCTTCACGCTGCCGCCGAAGATGCGGAAGAAGGTGAGCTCGCCCACGTGCGGCTCGCTGGTGGTCTTGAACACCAGGGCGGCGAAGGGGTCGCTGTTCAGGTTGCGCAGCTCGATCACGTTGCCGGTGCGCCCCTCGGCCTCCTCGGCCGGGCGCTCCTGCGGGCTGGGCATCAGCTCCACGATGCGCGTCATCAGCACCCGGGTGCCCCACTCGGCCGTGGGCACGCCGCAGAGCAGCGGGTACAGGTCGCCGCGCAGCATCGCCTGCTTCAGCGCGTGGATCGCCTCTTCGCGGGTGATGGTGTCGCCCTCGAGGTAGTGCTCCAGCAGCGTGTCGTCGGTGGCGGCGATGGTCTCGATCAGCTCGTTGTAGTAGCGCTCCACGGTGGGGCGCAGGTCGTCGGGGATGTCGCGCTCGTCGTACTCGCCGGTGCTCACGTCGCTGTGGAAGTAGTACGCCTTGTCGGCGAACAGGTTGACGATCCCCGTGAACCCCTCGCCCGAGCCGATCGGCACCTCCACCGGGATCACCTTGGCCGTCAGGTGCTCCTTCACGTCCTCGTAGACGCGCTCGAAGTCGGCGTTCGGCCGGTCCATCATCGTAACGAAGAACATCGCCGGGAGGTGGCGCTCCTGCAGCAGGTCCCACACGCGCTCGGTGCCCACCTCCACGCCGGCGGGGCCGCTGATGCACACCAGCGCGCCGTCGGCCACGCGGATCCCGGCCTTGGTCTCGCCGAGGAAGTCCAGGTAGCCGGGGGTGTCGATGAAGTTGATCTTGGCGTCGTCCCAGGTGGCGTAGCCCACGCTGGCGTTCATGCTGATGCCGTGCGCGACCTCTTCGGGGGTGAACATGGTGAGCGCGGTGCCTTCGGCGGCGGAGCCGTGCCGGCGCGACGCGCCCGACATGTGGCAGCAGGCGTCGATCAGCGTGGTCTTCCCCGCTCCACCGTGGCCCACCACCACCACGTTGCGGATGCGGTCGGTTGTGAAACTGGGCGCTGACGCCATGTGCACCTCCTGGGAAGAAGGGAGAGGGGATGGAGGGGCCCCGCGAGGGGGTCTTTGCTAACCTGCCCGCAACGCTTCCGCCGCGTCAAGGGATCTGGTACGGAGCGTCCGCCGTCGCGGCGGGAGCCCCACGCGGCGCGTGCGCGCATGCGGCGATCGCCCGACCGTGGAGGTCCGGCGTTTTCCCTCCGGGCGATGCAAGAAACATACAGGTGCCGCCGCTCCGCCCGTCGGCGGAAGGTGGGACGCGGCGGGCATGGGTTTCGCCACCGTCCCCCGCCCCACACGCACACGTGAACGGAGGAGACCGATGAAGGAACTGACGAGCGGAGCAAGGCTGATCGCCGAGCTGAACGACCTGCTGCGGCTGGACTTCGACGCGATCGGCGCGTACACGCTGGCGATCGCGCAGGTGGAGAGCACCACCTACCGCGAGACGCTGCAGGGCTTCCTGGCCGACCACGAGCGGCACGTGCGCGAGCTGACCGAGCTGGTGCGCGCCGCCGGCGGCACCCCGGCCGAGAGCTCGCACCTGTCCACCGGGCCGTTCAAGCTGGGGATGCAGGCGCTCGGCGCGATCGGCGGCGACCGGGCGACGATCCTGGCGTTCAAGGCCAACGAGGGCGAGAGCGTGGCCAAATACCGTGCCGCCGCCGAGCGCCCGCACGCCGAGAACGTGGCCGAGGTCCTCCGCCGCGCCGCCCGCGACGAGGAGAAGCACTACGCGTGGGCCGAGAGCCGCCTGAAGCGCCTGGACGCGGGCGACGACACCGCGCTGGGAAAGGCCGAGGCGGTGGTCGAGGCCGTGCACGGCGCCACCGCCACCGCGATGGAAGGCGTTGCGAAGAAAGCCGCCGAGGTGGTGCACCGCGTGAAGTCGTAGCTCCAGGGTCGGGCTCGACGAAGAGGCCACAGGATATTGCGTTCCGTGGCCTCGCTCATCTCAATCGCGCTCGACCGCGATCTCCCCCCGCACGGATGTCGCAGGGGACGCACGTCAACGCATCTGGTGGATCTTGATGCACTTGTGGCGGGTAGACGGTCGGTGCGAATGGGGCGGTGCGCCACCCCGTTGCATCGAGCAGGATGGACTACAATCGTTCCAGAAGGAGCAGAGGCAGGATGAAGAAGACGACGATCGCACTGGCCGCGCTGGCGGCCTTCGCCGCGGCGCCCGCGCTGCACGCGCAGGACGGGTTCGCGCTCAAGGGCGGCTACGTGTTCAACAAGTCCAACGTGGACGACGCCCGCGAGTCGGGCTTCGACGAGGTCCCGTCGCCCGACGGCTTCAGCGTGGGCGTGGAGTACGTGCTGCCGATGGGCCTCGGCGTGGGCGTCACGGCGTACACCGAGGGCAGCGCCCGCGACGTGAACTCGGAGACCACCGCGTTCGCCGTGCTGGGCGAGGCCAACTACTTCCTGCGGCTGCCGGTGATCCCCATCCGCCCGTACGTGGGCGTGCACGCCGGCATCGGCCGCTACACCATCGAGGACGTGCAGGGCGGCCCCGCCACCCCCGAGATCAAGGACAACCGCACCCAGCTCGGCTTCCAGCTCGGCGCCCGCTGGCAGGTGAGCCGCATGCTGGGCGTGGACGCGCAGTACCGCCACGTGAGCGACCAGGCCAGCGAGGACCAGAGCCCCGACCTGGAGCGCAACCAGTTCGTCGTCGGCGTCACGCTCTTCTGATCCACACGGCACGACCCCGCACGAATCCGAAGCGGCGCCCCTCAACTCCGGGGCGCCGCTTCATCTTTACGCAACGAACGAAATCTTGATCACAGTCGTTTTCCGGATCGAGCTCAGGGATTCGGATACGGCGGCGGGACGATCAGGCCGGCGCGGTTCACGGGCGGGCGGATGGTCACGGTCCGCTCGTCCTCGGCCACCTCGCGCTGCGTCCAGCGGAAGTAGACGGCGGTGATGGCGATCCACAGCACCAGGCCGCCGGGCACCCACATGATCACGCCGCCCAGGCGCTGGTCGTCGAGCGGGGTGATGCCGAAGAGCCGCGGCGCCTCCACGTACCACCTGTAGAGCGGCGTGGCGCTGAAGGTGATGAGCGCCGCCGAGATCATCATCGGGATGCCCACCAGGAAGAGGTACACCATCTGGAGCGGGGCGGCGATGCGCGGCAGCTCGGGGAGCGGGCTCATCACCGGCCACCACATGATCACGCCCGTGACCATGATGGTCAGGTGCATGGCGATGTGCACCGTGTGGTGCCGCATCATCAGGTCGTACGGGCCGGGGAAGTGCCACGCCAGGAAGATGGCGTTGTTCAGCGA
>Ga0190275_10001105_pt1 | contig 20706 bp, 19 predicted proteins | sample Popmic550T_FD_133745 | JGI IMG/M metagenome (GOLD analysis project Ga0190275, IMG submission 133745) | Populus adjacent soil microbial communities from riparian zone of Yellowstone River, Montana, USA - 550 T | ecosystem: Environmental > Terrestrial > Soil > Riparian zone > Trees stand | place...
CGGTTACTGATTGTTGCCGACGTTCGCGGATTCGTTGAGCGTCAGCTTGAAAGCCGTGCCCTTCTCAAGTCGGAGGTTGCCGCCCGTGAGCGAGAGCGTCGAGCCGCCTTCGGCTGAGACGCCCGCGGACTGCGTTATCTGAATCTGGCCGAGCGTCTGGCCCGCGCCGCGCACCGTGCCGCCGACCGTGTCGGTCGTCGAGCCTACAACGTCGCCAGCCGCGCCCGCGACGCCGCCCACGGTGCTGCCGACCGCGCCCGTCACGCCGCCGAGCAGACCGCCGCTCGACGAAGACGAAGTCGAGCGTGCCGACGTGCTGCTGCGACCGCTCGCGTCCGCGCTCGCCCCGTCGTCGCCGACGCGCGCGCGACCCGCGACCTGCGTGATCGAATCAATCGTGGCTGAGATCGGCGTCGAGAGCGAGCCGCTCTCCAGTTGGTCGAAGATGATTGTGACGGACGACGCCGCGCTGCTCTTCCCGCGCTTCGTCACTTCCGCAACGTGGCCGACGAGGCGCGAGCCGCGCTTGGCAATCGTCTCGCCGTTCGACTTGATGGCCTCGGTCGTCTTCAAGATTACCTTGTCGCCGACGCGCGCCTTACTCACGTCGAGTGTGTTCTGAAGCTCCGCCGTCAGGCTCGTGCCTGAGGCTATGTCCAACTGCTTACCCTGCTTGCTTACTGATGTCGAGTGGTCTGCACCCGCGCGAGTGTTGCTTTGTGTCTGGGCAAAAGAAAGGCCGGCGGCGGCGGCAAGGGCCAGCACGGAGGCCAGAAAGTTTCGACGCATAAAACCCTCCTTCGGATTCGATGTGCCCTCGTCGGGTGGGCGCTTCTGAGTTGTTTTCAAGCCCGCCCGACGAGCCGGGCCGCCTCCACGCATTCCGCGTGCAATGACGAGTCCGCAACGACGAGCGGGCGCAAATGAGATGCGTGAGAAGGTAAGATGAGTTAGCCCTTGCAGGATTGCGATTCGATTACATTACACTTGCGGAAAACGGCGGCGAAGAAAAAAAGGCCGCGGACGAGCGCCGGTCAAACGCGGAGTGGAAAACTTCCGACTCCGAGTTTCACCCGTGCTCGTCCGCGGCACTTTGAAGATTGAAAACGGCCTACTTGCAGTCCGCGTGATGACAGGTGCAGCCAATCTCCATCATATGAACTTTGGTCGCGTCCTCGCACTCCTCGCTGCAATACTTACTGTCCTTCGCCGCGGGGCAACCGCAAGTCTCGCGCGCGCACTTTTTCTGCGTTGTTTCTTCAGCCATCTCGAACCCACCTCCTCTTCTGGCTCGTTCTGCTGTCGGGGGAATTTGCTTGGGCTAAGTTTCGACCCGCGACGCCGCCGAAGTCAAGAGGATTGCGGAATGCGGATTTCGGATTGCGGACTTCCGCGACGGGGAGAAGCGGGGACGGGGAGACGGGGAGAAAGAAGCTGCGCTGTCAAACGTCTCCCCATCTCCCCGTCTCCCCATCTCCCCGTCTGCTCGTCTCCCCGTCCGCTTCTTAATCCGCAATCCGAAATCCGCATTCCGCAATTCCTTCACGGGGCCGGCTGGACGACGATGCGAACGCGCTCTTTGCCCACCTGTATTTCGAGCGGGTTGCCGAGCTGTATGGGGATGGTCTTGCCGTTGACGTTGATTTCGAGCGGCGGGACTGTGGCCGCGCCCGTCGCGGTAGTCGTCGCGCCCGTCGTGCCTGTTGCCGCGCCAGTCGTTGTCGCTTCGGCTGCCGCCTTGTCGCCAGTCTCGGCGGGCGGCGGCGCGGTCTGCTGGCGCGGCTTCGCAACGTCGCCCGTGCGCGTCAGAAGCGTCGTCGCAACGACGCGCCACGTCGTTGGCGTGCATGTAAGGCGAAGGCCCGGCGTGTCCACTTCGACCTGCTCGGCGGGCGCGAGAGCTTCGAGCTTCCAAAGCCCCTCGCCGCAGCGCACGCCGTCCGCGCCGTAGAAGGTCGCCCATCCCGCGACGTAGTTGTAGAAGACCGGGCTTCGATTCTCGACGACGAGCCGCGTGTTGCGAACCGGCGCGTCGGGCGTGCCCGCGAGAGCCTGCGTCCGCAGACGACCGTTGAGAACCTCGTTCCCCTCCACGTCGAAGGCGACGGCCACCTGCGCGAGCGGCACGCGCGGCTCGCTCGGTCGCGCGTCCGCGGTCGTCGCCGCCGTCTGCTGCTGCGCCGCGCCCGCGTCCTGCGCGCGTGCCTTAGCGGTATTGATCGTAGGAAGTATTACAAGTCCCAACGCTAGGGTGATGATGCGAACTTTCACTTTCCACTCCTTATTTTGCGGGCGATGATTCGTTCAACGCTTAGCCTTGAACGTAGTGCCAAAATTCGCGCTCGGCCCTTTGATCGAATACGTCTTCTTGTCTGCCGGATTGTGGAATTCGATATAGCTACCGGCGATAAGCTTATCCGGGAAGACTACAAGGCTCATCTTCTCCGGCAGCTTCGCCGACAGGGTGATGAATCCTTCAACATCAGGATAACTGTGGAGGGCGTCACCGAGTTTTTGCGTCGGCGCTGGAAACCCCAGCGGTTGGTTCACAGACGTAAACGGTGTGCGCGAGCCATAACCGCGCCAATCGCCGGTGAGTTCCTGTGCGTTAGTGTCAAACAGCCCCTGCTGCGCGACGATGGTCAAGTCAGCAACATAACTTAGATTTACACGCACATTGAGAATCGTCCAAGCTGTCCTCGGGTGTGGAATAATGCCGCCGGGCGTCGCCGGCGAACCCAACAGCGCCTGTACTTCAAACAGCGCGACCATGTGATCCTCGGCTAGATAAAGTACAGGGAAAGACGCGCGCGTCGGCATACCATCATTAAAGCGTCCCGGTATCGTCGCAGTGTGGCCTGTGCTGAGAGGTGTGGGTGGAGCGCCGAGCGTACCGCTTAAGAAATGCGACTGAATTGCTCGATACCAGAATGGATTTAGAGGTCGCCGACCTGCCGCCGTTGTTAGTGCGAGTTTCGATCTAATGGCCGCAAATGACGGCAGCGGGTCTATCATGTCATCATTCCATGCTCGATGGCCTTTATCAGGTTATAGACCTGTAATCTGTCTTCCTCACCGCCGTTTACCAACTCGATTGGTTGCCGCCCGCCCAATTGATCGTTAGGTGTTAATAACCAGTTCGGGGCATCAAGAACGACCTCTTCAATCTCCTTCTTCAGTTCTTCTGTAGTTGGTAGATTAAATACCTGTTGAGCCATAAACACCTCCCTGTGCATCCTGCAAACTAGTGGACTCATCATTTACTCGAACCAGTCGCACATTATATTTAATTTACCTTACAATCAAGTGCCTCACGCGCAAATTAACGGCTATTCATAAAGCACGGGCATGAAGGCCGCGCCGCGAGGCAGAATGTAGCCGTCCGCGTTTGTCTCGACGCGTGCGAGCGCGTCCTCGATTGTGCGCGCCGGAGTCATACGCATACGCCGCACGTCGTCGTCCGGCAGCGCGGAGACGAGTTGAACGCGGAAGCGCTCGGCCTTCGAGAGAAGCGCCCAAGCGGTCTGCCCGCTGACCTCGTACTTGGCGCGCAAGTTAGTCTCAAGCTCGCGCGAGTCAGCCGCGTCGAACCACTTGAGGAAGTCCGCGCGGCCAAGCCCGTCCGCGCACTCCGCGACGAGTATGATGTCGCCGCCCTCTTCGCACGCGTGCGAGGCCATCTCAAGAGCCTTGTGCGCCTGAATCAGATTGATGTCGTGCGGCGCACCGCCCGCGCCGGCGACGACCACGCGCCGCTTCTCTTTAATCTTGATCGCGTGCGAGTCGGCGTACTCGGCGCACGCGAGCCTGTGCGCCAAACGCCAGTCGCCCGCGTAGAGACGCACGACGCGGCCTCTCTCGTCAACGACCGTGTTGATGAGAAACGAAGGCGCGACTTCGGCGGCGACGCGCTCGCACTCTTCATGCACGGCGTTGCCGTCCAGACGCCCCGTGCCGACGCCCGCGCGACGACCGCCTTTTTCAAAATCGAGAGCCAGAAGGTGCGTCGCCTCAATCGTCCGGTTTGAGGCGAGTCCGGGGCAGATGCTTTTACGCCCGCCCGTGAAGCCCGCGAAGTAGTGGAAGCCGACCGCGCCCGTCAGTATCACGTGCGAGTGGTCGAAGAGCGCGCGGTTGAGTTCGACGGGCGTGCCCCGCTCCGTCTCGCCCAAGCTCACGAGCTTCGCGTCGTCCGCAGGGTCGTGGTCGAGCGTGCGGACGCGCTGCACGATGAACGGCGTCAGAAGCTCCGCCTTCTCCTCGCGCGTCGTGCGGCGGTGGATGCCCGTCGCGAAAATTATTCGCAGGTCGTGGGGCGCGACGCCCAACTGAATCAGGCGGCGGACGAGCAGATGCACGACCTGCGCGCTCCCCGTCGCGCGCGTCGCGTCCGAGACGACGATGAGGATGCTCTCGCCGGGGCTGATGATATCTTCGAGCGGCTGCGAGTCAACCGGGTCGTCAATCGCCGCGCCGATCTCGGCGTCCGTCAGCGGCGGCTTGTTCGCCACAGCGGATTCGAGCACATTGAAACGTTCATCCTCGAACTCGAATGGCACAAAGGCGCGACCGTAACCTAATTCAGTTCGAGGCATGATGTGTAAGTATCAGCAGGAAGGGTGAAAATTTCTGGCGAGTTTTATCGCGTAATAAACAGATTGGCTTTCCAAGCTTCGATGCATGTTTGTGTCATGTGGCAGCCGGTTCTAACTCCCTAGTCTTCCCAGCGCGAAGGATATATGCATGTTTAATTTCCAGCCCAAAGAAATTCGTGTTCCATAGCTCAAGTGGGTCATCATCAACTTGAACAGTCTCAAGAATCTTTTTCAGATTTGGATCATCATGATTGAGGGTGACGATCCTCGATAATGTGAGAAACTCCTTTTCCCCGACTATTGAAGCGGCCTTCTCCACGAACTCACCGAGAGCCTTTAGCTTGCCGTCCTCAAGCCAAGGTGCTGATATTACCAAATCCCATTTGTCTTGTGCTTCTTCACGCAAGAAAAGGCCAAATAATACAAACTCGCCTCTTTCGGCGCTAACAACTTCCATCAGGCGGCGGAGCTTATCTATCTGAATCATAGTGCACCTAATATAGCCATTGTTGATTTAATCATGTCAGCAGCGTCTTGGGAAGAGGCGCTACCGATTGGACGATACCTAACATTAGAATCCCAAGTAGCAACAATAGACCATTCAGCAAAGTGCCGGGTCTTGATCTTACCCTCAGTTCCTGACAGGTGTAGAAGAATATCCAAGTCATGTGTACGAAAGCTCTGGTATCCTTCAAATTCCTTTCTCGTTGACGGATATCCCGGCCATTTGAGTGTACGACAAATACGTGCTTTGAGGGCGGTCTCGATTGCATATCCACAAAGATAGATTGCCCCGTCATACCGTTTAGCATTTAGTAAGACTTCAGCATCTTTTAGCCGGCCTCTGGCAATTTTTCTGAGTTCAAGTATGGAGACCATGCTTGTTTGAGCTTCCTAACTGTTTTCAGACGCCGAAGCGCACAAGCTCGCGCTCGATGACGTTGAGCGAGGCGAAGTCGGTCTTGCCGGAGGCGCGCGTCTCGGCGAGCCAGCGGCGGAGTATTCGCGCCTCGTCGAGCGTCGAGATGCGGCACGCGCCCGTCAGCGCGAGCGTGACGAGCGCGTCCGGTGCGCCGTGCGTCACGAGCGCCGCTTGCAGCGCGGCCTGCTCGCGCAAATCGAGGACGATGAGAAGACTGATTTCCATAAGTTCAGAGGTTAGAGGTTAGAGGTTAGAGGTTAGAGGTTAGTTAAAAGCGGTCTCCTACTAACCTCTAACCTCTAGCCTCTAACCTCTCATTCTTTCGACGAGCGGAAGCATGCCGTGCCGGAGGTGCAGAAGTGGAACGCTTCGTCCTCGAAGTCTTCCGTCTCCATCTGGATTGTAAGGTGGTCAACGCCGAACTGCTCGTTCAGCTTCGCGCGCAGCGCGCGCAGAAGGTCGGGCTGCGAGACGGCGTGCGCGTGTATGACGTGCGCGCTCAGCGCCTCGCGCCCCGAAGTGATAGTCCAGACGTGCAGGTCGTGCACGTCCTCGACGCCGCCCGTCTCGCGTATCGCGCCCTCGACCGCCGCGAGGTTGATGTGCGCGGGCGTGCCTTCGAGCAGAACGTTGGTCGCCTCGCGTATGAGTTTCCAGGAACTCCAAACGATGAGCAGCGCGATGAGCGCGCTGAACAGCGGGTCGGCCCTCTGCCATCCGTAGAAGGTGACGAGCGCGCCCGCCGTAATCGCGCCGACCGAGCCGAGAGCGTCGCCCATGACGTGCAGCCAAGCCCCGCGCACGTTCAAGTCTCGCGCGTGGTCGCCGTGCAGCACCCACGCGCACACGAGGTTCGTCAGAAGGCCGCCCGCGGCGACCGCGATCATCACACCGCCGCGCTCGATCTCAGGCGGCGCGGCCCAACGCGCGTAAGCCTCGTAGAGAATACGCAGCGAGACCAGCACCAGCACGACTCCGTTTGCGAACGCGGCGAGGATTTCGAGCCGGTAGTAGCCGTAGGTCTTCGTCGGGTTGGCCGGTCGCGAGGCGAACCACGCCGCGGCGAGCGCGAGCGCGAGCGCGGCCACGTCCGCCATCATGTGCCCGGCGTCGGCTAGAAGCGCGAGGCTGCCAGTCCACCAGCCGCCCGCGAACTCGGCGAGCATGTAGACGGCGGTCAGCACTAGCACAGCGAGCAGACGACGGCGACTGCCCTCTGCGTGGTGCGCGTGCGAATGCGCGTGGGCGTCCGCGCCTTGCCGGTGTTGATGTCCGTTCGCTGAAGCCATCTGCCCTCGGAGCGTGAAACTTAAGAGTCCAAACTTCGGGTTGCCGCCGGAGCGTGTAAGCTTAGCAGATTGCCGCGACGCCTGACAGCCGTGCATGCGAGACCCCGACCTGATGTCGCGCGGGCGACAAAAAAAGAGGCCGCCCGTTGACTCAGCCGGGCGGCCTCTCGATTTTTCGCGCAGCGCCGCTCGCGCTAAAGCTCCGCGAGGCCGAGCGCCTTGTTGAAGTCGCGGTAGAGGTCGTTTAGCTCGCGTATGCTCTTGTCGAGCGCGCGAGGCAGCCCGCTCAGGTCGGACATGCTCACGACGAGGTTCGCGCCCGCCAGAAGCGCGGCGTGCGCGTCGCCGGTGCGGGCCGCCGGGGAGAGCTGCACGTAGACGACGCGGCGTCGTTCCGGCATACGCATCGAGCTTAGCTCGCGGCTGACGACGGACGCGCCCTGCCCCGCCATGTCGAACTCCGGGTCTACGACGAGAACGTCCACGCGCTCGCCGCGCAGCCGATCCACCGCCTGCCCCACATCGGGCGCGGCGAAGACCTCGTAGCCGTCGTCGGCCAGTGCGCGCGCCACCGCGTTGCCGTAAGACGGACTGATGCACACCATCGCGCGTCTACCCCAACCGGCCTGACGCTGCTGCGACGCGCCTTTCAGGATTCGCTCCTCTCCCGCCTCGCGCTTCAAGAGCGCGGCCAGCATGCGAAGCACGTCGCCGTCCGACGACGGCGCGCTCGACGTTTCGGCAGCCGCCGTCGCGTCGCCACCTAAGGACGGCGCGGCGGTCGTTGTGCTCATCGCTTGCTGCGAGCGGTTCGAGACCGGCAGGTCGCCTTCGACAGCCGCCAGCGCGCCCTGCGGACTCTGCGCGGGGGGCTGTGCGTTGATGATCTGCTGGCACTTCGGGCAGCGCACGCTGAACGGGCGCGCGGGGATTTTCTCTTTATCGAATTGAAGGCGCGTCGCGCAGTTGGGACAGGTGATAAGCATAATATTAGAGGCTAGAGGTTAGAGATTAGAGGTTAGTAGTCGCGCACTTGCGACGGCGAGAGGCCGAATCGAGATTATGTTTCTAACTAACCTCTAACCTCTAGCCTCTAACCTCTCCTTTATTCGAGCATGTCGAGTATGGATGAGCTTGCCGCGGGCCGAGGGGTCGCGTTCGCGAAGGGGCGCGGCGCGGCGGGCCGCTTCGGGCCGGGCTTGAATTGCTCGGTCGCTGTGAAGTCGTCCGAGGCCGACATCCCTCTGAGCGCGAGCAGAAGGTTGTTCGGATTGGTGGCGAACGAGAGGCCGTCTTCAAGCGTGACGGTCTCGCCCTCGATCATCTCCTTGATGACCGAGTCGAAGTCCTGCATCCCATCGAGCTTGCCGTCGCGCATCGCGTCGAGAAGCACCTTACCCTCGGACTCGCCCTCGCTCACGTACTCGCGTGTGCGCGGAGTTGACTTGAGGATTTCGACCGCGGCGAGGCGCCCGTGTCCGTCGGCGCGCGGGACGAGCCGCTGCGAGACGATGAAGCGGAACGACTGCGCGAGCCGCGTGCGAATCACCTGCTCCTCGTTCTTCGGGTAGAGGCCGATGATGCGGTCAACGGTTTTCGATGCGTCAATCGTGTGCAGGGTAGAGAGGACGAGGTGGCCCGTCTCGGCGGCCTCCATCGCGATCTCGGTCGTCTCGTAGTCGCGCATCTCGCCGATGAGTATGACCTTCGGCGCTTGCCTGAGCGCGGCCCGGAGCGCCGACGGGAAATCCTTCGCGTCCGAGCCTACCTCGCGCTGGTTGATGGTCGAGTTCTTATGGTGATGAAGGAACTCAATCGGGTCTTCGATGGTGACGATGTGATAGTGGTGCTTCTCGTTGATGAGGTTAATGATCGCGGCGAGCGTCGTTGACTTGCCCGACCCGGTGGGGCCTGTGACCAGCACGATGCCGTTACGTAACTCGGCGATGCCATCGAGCTGCTGCGGCAGGCTCATGCCTTCGAGCGTGGGTATCTCGGTCGGGATGACGCGCATCACGATTGAGTAAGTCCCGCGCTGCTGAAAGATGTTGACGCGAAAGCGCGTGCGCGAAGGCAGAGAGTAGCTGAGGTCGGTCGAGCCTGTGTGCGCGAGACGGTGCGCGGCGTCGGGGTTGCCGTGCATCAATGTCATCGCGATGATCTCGGTCTGGTAAGGCGTCAGCTTTTTAATGCCGAGCGGCTCGACGGGCGTGAGCCGACCGTTGATCTCAACCTGCGGCGATTGGTTGACGGAGAAGTTCAGATCGCTGATGTCTTCAGAGACCTTCAGCATCTGCTCTATGACGGGCGGTAGATCGAAATATCTCATGTGGGCAGCGTCCGGCTCCGAAATGAAAGAAGATGTACAGCGGAGTATGAGGCCGTTTAGCTCTTCGGAGTTCGCGGCGGGGCGACTCGCGTCGAGCCGTTTTTATTTTGGCCGAACGGCGGCGAAAAAGCAAGTTAAAACTTTTAACCGCTAATATTTGAACAGTTAGCTTTAAGGGGAGCGGTACGCCCGTCTCACAAACGGGCTAGAAACTCGCGCGCGAGGCGTGTGATTGCGGCGGGGTCGGAAGACGTAAGGAGCGCGCCGATGACCGCGACCGAGTCGGCCCCCGCGTCGAGGACGGAGCGCGCGTTATCGCGCGTGATGCCGCCGATGGCGACGAGCGGAAGGCCACGCCCGACGGCCTCGCGCACGCGCCTTACGCCTTCGAGTCCGACTACGGGGTCGGGGTTCTGCTTCGACGCGGTGGCGAAGACCGGGCCGATGGCGACGTAGCTGACGTGCATGCGCGCGGCTTCGATTGCCTGCTCGACGCTGTGTGTGGAGAAGCCGATGATCGCAACTTTGCCAAGCAGAGCGCGCGCCGCCGCGGGCGGCATGTCGTCCTGTCCCAGATGCACGCCGTCCGCGCCGAGCGCGAGCGCGATGTCGGCGCGGTCGTTGACGACGAGCCGCACGCCCCGCGCGCGCGCAACCTTCAAAGCATCTTCCGCCTCGCGGTAGAACTCGCGCGGGCTTTGGTGCTTCTCGCGCAGTTGTATGAGACTCGCGCCCCCGTCAATCAAACGCGCGACCTGCTCGGCGTGCGAGAGGCCCGACAGACGCCGGTCTGTGATCGGATAAAGTTTAGGCAGTTCGCCAAGCATGCGCGACAAATGATAGGTAAAAAGTTAGCCGCCGTTTGTGATTTTCGGTATCGGCTTCTTCTCGACGACGAACCCTTTTTCGGGATGGTCGGCGTCGTAGTCAACCTTGTAGTGCATCTCTTCGCGCAGGTCGTCGTATTCGAGCGTCAGATTTTTGTCGCCCATCGTGGGGCCTTCGTCGGAAGTTATCGGCAGCCAGCACGACTCGTAAAGCACGGACTTCGCATCGCGCTCCCTCCAACGGTTATCAAGCTTGAGCCACACGAGGTTGCACTCAATCCCTGCGCCGCATTGGCGGTCGTCCGGCGGCAGCTTCGACAGGCCGCACACCCGAAGGACGAGGTAGACGCTCCCGCCCGCGCGCGCGAGGAACAGAACCGACGCATCCTCGATGTGCGCCGCGCCGATGTGCTTCGCGATGTTTAGCACGCGCGCACGCCCGCGCTCGGTGACGACGACGCTGGTGTGACCCTTCGCGCGAACGGTGATTCTGTTCGCGGCGCGTCGCTGCGACGCGGCGGCGGAAATTTCCGGCGCGCTCGCGCAAGATAGGCACAGCGACAGCGCCATCAAGACGGCTCTCACACACGACACTTTGGAATCTCCTTCGCCCGCTCGCGTGTCACGGCGTCGGCTGCGAAGCTATAGCTTAAAGACAGCTCGACACAAGAGAGTAAAAAGCATTATCCACGAAATCACACGAAGCAACACGAAGGACGGACATGCTTTTTGTTCGTTTCGTGTTCTTTCGTGTGGTTTCGTGGATAATGTTTCTTCTCTCTGCCAACGAATATTCGCTTATATCGCTCTCTCGTTAGCTTAAAGAAAATCTGTAGTGGCAGAGGCTCGCTCCGGTTTAGGGCAACGCCGTGAAGCCCGTTAGAGGGTTACTGTAGAACGCATCGGTCTTCCACGACGCTTTATCCCACTGGCCGTCCTGATCTCCGATTACCTGCACCGGCACGATGACGCGGTCGCTGCCCAGCTTGTTGGAGGTGGCGATGCCGTTGTCGAATTTTCCGTCGGGGGCTACGGTGAACTTTATAGACCTAGCCAGCTTGTTATTCCAGAGTATCTTCAACTCGTACTCGCCGGGGTTCGCGCCGATGGAGTGAGGCGGCCCGAAGAGGCTGTAGTCATCCCCAGACTTATCCCAGCCGACTATGTTCGGGAAGCTGCATCTGACGCGCGCCCACTTCGCCTTCTGCGGAATCGAGTCGGCGACGTAGTGTGTGGTGTTGTTCTCGATGTCCGACTCGCAACTGGCCCGACCGACCTCCTGACCCTCTAAAGATTTCTTCCCCACCTCTTTGCCGTTGTGGAACAGGTGTGGCTTGAAGTTATTCGCCTCGCCACGCACCCAGAACGAGACGTGGAAGTTCGGGCGATCCCACCCCTTCAAGTCGTTGGGAACCAGATAGACGTAGCCGATGGGCATGTTCCAGTCGTGGTTGATGAAGTAGACGAAGTGGTTGGCGGCCTTCGGGCCATACTCGTTCGAGAGCGCCTTCTCCACCTTCGCCTTGCCGGTGAAGAGCGTCGAGTCCGTGCCGGCCAACTCGTTCCGCAGCTTGATGGCGAAGTTGACGGGGCCTGTGTAGGTGCTGCCCTTGTCTTCGGGGATGTCTCTAGCCCCGCACGAAGTCTTCCACCAGCGGCCTTTCTGCGTCTCCTCGGTCGCGCAATCGAACTTCACCCACGGCCCCGTGCCGGGCAGCGTGAATTCCACGTAGAGTTGGCTGCCGCTCGGCATAGGCCCGTTGACGCGATACTCGATCCTAGGCACCCAGCTCCAAACGTCGTAGTTCTTCTTGTAGACGTTAAAGGTGAAAGCCGTCACCTGAACAGAGTCTTTGGCGATTGTCGGCTGATCTTGGCTTGCAGCGGAGCTGCTGGCCGAGAGCAGAAGGCAAATCACCGCCGACGCAACAAGTGTGAAAGCAGAGCTGGACTCGATCTTGTTTCTCAAGGCGAACCTCCTGATTGTTCCACGGATTTTATTTTCAAGTGTCGCTTACGACGAAAGCGAGCAAATGCGGCTGAGCTTGTCGGGGGTGAAAATATTATTGATTTACACTTTCATGTCAATGATTTTATAACGGATGAAGTCGCCTCTCGATGTGTTCTTATGAATGGGACGAAACAGATCAACCGCCTCGTTCGGATTGACGCCGACCGCAACGAACGTCATTCGTTGCGGTCGGTGTTTTTATGCGCGCCGCTGTGTCTCCCCACTAACGATTCCCACGCCTCTTTGACGCCCCACCACCGTCGTTGCCGGATGCCGGGTTTGAGTCAGGTCGTAGGTTTTGTGTGAACAGTTTGAGTATGCGCTTGTACTCGTCGGCCCAACTGTCGGCGCGGTCGAAGCTGTGGTCTTCGACGGGGTAGGCGGCAAGCTCCCAGTTCTCTTTCCTCAGCTCGATCAATTTTTCGGCGAGTCGCACGGAGTCTTGGAAGTTGACGTTAACGTCCACCATGCCGTGGCAGATGAGGAGCGCGCCTTTGAGGCCCGCGGCGAAGTAGATGGGCGAGCTTCGACGGTAGGCTTCAGGGTCGTCCTGCGGGTTGTTGAGGATGTTTGCGGTGTAAGGGTGGTTGTAGTGCGCCCAGTCCGTGACGGGCCGCAGCGCCGCGCCCGCCGCGAAGATGTCGGGCGTCGTGAACATCGCCATCAGGGTTATGAAGCCGCCGTAAGAGCCGCCGTAGAGTCCGACGCGTTTCGGATCAACGCCGTGCTCGTTGACGAGATAGCGCACGGCGTCAACGTGGTCGTTTAAATCCTTCCCGCCCATGTGACGGTAAATCCCCGTGCGCCAGTCGCGCCCGTAGCCGGCAGAGCCTCTGTAGTCAATGTCGAGAACCGTGAAGCCGCGCTCGACAAGAAGGTGATGGAACATGTACTCGCGGTAGTAGCTCGACCACCACTTATGCACGTTCTGTAGGTAGCCCGCGCCGTGGACGAAGAGGACGGCGGGGCCGCCGCGTCGGGCATTCGCGGGCTTGTAGAGACGACCGTAGACGGTCGCGCCGTCGCGCGCCTTGAAGTTGACGATGGGCGGGTCGCTCCAGTTGTACGTGTAGAACTCGGCGATGGGCGACTCAGTCACCTTTATAGGGACGGGCTGCTTTGCGTCGGCGGGCGGCGCGGGGCGCATCGCCTGTAGGTAGAGTTCGGGAGGCCGGTTGCTGTAGGAGTTGACGACGGCGAGCGTCTGTTCATCGGGCGAGATGTCGGACTGGTTGTTGCCCGCCATCGTTGTGATGCGCGTGCGCGCGCCGCCCTCGGTCGGCATCGAGTAGAGGTGACGCTCGAACAGGCTCCCTTCGCTCGAAGTGAAAAAGAACTTCGTCTTGTCCGAGGAGAGTCGAACGTCGGAGACTTCAAACTGCCCCGACGTTAACTGCGCGGGATCGCCTCCGTCCGTGTTGACCGTGTAGAGGTGCGCCCAGTCGTCGCGCTCGGAGACGAAGTAGACGCGCCGGTTGTCTGGAAGCCAGCCGAGCGTGAACGCGCCGGGGCCGCCGACCCACGCATCGTCGTGCACGCGCGCGAGAACGCGCGTCTTGCCCGTCGCCGCGTCGAGCGACATCACCCAACGATCCTTGTTGTCCGAGGCGCGCGCCATGAGCGCCGCGCGCGTGCCGTCCTCAGACCACTGAAGCTGGAAGAGCTGCACCTCTCGGTCGCGCGCCTGCGCGCCTTCGGTCTGCTGAGACTGACCCTGCGTGGGCGGCGGCTGTGCGCCCGTCTGTTGCGATTGCGCGCCCGTCTGTTGTTGGGATTGTTGCTGTCCGCCCTGCCCGGTCTGCTGGGCCTGCACGCCTGTCTGCTGCGCGGCCTGCGCGCCCGTCTCCGCGCCGCGCTCGCGCTCAGCCGACTCGGTGGCGTTCTGCTCGGTGCGCGTCTGCACGCGCACTGCTACCTCCGCGCGCAAGCCCGTCTCGATCCACTTCATCTCGCCCGTCGCGACCGAGATTAGTCCTAAGCGCGTGCGCCCCTGCACATCGCCGACCTTCGTGCGCCCCTGTATGTCCTCGGTGTAGGCCGACTCGGTAACGTAGTTGGGGACGATTATGCTCTTCGACCCGGTGGCCTGCTCGCCCACCGCGGCGACGACGTATGCGCCGTCGGGCGAGAGCTGTAGATTCGCGACCGTCTGGCCCGTGGGCAGGTTGAAGGGCTTACGCCGGTCGCGCTCGCGCCGACGCTTCTCCTGCTCCTCGCGCTGCTCGGCGCGCTCGCGCACGGCCTCGATGAGCTGCCGCTCCTCTTTGCGTATGAACTCCTGACTCGCGCTCGCGCCGCGCTGTGGGGCCGCCGCGCCACCGCCCGCGGCTTGCGCCGCCGCGCCCGCGCCGCCGCCCGCGCGTATGTCCGTGAGCTGTTCGAGCGAGCCGCCGTCGAGCGACATGACGTAGAGATTATTCTGCCGCGTGAAGTAGACGCGCCTCTGGTCGCGCGTGAAGCGCGCGTTCGACTCCAGCTCTACGGTGCGCGTCAAAGCCTTTCGCTCGCCCTTCGCGTGGTCGTAGATAAATACGTCGCCGTCTTCGGTGAAGACCGTCAAGGTCTTATCCTTGGACAACTCTCCCCCGGCTGGCGGGGCCTGACGCGCCTCCTCGTCGGTGAGCTTTCGCAGAGACGTGCCGTCGCGGTTGACGACGTAAAGACTGTTCTCCTTCAGACGCGGCTCGCCCGCGCGTTTCCAACGGAAGTAGACGCGCGAGGAATCCTGCGACCAGTAGACGCCCGTCGGCTGATGGCCGACAAGATCAGGCCCGCGCATGATGCTGTCAACGGTCAGCTCGAACTTCTTCGTCGCCGCCGGTTGTTGTTGTTGCTGCTGCGCGAAAGCCTGCGGTAGCAGAAGCGCGATTGTGAGCGCGCACGATGCCAGCGCGCGCCGGATGATGTGTGCTTGCATTCAAGTCCTCACGTTGTTGCTTCGAGTCGGAAACGCGACCGTAAGGGAGCGTGTGGTTAAAGGATGAAGGCGGAAGGATGAAGGATGAAGCAAAGACAGCATCTCTTTCATCCTTCCGCCTTCATCCTTCATCCTTTCGCTGACACGCTCCCTTACGGTCGCGTTTCCGACTAAAGACGGCGTTATAATAAATTTTCAGGGAGACTTTAAAGGTGAACGAGCGGCGAGATGATACAACAAAACCCGAAACCGAGTCGCCCCCCGCGCGCAGGCCGGGGAGTTACTACTACGACGATGCAACGGGCTATGAGATTTATAAACCCGACGACGAAGACGAAGAAGGCGAGAAGGAAGAGGGCGAAGCGGGGGACTAAAGTTGAAAGGCGCGGGCGCGCATGACGACGGGCGAAGCCCTCACATCCTAGAGCGGTTTGCGTATCAATTTACCAAACGTTTAGAGGCGGGCAATGCCCGCCGTCTCAAGCCCCGATGGTTGAGACGGCGGGCATCGCCCGCCTCTAAACGGTCGTTGGTTAGCTCTAATGCAAACCGTCTAGCTCACGCGCGACCGACGCTCCGTCAACGCCTCGTGCGCCTGACGCTCAGCCTGCGACGGTCGGAGAGCGTGTATGTGTCGCGCTTGCGCTGCTCGCCGTTGTACTCGCCGTCCTCGTAGCGCGGGCAGTCGCAGCGCTCGCCTTCGCGCACGAACGAGCAACCGCCCGCAATCGTGTGCTGCTCGTGCAGATGCCCGCAGTTCCAGCAAGTCCTGTCGTTCACTTCGCCCTCACTTTCCCCGAAGCCCCGCAACGGATGTGCGACCCTGTGTGGGAAGCAAATTGTACGTCGAGCGATAGAGAAATAAGACACGCCGTTGCAACTGTCAAGGCGCTTTGAGTCTCGGCGGGGCGGGCGCATCAACGGGCTTCGCCACCACGAGCGGCTGCGCGTCAATCTCGCGACGATAGAACGCGCGCGGACGCTGCACGCCGTCATCCACGACCCTCAATCCCTTGTTGCCGAGACTGCCCAACTGTATCGGCCCGATCTCGTCTTCGCGCTTTTTCTGATCCTCGTAAATCTGCGGCACGCGGCCCGTGGCGTAGTCGAACCACTCCCTGACAAGCACCGAGCCGTCGCGCGGCTCCGCGTCGGCGGAAGACTTCTTTAAGCCCTCTTCGACGAGCGCGTAGGTCAAAAAGCCGTGGCCGAGTTTCGGCGTCTCGTTCGCGACCTGATAGCTCTGCGCCGCGGTGAGTATGTACATGCCCTTCTCGTATGCGAGCTGCGCCAAGCCCTTCGAGTTCATAGGCCCGCGACGCTTCTCCTCCGCCTCCAGAGCTTGACCCGAGTTGCATGCGTCTATGATGAGCAGGAATTGTCCCGCGTCAATCTTCTCGAACGCCGCTTCAAGCTCTCTGTCAGAGATGCTATGCGACGCGATCATCTCAAAGCCGGCGCGGTCAATCGAGTTGCGCTCGCCCATGTATCCCATGTCCTGCGGGATGAGATAGAACTCGCTCTGGTGCGCCGTGCCGTGCCCGGAGAAGTGTACGACGACGGCGTCTTCCGGCTGCGCCTTGCTCGCGATGCCGGAAAGCGCGTCGAGGATTTTTGCTTTCGTCGCGTCGGCGTCGGCGAGCGGAATTATCTCGACGCGCGCGAAGCGTCCGAGTTGCTCCTGCTGCCTCTTAAACTCCGCGGCGAAGTCCCGCGCGTCGGGCACGGCATAGCGGAGCTTGAAGTTCGGGTTGACGTAGTCGTTGATTCCGATGGCGAGGACGTAGGCCGTGCCCTTGCGCTTGAGCGAGTCCGCGCCGCGCAACGTCAGCCGCGCGTCAACGCTCTTCACGTTGTCGCGGTTGAAGGCGTAAGCGGCGAAACTGTTCTCGCCCGCGACGACTGGGACGGTCGTCTCCAGAGTCGCCGACGCTTTGCCTTGCAGAACGTCACCGCGCCAAGCCTTCACGAGCGAGCCGTTGCGGAACAGACGAACGTCTTGCGCGCCCGCCGGTGCATTCGACACTTCCACCTTCACCTTCAGCTCGCGCGTCTGCGCGGCGACGCCTTCGGACGCGCCTTCGGCGATGAGGCGCACGCGCGGCTGCCTGCGGTCAACCTTCTCGACCGACTGGCGCGCACGCGGTCGCCTGCCCGCGAACAGCTCCGCGAGAAGGCCGGGGCTGTAGAAGTCGTTGAAGAACAACTCGACCGGGGCCACGTCGAAGAGATTTTTGGAGAAGCGCCACTGAATCTGCTCGAACGCGCCGTGCGTGCCGTCGAACAGTCCGTCCGGCGTGACGACGAGCCAGTCGTTCTGCGCGGCTGTGACGAGCGTCGCCACTTCCTCACCGCTCGACGCATCCCAAAACTTCGCCGTCCTGTCGCCGCCGACGCTCGCGAGCATCTTGCCATCCGGCGTGAAGGCGAGCGCGGCGATGGAGCTGACGTGCCCGCTCAAGGTGCGCCGACGCTCGCCGCTCGACGGGTCGAGGATTGCGACTGAGCCGCCGTACAGGCCCGCCGCGAGCGTGCGCCCGTCGGGGCTGAAGGCCAGCGCCGTAACATTCTCCCCAATCTTTATCCTGCGAACGGCCCAGCCTTGCGTGTCCCAAATGTTCAGCCACTCATACTCGCCGTGGCTTGCAAGAAGCCCTTCGGTCGGGCTGAAGGCGACGCCGCCGAACAATTCCGGCCCCGTGGTTCCGGTGTCCTTAGCCTTGAGCGTCTGCGCGAGACGACCCGTCGCCGTGTCCCAGACTTTGATCGTGCCGTCCGCGTTGGCGCTCGCAAGCAGCTTGTTATCGTGGCTGAATGACAGGGCGGTCGCGCCGACCTTGCCTTCGAGCAGCTTGACCTCCGCGCCCGTCGCCGCGTCGAGGATACTCAGGCGCGCGAGCCTCGACTCGTCCACTTTGTAGTCCGGCAGCTCCGCCTTCGCGTAGCCCGCGGCGAGACGCCCGTCGGCGCTAACAGCGAGGGCGGCGGCGGTCAGTCCCGCGCCTGACAGATTTAACTCCTTCGTCTCGCCCGTGGTGAGGTCAAGGCGTTGCGCTCGGATGTCGCCGGCCCCGATGAGAGATTTGCCGTCAGAGGTGAAGGCCGCGGATTTCCAAGTGCCTTTGTATGTGCGCGCGATTGCTCCGGCGCGCAAATCCCAAACCCAGGGACTCATCCAACCCGTCAACATCATTCGCCCGTCGCGGCTAAACGCCAACTGGCTCAATCTCGCGGCATGCCCGGCGAGCGTCGCGACCTCGCGCGCGCCCGTAGCGTCCCACAGACGCACCGCGCCCGACCCGGCCCCTGCGACCAGACGCGAGCCGTCGCGGCTGAAGGCCACCGACTCGAAGCTGTTGTAGAGCCTGTCTTCGGGCACGGCGCGTATGAAACGTCCTTCGAGCGCGTCCCACAACTCGACGCCGCGATCCGTGCTAAGCGCGAGGCGCTGCCCGTCGCGACTGAAGGCGAGGCCGCTGATATTAACCTCGACGGAAGTTTTCGTTTCCTGAATCGGAATCTTCGCGGGCGTCCCGCCGCGCAGCAGTTTGCCGGTCACTACGTCCCAGAGCTTCCACGTAGCTCTGTCGGCGGTGGCGAGCGTCTGCCCGTCGGGGCTGAAGGCGACCTTCGCCGGCGACTGCTTCGACAGCTTCTCGACGACGCGCAGCGTCGCTCCCGTCTCCGCGTCGAGAAGGCGGACGCTGTCCGCGCCCGACACCGCAACGACCTTGCCATCAGGCGAAAGCGCGAGATCGCTTATCGCGATGTAATTTTTTGCGGCCTCCGAATCCACGATCTCACGCACGGTCTCGCCCGAAGGAATCCGTCGGAAGACGATGTGCGTGCTGCCGGAACTAGCGGCCATCAACTTCCCGTCCCCGCTCAGGCTCGGTAAGTCGGTACGCTCGAAACGACGAACCAGCTCGCCGGTCTGCACACTCCAAACGACCACGTCTCCCGCGCCGCTCGCAACGAGTAGTTGGCCGTCCGGCGTGAATGTGATGCGGCCATATCTGTACGAAGCGTCGCTCTTTGAGGCCAGACCGCGCAGCTCGCGTAGCTCGCGCCCGGTTTCGACATCCCACAGACGGATCGTCTTGTCTTTGCTCGCGCTGGCGACGATGCGCCCGTCGGGGCTTGCGGCGACGGCCTCGACGCTTGCAGCGTGTCCCGTCTGCACGAAGATGCGCGGGCGCTCGTCGGACGGCGCGGCTTCCCGTGCAGCCCTTTGCGCCTCAGCCTCGCGCGATGCGACTGCCGCGGCCTGCGTCTCGCCGGATTGTTTGACGCGCGCGGCAATCTCCTGCGCTGAAAGCTCGCGCGGCGCGGGCGGTCGCTTATCCGAGAGCATGGAGGCGAGCAGCTTGGGCGCGCGCATCTCCGCGTCGAAGGCTTCGAGCGGGGCCACGTCGCCGAGCGCGGGCGAGTAACGCCAGAGAAGGAGCGGGCGCGCGTCGCTCGCGCTGTCGAAAAGCCCTTCGGGCGTCGTGACCATCCACTTGTTCTCGTCCGCAACGCGCAGCGTCGCAAGCTCACGCCCCGCGCCCGCGTCCCACAAAGCGACCGCGCCGTCGAATCCGCCGACCGCCAGAATTTTCCCGTCGGGGCTGAAGGCGATGGTGGTCACGCCGGAAGCGCCCGCCGCGAGCGAGCGGAGCTGCGCGCCCGTTGCGGCGTCCCACAAGATAACGTCGCGCCCCGCGACGCCCGCGAGCAGCTTGCCGTCAGGGCTGAAGCGGACGAGCGCGACGGCACGTTCGTGGACTTTGAGCGCGCGCGCCTCCGCGCCCGTCGCAACGTCCCAGAGGCGAACGGTCTTGTCGCGGCACGCGCCCGCGAGCAGTTTGCCGTCGGGACTGAAGGCGAGCGAGTAGACATCGTTGCGCTCGCCCGTCTGTATGTTTCGCGCCTCCGCACCTGTCGCCGCGTCCCAGAGCTTGATGGCGTAGTCGGTCTTTCTGTAAGAGGCGTCCTCGACCGTGGCGACGAGGCGACTGTCGGGACTAAAGGCGACGACCCTCACGCTGCCGGCGTGCCCCTTGAGCTTGCGAACCTGCGCGCCGGTCTCCGCGTCCCAGAGCTTGACCGTACCGTCGTCGCTGCCGCTGGCTAAGGTCTTACCATCCGGGCTGAAAGCGACCGAGTTGACGCTATCGTAATGCCCTGTCTGCACGACCAACTCCGGCCTCTGCGCGAAGGCGGGCGCGACGGCGAGCGTTAAGAGCAGCACGAAGGCGAGCTTGAAGTAGAAGCGAGGCGACGTAGACATTTTTCGTGGATGGAAGCTTTCGTTCCGAGTGATGGGCTTGAAGTTTAATGTCGGAGAGCGTCAGCGCGGAGCGCTGCGGCTCACGATTCCTTCTTCTTCGGTCGCAGGTTCGACGGAAGTATGCGCTTGCGTAGTCGTATGGATTTTGGCGTGACCTCGACAAGCTCGTCGTCGGCGATGAATTCGAGCGACTGTTCGAGCGAGAGGTCTTTGACGGGGATGAGGCGCATCGCGTCGTCGGCGGACGCTGCGCGCATGTTCGTCAGCTTCTTCTCGCGGATTATGTTCACGTCCAGATCAACCGCGCGAGCGTTCTCGCCGACGACCATGCCCTCGTAGACGCGCGTGTTGGGGCGTATGAACATCGTGCCGCGCTCCTGTAGATTGAAGAGCGCGTAGGTCGTCGCTTCGCCCGTGCGGTCGGCGATGAGCGAGCCTGTGGAGCGCCCGCGCATCGCGCCCTGCCACGCGCCCCAGCGCAGGAAGATCGTGTTCAGAAGGCCCGTGCCCTTCGTCTCCGTCAGGAACTCGCCGCGAAAGCCGA